>Ga0066641_10001724_pt1 | contig 9881 bp, 15 predicted proteins | sample CryGeyCG2114_065_FD_59509 | JGI IMG/M metagenome (GOLD analysis project Ga0066641, IMG submission 59509) | Groundwater microbial communities from aquifer - Crystal Geyser CG12_big_fil_rev_8/21/14_0.65 | ecosystem: Environmental > Aquatic > Deep subsurface > Groundwater | place: USA: Utah: Grand... | reverse complement strand
GCTTCAACACGCTAAACAAAAAGAAGGTATGGAAATGGATCCGTCTGAATGATTACCAAAATCTATCAAGGGTAAATTGATGAGCAAACTAACTTGGCATCGCGTTGGTAGTTCTTACAAAGCTGAATGGAAGATGGTTTATAAAGAAATAGCCATTGGCTTTTTAGTGGCAGGATTTGTAGCAACCCTCGTTCCATCTTCTTTCTTCCAAGCAATCTTCCCTTCACATGTAGCACCGTGGTTAATGGTGCCACTTCAAGCCTTACTTGCACCGATATTGGCAATAATTACCGTCATTGGCTCCATGGGCAATGGGCCGTTGGCAGCAATTCTAGCAAGTAATGGAGTTGTATTTGGAGCAATCATGGCTTTTTTATACGCAGATTTCAACGTTCCGCCAGCGATCAAAATAAATGCAAATTATTATGGTTGGCCTTTCGCTCTCTACATTGCCGTCATTACAGGCATATCAGCAATTCTAACAGGAATTAGTGTGCATATACTTTTTAGCTTGCTAAATATTCTTCCAACAAAAATTAAAAGTATACATGAATTAGTCACTTTCCAAATTGATTATACCTTCTGGTTAAATCTCGTAGCCATTGTTGTAGCTATTACACTATTTAGTTTGGCCCGTAATTCTAAACAAGAACACCACCATTAAATAGAAGGAAAGGGGGGTTGGGGCTCGGGCATTCACCCCTTTATTTCCCCTCTGCTCTCAGCCCAGAAAGAAATTTTTCCACTCGAGCAAATAATAAAAGAGACTTGGAAATACGCTTCGGGGTTGTTACGCTTGATATTCTTCATGAAAAATCCATCCGTACAGGATGGATTTTCTCTTTCGATATCTTCAGAATCCTTCTTCAGACCTATCTTTTTGACCACTGTGGTGCCTTTCTCGCTTTTTTCAAACCGGGCTTCTTTCTCTCTTTTATTCTCGGATCTCTCTTGAGTAAGCTATGTGGTTTCAGGGTGAGTCTCCATTCTTCTTTGGCTTGAATTAATGCTCTAGAAAATGCCAATCTGATTGCGTCAGCTTGACCCATCAATCCACCACCATGAGTTTTGATCTCTGCATCATACTTTTTCACGGTGTTGTCACCGATGATTGAAAACGGGAAAAGAATATTTTCTTTTAGGTACTCATGACCGCCAAAATACTCATCAAACGAAACCATCGCATCACCTTTTTGGATAGTAAACTGTCCGCTTCCTTGAGGAAAGAGTTTAATGACTGCCGTAGCGAGTTTTCTTCTTCCGACTGCATAATAGTATTTTTTAGCTGATGCCATACGTACAAAAAAGGAGAGTAAAATACTTATTTTGAAGAGTTAGCAAGCTGCTGGGCATATGGATGCTCGGCCCCTACAAATAGTTTGAGTTTGTGTAATCTTGCATCTCTGTGTTTATTTTTTGGTAGCATACCTTTGACTGCCAACTCAAGTACTCTGCGAGGATCACGCGTCATCATTTGCTGGAGCATAAGCTCTTTGAGATGCCCTTTGTACCCGCTATGACGATAGTATATCTTCGCTGCCATTTTATTCCCGGTGAATACCATTTTTTCCACATTGGTCACGACAACAAAGTCACCGCAATCCCGCATGTCGCAATACCATGGTTTATGTTTTCCCTGAAGTTTCATAGCAATCGATGTTGCTAATCTTCCCAAGGTCATCCCGGTAGCATCGAAATGATGCCATGCCTTCTTCGAATGATCTAGTTCATGCTTCGGTAATACTGTCTTCATTACATACGATGTAAACGATAAAGGTATATATTAGTTAGTTTCCTAAAGTTTCAGAGGGTTCTCATCCAGGAAAAAAACCGTCACTATTCCGTCAACAAACGAACAACCATCGCCTCAGCTGCATCTCCTTTCCTGGGACCGAGTTTCAGTGCCTGGACAAACCCAGTCATTTTCTCAGACTGTACCCACAAAGGGAGTATCTCATCCAGTACTTTCTTCCCTGCTTCATCAGTATAGAGCGTCTGTTTCAGCATATTTATAACGACTCTTCTGGCTGCTGCCTTGTCTTCTTGGCGAGATCGTTTAACCAAATGAGCAAAAAAACTATCAGCTTCAGCACACAACGCTTTTGCTCTTCTGAATGTAGTCACGATACTGCCTTGCAGCACCAAACTCGTCAGAAGATTTCTCATTAGGTTACTCCTTTTTTGTGCGTCAGGAGCCAGTTTGGTTGCTCTTTTGTGCTTGTGTCTCATGCTAAATGAATAAATTAGTAAATGGGAGAATAATCAAATAGATATATACTATCCGGAAAGCTTTTTTTGCATATTTTGAAGAGAAGTTTCTATTTCGTCAACCGCCTTTTTCCCGATACCTTTCATAGTCAGTAGTTCTGATTTTCTCTTTTTTTCCAGATCTTCTACATAGAGAATATCATTTTTGATTAGCGCATTTCTGGTTCTTTCACTGAGTGGTAACGCATCGATAGGAATGGTTTTAATTTGAATTTTTTCCGGTGCAGGCTCTGCTGCGTCGGCGATATCATAATAGTCTACTAGTTGTGAACGATCGATATAAACATCCTCGAATATAAACAATTTAGCATATGAGGAGACCACTTCCCCCGCAAAGGAAAGAACTTCCTGTCCCGACAGCTCTGAGGACAACGTCTGTATCTCTAAAATCAATTTATCCTTGCTCCCTCCTGCAAAGTCATCTATCACCTCTTCTACTGCATAAGTCATATAACGTACTGCTTTGAAATCGTTGTCGATCAACAATAGGTTTATATCCCCTGCTTCTTCTTTCTGTTCACGAACTCTCAGATACTCCAATGAGTAGTAGCCATATCATTTTTCGAGTCTTCGCTCAATGATCAGTTCAACAGAAGCATCTGATATCTCAAGTAAATTGACTTCCTGATTAAGCAACGTTACCCCAGAAGGTAATTTCAAATCACCTGAAGAAACTACGCCTACACCCTTACATCTATGTGTTAACCATTGTTGTTTCTCGGTCGACTCCTGGACACTAAAACGAAGTTTTTTGAAGTTACTCATAATCTCTAGGACAGATTCTTTGATGCCTTCCACTGTATTGTACTCATGCATCACTCCCTTGATTTTCAGCCCTGTCACTGCGCCTCCCGTACTATATCCAAGGATAGCTCTTCTGAGAGCATTACCCAACGTATGACCAAATCATCTCGGTAAAAATTGCACGACAAATTTCGTGGTTACCTCATCTATAGTTTCAACAAAAATTTTTGGGGATCCCAGGTATGATTGAATATCCAGCATGAAGAGATCAACACAGAAGATAAAAGGTTATGCTCTCGCATAAAACTCAATAACTTTTAGGATATCTACAGGCAAATGCACTTCTTCGTTATTAGGAAGATCAAGAATCTCTATCGAAAATTCCTGCTTATTTGCCTTAATCCGAGAAGGTAAAGTATGTTGACCTGTAATCAATGGGCAAGTAGCATATAATGTACTTTCTTTTAGGTGAGGTCTCAAACTAATTATATCACCAGGCTTCACGAAATACGAAGGAATGTTATGTTTTTTGCCATTTAACAAAAGGTGGGCATGGGTTACAATCTGTCTGGATTGCATGATCGTCTGTGCAAATCCTGATCTAAGTATAATCGTATCTAGCCTTCTCTCCAAAAATTGAAAAACAGCTTTATCATGTCCTACATTATTGTTTTTCGCATAGATCACAGCCTGAGAAGTAACCAGACGTTTAAACTGCTTCTCTGAGAGTTGATAGACTCTCTTGAGCATTTGTTTATTTCTGAGTAATTTGCCATACTCAGAATATCTGGGTGTGTTTGCTCCATGCTGTCCGGGTACTTTTCTTCTTTTTCTAACGTCATACTTCGCAGGACCAAAAAGGTTGATACCCTCTCTTCTACAGAGTTTAAATTTCGCTCACGTATACCTCATAAAGATAAGAAGTAAGAATAAATAAGAATCTAAGGACTATACTACTATTAAACTCACATGGTTTATTACATTTTGGTCTTTTACTCCTCACATACAATATCTGGCTAATTTCTCTTTGGTCTTTTCCCCTGGCAACCACCAAACTGAATGCCGGTCGCTTCGGTAATAGAGACAATATCTATACCTCCAGTATTGTTTATCCCCTTGAATGCACCATCTCTTCACAAACCAAGTCCTTTCACAATCAGGCGTACCTGTTTGAGTCAAAACTGTTCCTTCGCTTCTTTCATAATATGTCAAGTTAGCATCTCGGAAGCATATGGAGTACTTTGTTTGGTTCCTTTGAATCCTACCATTCATGTGCCGCCTCCACTCACTTTGTTTCCCGCAGGATCAGTAAGCGTCACGATCGTATTGTTTGACGAAGTAGTCACATAAACGACACCCACAGGCAGCTTGATGGATCTTTTTTTCTTTGCTGCTGATTTGTCTACAGGTTTGGCCATACGTTATAAATACAAAGTATAAAAGGTTATTTTTTGATAACAGGTCTTACTTTGGCTCTACCGAGAAGTTTTTTGGCTGTCCTTGCATGTCTGAGCGTAGACTGACCTCTTACCGGCAATCCGAGATTATGTCTCATACCTCTGTAACATTTAATCTCCTTGAGTCTTTTTATATCAGAACCCACTTGTCTTCTCAGATCGTTTTCCAAAACATATATCTTAAATGCTTCGGTAATATCCTTTTGTTCCTTCTCTGACAGATCGTTAACCTTTTTTTCCAAAGGTATATTCAACTGATCAAGAATCTTTTTTGATCTGCTGCGTCCGACACCGTAGACCATCGTCAATGCGATTCGAACTATCTTTTTGTCAGGCAACACATGTCCTTGCACTCTAAACATCGAATAAATGAACAACATAAAAGAAGATAATTTTGAGAGATGTCGTTATGCTTATACTATCATTTTATATTTCTAAATCCTATTTTCTGAATTTTTTTACCCCTGTCTCTGCTTGTGTCTGGCGTTTTCACAAATTACACGAACACATCTTTTTCTCGTGATAATCTTACATTTGTTACACATTTTCTTGACTGATGATCTAACTTTCATGGGAAGAAGAAGAACTAAAATCCTTATTTATTTTTCTGAAAACAATACGTCATTTGGTAGGTTCATAGGTATTTAACTGAACAGTCACGATATCTCCGGGAATAATTCTGATATTATATTTTTTCATTTTACCAGCAGCATAAGCGGTAATCTCCAGATCCATCTCATTGAGACGAATCTTATACATACCCCCTACAAGTACCTCTACGACGATACCGTCTACTTCTATTACGTCTTGTTTGGTCATGAAACAGAAATCTTATTGATAGATAAAGTAGTTTGATGAGGTCTAAACCCCTTGGTTCTTTTATATCTTTTCTTGCCTTGAAACTTAATGACACGGATTTTGTCTCCCTTTTGGTTACTCACTACTGTTGCTGAAACTTTAGCACCAGGGACGGTGGGCGTACCGATATAGACTGGATCTCCCGCAGCGTCAAAGAGCAGCAAAACTCTATCCAATTCTATCTTCTCATCCTTCTCAAGGTCGACCGCATCGACAACAAGCGTATCACCCTCCTGTACAAGTCGTTGGTGACCTTTGAATGCTACTACTGCATACATTTGGAAACAATAGAGGTAAAATATAAGTATCTTCTTTAAAAAATCTACGCATTTTGTGTTTATACTCTCATACCCAACTGAGCCAACGTTCATATTTTATATTTCAGCTTTCTATAGGTAGAAGAGACGATAGCTCTCATTCTTATATATCTTCTACTACTCGGGAATCTCTGCTCCACCATCTTTCTATACCATTTGGTCTTGTAGTGCCTCTGTTTCTTGGCAGTATCGATAGTATGTGAAGCGACAAGTTCTTTCTTGTAGAACGCTATGAGCCTCTCATTGGTGTTCAAATGTGCATCTTTGACGACAGTAAATCACATGTGTGGATAAATACGTAATAAAGAAGGGAATTAACTCTCTAAGTCTTCCGCCACTGAGAATAGAAACTCTCTGTGCTCACGATCAATTCTCATTGCCGAGAGCCGGAATCGAACCGGCATGGAATTTCTTCCGGCGGATTTTAAGTCCGCTGCGTCTACCAGTTCCGCCATCCCGGCACTATAGGTAATTTAAAGCGAATAACTAGTCAGACAAATCATGTTTCAAGTACTTTTCAAATACAATATTCTATTTTGCTTCATCGCAGATTTTTTTGAACACTTCCGGATGTGTGATAGCAATGTGGGAAAGCATCTTTCTATCCAACTGTATATCACATTCACGGAACTTGCCCATCAATTGAGAATAACTCATATCTTGCAATCTTGCGGCTGCGTTCAATCTCTCTATTCGTAATGATCTAAACTGCCTCTTTTTCAATTTTCTTCACTTATAAGCGTGTTGTCCTTGCTTAAGAAGCGCAAGTTTAACCTGTTTATAGACAGTACTTCTTCACAGCCTAAATCATTTCGCTTGATCTATAAGCTTTTTGTGTTTTCTATGTCTAGCATATCCGTGTGTAACTTTAACCATGGAATCGTCTACGAAAAAGAATAAATGCTATTTAGGCGCTATGGGGTAACATTTTTTTCATTCTTGGCATTTCAACCACATCCACTACTTTACCAAATTTATTTCTCTTGGTAGCTCTTCATTTGTTGGTGAGCAAATGGCTTCTACAAGTCTTACTGTGTTTCAGTTTTCCCGTAGCGGTGATTTTAAATCTTTTGGCTACCGATTTGTGAGTTTTACGCATGTTTTCCTTTAGGGAATAAATTGATAGAATAACCGTTTTGTTCTTCTTTGATACCCTGGAACTTACTCACTGCATCTAAACTTTCTTGCACATGTTTCAGTTTTTCCAACGCCAGAGGTTTGTATATTTTTTCTCTTCATTTCAGTACTACACTCATCCTAACCATATGTCAGTCTTTCAAAAATTCTTCAGCTTTTTTGGTCTTCAAATCTAGGTCATTTTCTCCTATCGTATAGCCAAACTTCAACTCTTTCTGTTCTCTCTTTTGCTGATGTTTTTTTTTCTCTTGTTCGGTTTTTTTCTTTAGATACATAAATTTACCATAATCCACAAGCCTTGCTGTACAGACCTGTTTTTCGGCATCATAAGACATCTGCACTAAATCAACATGTTGTGTTTGTGCCATCTCCAGAGCTTTTAGTCTTGGCATCACTCAAACCGTATTACCTTCCTCATCCAGCACCAGTATCCTCGGTGCCTTGATGTCTTGGTTTTTGAATACTCTTCCCTGAAATCTTCCTCCTCATGATCTGGAATGTTTTTGCATTCACAAAAATTGCTAAAGTTCAGCAGGTATAAGAAACTCTGCTGTAATGTCAATCTAAACTTTTGTTTCTGTTCTTATATTTGGATTTTGTTAAGATCGCCACATGTACCCCCAGCGGGATTTGAACCCGCGATCTCTGCCGTGAGAGGGCAGCGTCCTGGACCACTAGACGATGAGGGCAAATAAACCAAAAAGGTAAAGCTTTGTTTTGACTTCTTGTTTTACCTGCTCCTAATGGGAACCGAATCTGACCATACAACTAGGTTATCTATCTTCAGTAAATAATCCTACTCCCGACAGGGATCGAACCTGTAACCTACGGCTTAGAAGGCCGTCGCTCTATCCAATTGAGCTACGGGAGCATAAAAAATCAAGACAGATTAGCCCAAAATTTAAAATGAAAAAACACGCTCCTTTCCATTTTAAGTTTTGAACTTTTTATACTGAGAATCAAAAGTTGTTTCGATCTATCTGATCGTCCTCCCATTACTCTTCTAATTTGGAGCAGAGGGGAGTCGAACCCCTGACCTTCTGGGTGCAAACCAGACGCTCTGCCAACTAAGCTACTGCCCCAAAAAAACAAGCTATGAATCTTCAAAAGGCAAATATATGAGTTTTGTTTCCTAATTTGTTTGTAATTTACAAAGTTGGGCAGGGAAGGATTCGAACCTTCGTAGCCTTTCGGCGGCGGGTTTACAGCCCGCTGCAATTGACCGCTCTGCCACCTACCCATCATAATTACCTCTGTCATGAACCAGTCCGCCCTATCCTTTTATCGTCGGAGTTACCTCTCCAGGAGTCACACCCAATCCAAAGAGAAACAAAACGCCTATCACAATCAAGCCTGCTCCTATCAGCGGATAGATAAGCAAGCTATTGCCAAATGCCTTCTCAGCCCGTTCGATATCACCAAACGCCTTGTAAAGATCTCTATGTCGATAAATAACCGCGATACCTATACCGATGAAAAGAATACCCAAAACGATACCTTTCATCAGCATATGGTAAATAAAACGCAGAAGCATCAAGCTTCATAACACTTCTTACGAAAAAAGTCGATTTCACATACCCATAATCTATGTATTATGTTTGATCGTCTTACCTAGCGAGCAACGGGACTTGAACCCGTACAGACAGAGCTGAATTCTGTCATGCTACACCAACTACATCATGCTCGCACGACGGTACGCGGCACTATAGGAAAATACGACTATAAATCAAGCAGAAATAGTACATTATAAATGAACAAGAAAGTATTAATTAGAAGGACTTACTTGGATCTTAATGTTTTAAATGTACTATATAATAGCTTGTTTAAGGCCAAATCATAACTTCCGGCATAGACAACCGTCTCTCCACCAAAACTTTGTTTAAACCTCGTGACTCCGGCAAGCGGATGATCTTGACCGGATCCCGGAGGAGCAATACCCAGAAGATCAAATGAGCTATAGGTTTGTTCTTTCGCTCGTTGCAAAATCTCTAAAGTTAACCGGTAATGTGCTCCAAAATGTCCAAATGATCTATCTGTAGCACCATACAGATAAATTAACTGATTATCGATACATAAACAAAGACTACCGCTTACGATAGTATTTCCTTTTTTCGCCAAAAAAAGCTGTCAGTTTCCTTTGTCAGTCAAAAAATGCATGAGATGCAAAAATTGTTCGCGAGGCACGATAGAAAATCACTTATCATATGACATGCTATACCGGACCTGCCAAAACGGCTCTCGGTCTTTCTGTTCGGCTACACTAAATATCAAATCTGCTCTCTGTGATTTATGTACCATACGCCTTCCGCTGGCAGAGCACTTTTTGAGTCGCACTTCAGGCGATCAGTCTGTCGACAAAACGATAGTGGCATGAGGCATATGTTCTCTGACTGTGGGACGTAGGTTATATCGCTCCAGTAAATCATACTGAATATGAGTAAGTTGATTCTGGAGGTCCTGCACATGCTGGTTAGCGACAGAAGCCGGCTGTAAGATTGTACTACTTCCGATCTGTAAAAAAATATCTGTCCATCAGGTATGATCCCTCGTGTACTCTTGCAACTGCTCAGCAAGTAGGGAAGAATAGGTATGTATATCAAACTGTACTCCATGCACCATTGCTCGTCTAAATTCTTTACCAAACTTTTTTTGCTTTTTTACAATACCTCGGTACAAATGGTCTTCCAGCTGCACTTCAAATGTAGGTTTTTTATAAATCTCTTCAGTGATCTGACGTCGCAACAAGGACTGATATAACACGCTCATAGATAGTAGAGAAAGTAAAGTACGGCTACAAAGAATCTTTCTTATCACAGTCACAGTAGTATCTGATTTTAAAATACAGTTTCAAGCACAAGTCTCAGAGGAATTAGATAAATTTTATTATTCTACTAGCATTTTCTTTCTCTTTCATAAATATCATTCCTATCCCATAATGATGTACTACTACAATGTCCAGTAGATTAGTAACATTTTGGGCCATTTTTCCAGAACAATTTGACAATTCTTTACCAGAGCAATATACTTCAAGAGACTAAAAGTGCCTATCTCTTCACATTGTTTATTCTCTTTTGGCTCATGGCCGACAAAGACAAAGATC
>Ga0066641_10001714_pt1 | contig 9916 bp, 10 predicted proteins | sample CryGeyCG2114_065_FD_59509 | JGI IMG/M metagenome (GOLD analysis project Ga0066641, IMG submission 59509) | Groundwater microbial communities from aquifer - Crystal Geyser CG12_big_fil_rev_8/21/14_0.65 | ecosystem: Environmental > Aquatic > Deep subsurface > Groundwater | place: USA: Utah: Grand... | reverse complement strand
TTTTCAGCCCAAGATTGATTTTCGCCGGCGTTCGGATTTCCAACTTCATGAATCTTGCTTGCTTTCTGATGACGGTACTACAAACATGTCAAAAACTCCAAGTGCTAATTCTTCATTCAACAGAGGATCGTCAAATCTAAGACTGACTTCTTCTTTTTGAAGAGGTCGATTCAAGGTGATATTCAATGGGAAATACTGTCCACTTCTCTTCTCATATTCCTGCCAGCTCAGCTCATAAAGAACGGCTTTCCCTTTTTTACGCAATAGATGACGGGGCAACAGCGTAGATGAGTCGATTTCTATTTCTGCTATTTCTCCGCTTTTTTGATCCAGCGTCGACAAAAAATAATGTGTTTTGTCTTCGCTAAGATACGTTTCCTCGGCAGTCATTGTCTCAAGACCGGGAGCCCTTCCCAACAAAATCAGGATCAGTTCTTGTATTTCAAAACGCGAACCAATGATTTCTTTCATCACATCTTGAGCTTCGGCACCTGAAAAAACGCGACTGTTTTTCAAATCATAAATTGAAGTTTCATTATTCTTATGAATCAAAACTCCCAGAGTATTCCCAAACAATCCCAGGATATCCAGGCGAACGGACTGTTTCTCATCTACAATCAATGCCTGTTTCAGAGTCTTGTTTTCCCCGACTCTGCTGATTGAAGCTTTGAGAAAAGATTTTACGGAATGAATCCCCGATTGACGATTTATGAGATGACTCAATAAATATTGCGGCTGAAGATTTTCTCGAACACCAGAAAGATCAGTCCCCAGGCTTTGACAGGACAGGAGTCCTGTAGTAACAAGTACCCAGACACACACTCCCAGGAAGGTTGGATTTCGCATCAAAAATTCCTACGAAGGAAATCGTTGTTCATATCTTAAAGCACTGCCCCTTTTTAGAGATCATAGCTCAATTGCGAAGAATCTGATTATAAGCTTTTATCAAGCAGTTGGCTTACTTTTTCAATTTTTTCACTCAATTCCCGGGGGTCTGGAGACTCGCCATCTTCGTCACTTGTTACACCTTCACCTTGAGCCATTGTCAGGGAAAGGCTGGTTTTCCATGCTTTTTGAGCTTGAGCATAGTCTTTCAGGGAATAATAGATATCGCCCAAATGGCTGTAAAGTACCGGATCGGGCTGAGTGTAAATCATTGCTTTTTTGATCTCTGACAGAGCTCGGGAATAATCTCCTTTTTTATAATATATCCAACCTATGCTGTCGAGAAAGTAACCATTGCGGGGCTGAATCGCCAGAGCTTTTTCAAGATGCTCCAATGCCTTATCCAGATACTCTCCTTTAGTCGCATACATATACCCCAGGAAATTATGCGCATTGGAGTGCATCGGATTCAATTCGATGGCTCGCTTCATGCTGGCCAAAGCATCGTCAAACTTGCCCGCACGTTCCAGAATCGCTCCAAATTCAAAATAATAGGAATCATTGTTAGCATTCAAACGGATGGCTTCCTGCATATTGGCTATCGCACGGTCGTAATTTTTCATCGCCCGATACGCCAAAGCAAGCGAATGATACAAGGAATCGTTATCAGGCTCCATGCGAACAGCAGCTTCGAGCAACTCGGTTGCCTTTTCATCCTGCTGGTTCATATTATACAGACGCGCAAGATACAAAAGGGTTCTTACAGTGGGCTCTGTTTGAACGCGCAGTATTTCGAAAGTTTGAATTGCCAAATCGACGCGATCCAATGTTTCAAAAATTTTGGATAGAATTATGAGTACTTCTTTACTCTCTTCCTGATGATGCGCCCATTGAAATTCTTCCAACGCGCGCAAATAATCGCCTCGATCATAAAAAACGACGCCCATCTTAATATTGGGATACAAGGGCTCAAGCAGTTTACTCACGGGGAAATCTATTTCCGGATTATAACGTTTGAACATTGAGGCTCTGTCATGCATTTTTGTCACGCGCTCAAGAATTCTTTCGTTACCCGGATCCAGTTTCAAAATTAATTTATACTCGTCGAGTGCTTCCTGTAACCGACCCAGCTTTTCAAGAGTCCACGCCAGATAATCCCGCGCCTGTATAAAATTGGGGCGCAAAGTGACAGACTTCTCAAGATTCTTCACCGCTTCTTCATATTCGCCATTCTTGATTTCAACTCTGCCCAGATAATAGGAACTCAGTGGATCAAATGGAGAGGCTAAAGTGGCCCTTTGATACATTTCCTGCGCTTTGTCGAAACGCTTCTCATCTTCAAGCAACGATCCGCGCAGTATGTACGCACGGCTCAAACGGGGATCAAGATCATAAGCTTTTTCGTAAAATTCCATCGCCAGACTTGGTTTACCTTGCGCTCGGTAAACATCCGCCTGACGCATATTGAGTTCTGCATTTTGCGGGAAATTTTTCAGCCCAGCCTCCACGGCTTTCGCTAAAATATCAAACTTCCCTGCCCGTAAAGCCTGACGGACTAATTGTTCGTGAAAGAACAGGTTTCTAGGATCATACTTAGCCGCTTCTGCATAATGTTCGGTCGATTCTTCGAACTGATGACGTTCATCCGATTTCAAAGCCATCATATAATGGTAATAAGATCGGGGATCTCCGGCCTTCGTCCCACCCCAGGAATTTTGCAACTTTTCCACTTCCTGAACAGCGTAAGAGTCGGACAAGTCTACCGCCCCCTGGGAGTCAAGCTCCGCAGGTGTTTTCATCGAAATCGTTTCGCAGGCACTCAAAAAAAACAGTGCCAGTCCTAAAATAACACCCATTCTTACATCGGCTTGCAATCGCTTGGTTTTCATCGGTAGTTTTGGTTTGATTGATCAAAAAAACGCTGTCAGGCACTTCTCAAGAGGGGGAATTGGACTCTATCTTAAACTTAATACTTGTAAGTAATGTCATTCCTGCGCGCTGGTTAATTTCTTGGGTAAATTTATTTTTAAGGGGTTCAAGGGCTGGCAACCATTCTCTAGTAGACACTCGAACGTGCAAGACTTTTCTTTTAATCTCTTCTACTTGAGAAATTGAAGCGATTTCTTTTCCAACGACTAAAGGCCAATGGAAATGAATCCAGTCTTCTGGATCGGCCTTTTTAAAATTGGAGAGCTTTAACGACGAGGAAAAAATATCCCCGATAGAATTCCACCCCGACTTGCCACTCCTACTTTCGGTCATTATTTGATACTTCCAGAGCCATTGCGCCGTTCTCTCTAAACCGGTTAATGTGTTACAGCCGAGCCAACTGTCTCTTGCTACTTGAGAAGTTGCTCGCGGCTTAATAAACTTTTAGAGACACTCGGTAGCTTCTTTAATTCATTCTAGCTATCTTGACTCTCAAATTAAAGCATTTTCTTCCTTGCCCGAAAAGTGCCTTGAAATATTTTCGCAATATTATTTCAGCTTCTGACAATGAGATCGGTTAAAATTTAATGGCGACTATGAATTGAATGAAGAACTCGTTTAAACTCAAAGGGAACGCCAACGATGACCCACCCAGAACAGGACATTCACTGCTCGAAATGCCAATCAAATTCACAGTTGGGTTTCGACATCAGCATGGCCTATCAACCGATCGTCGATGTGGGCAAAAAGAAAATTTTTTCTTTTGAGGCTTTGGTTAGAGGCGTTCACGAAGAATCTGCAGGTGATATTTTGTCTCAGGTCAATCCTCAAAACAGGTTTGCTTTCGATCAGCTATGCAGAACCAAAGCAATTTCCCTTGCGGCGGAACAAAACCTGGATAGATTTTTGAATATAAATTTTATGCCAAATGCCATTTATGAGCCCAGACATTGCATCGAAAGCACTCTCAATGCGGCGGATCGCTTCAACTTTCCGTACACAAACATAATTTTTGAAATGACCGAAGGTGAACCTTTCAGGGATCACAAACATCTGGAAAATATTTTCACCTGCTATAAAGACATTGGTTTTAAAACAGCCATCGACGATTTTGGCGCGGGCTACGCTGGCTTGAATCTGTTGGCTGATTTTCAACCCGACCTTATCAAGCTGGACATGGCTCTCATTCGCAACGTTCACCAGGATGCCAAACGCCAGGCAATTGTAGAGGGTATTCACTACGTATGCCGTAAACTGGACATTGATGTCATTGCTGAGGGCGTTGAAACTTATGACGAATTTTCAACGCTGTACAAAATAGGGATTCGACTGTTTCAGGGCTTCTATTTTAAGAAGCCGCAATTCCAGACGATCTGCAATGACAATGACATCACATGGGGTGAGATTCCTGCATGAAGAGGCAAGTGGAACGATAAATTTTCTAATCGACCGACTTGATTGAGCGGGCACAGCGAAACCCCAGGAACGGATAGGACGCTGTGGGCTCCATCCAGTTACGAAAAAACACCGGTGTGAATTTTATCGTCGTATGCGTCTGCGTCAAACCACCTCGTATCACTTTAAACTTTCCCAGTTCGGCAGGGGCTTGTCCGGGATAGCTGTAATCGTCGGAGGTCCATTCCCAGACATTGTGCCCCATGCCATAAATCCCGTAAGGGCTGATCCATTCCGGCCTCTTGTCTACAGGCTCTGGTAAAAATCCTGAAAATCCATTGTTGGGATGTTGATAAAAATTACGCCAGGGCCATTTACGATCGTCAATGCCGCGTGCCGATTTTTCCCACTCCGCTTCTGTCGGGAGTCGCCCTCCTTTGAATCGGCAATACGCCTCAGCTGAAGCGTAATCTATATTGGCGACGGGAAAATTTTTCTTGGAAGGGTCGAAGCTGTAATCGCTTTTGAAGGATGCGTATTTTCCTCGACGGGTCTCGTAACGGTCGATCAAAAAAGCTTCTGTGTGGATGGTCTTGCCCTGAAGGGTCTTAGGATCTGAAGGATCGCCCATTATAAAGTCACCCGCAGGGATATAAACCATATCTTCAGGCACAGCCACCCCGGACGGAACAACAACCTTGAGTTGCTCCACTTCTTCCTTGCTGTCACAAGCAAGGGTAATGCAACAAAGGATGACAATCGCCGCAAACAGGAAAAGTCTCATCCCTGATCAGGGCGTTTGTCGAAAGGATGGAAAACTTCTCCCCCGTTGATAGGCAACGGTTTTTTATGGTAATCCAAAGGATGGTCTATCCCCGGTTGAATGGTTCCATCCACCGAATAGGGGCCATGATTGGACCAGTAATTCCTACCTTGGGAGTCGGCAAAATCAATCTGCGTGATGTACTTGATATTTTTGTAACCGTACTTGAAAGGAGCGATCAAACGCAGGGGATAACCGTGATCTTTTGAAAGCGGCGCGCCATTCATACTCAAAACCAGCAGGACCCGCGGTCGGAGCAATTCTTCCAGCAGATAACTTTCGTAATAGGAATCGGCTGATTTCAAATGAACGTATTTTGCCGAGGGATGGGGTTCGGCCCTTTCCACCAACTCTTCAAAACGAAATCCTCCCCATTTTGCTTTTGCAGACCAGCATTCGACACATTTCAAGCGCGAGATCTGGGAATGGGTTTTAAATCCAAACAAATCTTCATATCCCAAAGCCAGCTTATTTTTGACTTTTCCACCAACCACCAAACCCCAATTGTCAATATCGACACCCAGGAAAGGATTGGCACTGCGAATGTGGAATTCGGGGATATCTCTGTTTTGAACGTATTCTTTGGGGAAATTTTTATCGTTTCGATAATCGGGGACGGCGTAACCATTGCCAGGAAGCAAAGCCAGCCCCAGTGCGGAGAATGCTTTCAGAAAATTTCGGCGATTGAATTTCACGGGATACCTCCATCCGGCGTTTCGCCGGGCGGGCCAAGCCCGCAATGAACATTCAGGCAAGCATTTGTGCTGATTTTCGATTGCAGACCGTTGGCAAAAATACTCGTAAGCTTTCAGCCTAAAGCCACTGGCTACAGGCCGAGAACATCCTGCATATCGTATAAACCCGGAGCCCTGCCCACGGTCCAAAGCGCGGCTCTTACCGATCCACGTGCAAAAGTATCACGGCTCTGAGCGCGATGGGAAATCTCCAGAGTTTCACCCATACCACCAAACATGACTCGATGTTCACCCACAATATCGCCCGCTCTTACAGTATGGATACCAATTTCTTTGGGTCCGCGAACAGCAAATCCCTTGCGTCCGTAAACCCCGACTTCTTCCAGATCGCGTTCCAACGCTTCCGCCAGAATTTCTGACAGGCGTACTGCGGTACCACTGGGAGCATCCTTTTTGAATTTGTGATGGGCTTCAACAATCTCTACATCGTAGGCATCTCCCAGGGTCTTGGCGATCAAGCCTGCCATTTTAAACAGGACATTGACACCAATGCTCATATTGGGGGCCAGGACACAGGCAATCGTCTCCGCTCGCTTTGCGATCTCTTTCTTCTGCTCGGCATTGAATCCGGTGGTACCGATAACGGCGGCGACACCTAATTTTTCTGCCATTTTTAAAGTTTCCATGCTGGATTCTGGCGAACTGAAATCAATGACCGCATCCGCACCTTGCAAAGCTTTTTCCAAACTGTCCGTCACGGCAATGTTATTACGCGCCAAACCTGCCTGCTCGCCAAGATCCTTACCAATATTGGGGCTTCCAGAAACTTCCGTGCCTCCGTGAATAGAGGCTTCAGGCTCTTCTTCAATACAAGTCAGAATGGTTTTCCCCATTCTTCCAGCAACGCCTACGACAGCAATTTTCGTTGTTTTATTCATGATTCTTTAAAAAAGGTTTCTCACTGCAAACAAGTTTAAAATTCTGGAAAGTTTTTAAAGATTAACGCGGGGCCCAATGATCAAAGCGAATAATCACTGAGAACAGATTTTAATTTTTCAAAACTTTCACGCATCAAAGGCGCAAGCGGGGAGCGCACTTCATCATCAATTTTCCCCATCAAATGCAACGCCGCTTTGACTGGAACGGGATTGGTTTCAATAAAAAGGATTTCGTTTATCCGGAACAATTCGTGATGAATTTTTCTCGCTTTTTCCATCTCTCCATCCCTCGCGGCCTGACACAATGCGGCAACCCGGGACGGCAAAATGTTGGAGGTAACAGAGATGACCCCCTTCCCGCCCACGCAGAGTATCGGCCACAACAAGCCATCATCACCAGACAATACTGTGAAATCATCTCCACAAAGAGCAATGATCTCGGTGATTTGCGATAAGGAACCCGAGGCTTCTTTCACGCCTACGATATTTTTTATTTCGGAAAGTCGTTTCACCGTGTTGGGAAGCATATTGACAGAGGTTCGCCCCGGAACGTTGTAAAGGATGACGGGCAGATCGGTCTCAGCCGCAACGGTTTTAAAATGTCGATACAAACCTTCCTGACTCGGCTTGTTGTAATACGGTGTGATCAAAAGAGAACCACTGGCTCCCGCTGCTTGTGCGTGCTGAGTCAGGGTGATGGCTTCATCGGTTGAGTTGGAACCTGTGCCTGCTAATACAGGTATCTTCCCTTTGCAGGCATCCACGACAATGCGAATCACCTCATCATGCTCCGCGTGACTCAAGGTGGCCGATTCTCCCGTCGTACCACACGGGACAATTCCCTGAGTCCCGTTGGCAATCTGAAAATCTACCAAAGCGCGCAAGGCAGGTTCATCCACCCTACCGTTTTTGAATGGCGTAACAAGTGCTACAAACGATCCTTCAAACATAATAAATTCCGTAGTAAAACGTCGGGCATTTCCTATATGAATCTGTCACAGACAAAAAACCCATCACAGTTCGCCCAATACGCCAGTAAAAGAAATTTTCGTCAAACCTTCTAAATACACATCTCCAAAATTTTCCTGACCTGCATCAAAATATACTTTCAGCACCTCTCCCCCACGCGTTAACGCAGAAATCGGTGACTTCAATTCGTTCCGACGTGAAGCCAACAGGGATGAGGCAACCACTCCCGTTCCGCATGCTAGCGTTTCGCCCTCGACCCCACGCTCATACGTTCTAACAACCAGTGAGCCGTCAGAATTTACCTGAACAAAACAAACGTTGGTCCCTGCCGGTGCAAAGGCTTCATGATAGCGAATACCCCGACCTATACGAGGAAGGTCTATATCCTCAATACAATCCGTATAAACAATGGCATGTGGAACTCCCGTATTCAAACTATCAACTGTAAACGTTTCGCCATCCAGCTCCAGCACCACTCCCGCGCGTAAATCAACCGGCGAAGTGAGTTTGATTTTCACTGTAGCACCTTTGACTTCTGCGCTTATCAGACCGGCTGTTGTCTCAAACGATAAAACATTGCTGGCAATACCATTTTCAACAGCATAGCGGGCCACACATCGTCCACCATTGCCACACATCTCGGCTGAAGAACCATCCTCGTTGTAAAAATCCCACTTAAAATCAGCCGTGTCAGAATTTTCAATGAAAATAAAACCATCTGCCCCGACAGAAGTTCTCCGGGCGCAAATCTTACGAACAAATTCTCTTTTCTCATTTGCAGGAACAACCGGCTTGCGATTATCAATGATCACAAAATCGTTACCACTGCCACTCATTTTGGTAAAATTCAAATTCATTATTTTTATATTTCAAATGGATGTTATATGGACTTAGATGCAAACATGCCGAATCCCGATTCCACCGGCTCTGAATTTCTCAAAAAAAAAGTAGCGATTGTGAATCAAAAGGGAAAGATACTCCCAGTCTTCTACATTCAGGAGAAAGGAATCAAACCTCCAGCGGAATTCCGTGTTTCTTAAGCATCAACGATCAAATCACTCTTTGGAACTGAGATACATGCGAGACAGGAACCCGCTTCTGGAGTAGAACCGGGCTCACCCACATAGGAAATTTCACCCGATTTGATAGCCACCAGACAAGTCCCGCAATTTCCGGCTCTACAGCCTGACTCCATGGGGATGCCATTGGCTTCGGCAAAATCCAGGATTGAGCTGACCGCTGAATTCCAGGTCATCGTCTTTGAAGTTCGTGCAAAAGTCACTTGGATCGTACTTGTTTTCTCTGTAGTGGCTGGCTTTTCGTCCGTATTTTTTTTGACAGTCGCTGGTCCAAAAGCTTCAAAATGCACTTTAGCTTTTGGAACACCCCACGCCTCCAGATCGGTTCGCAAAGACTTGATCATGGGCGGCGGACCGCAAAGATAATAATCATAATTATTGGAGGGAAGAACACGTTTCAACAAATCAACAGAGACGCGTTCTCCATAATGATAATCCTGCCCCTCCACATCGCTCGCTTCGGGTCGGCTGTAACATATTTTAACCTCAATATTTTCGTGTTGTTTGGCAACAGCCTCCAAATGCTCCTTCATCATATGTTCACTGCGATTTTTGACGCCGAGAAAAAACCAGGTCTCACGTTTCGAGTCACTTTCAGCAATGCTGTTCAAAATACTCAGTACCGGCGTGATGCCAACCCCGCTTCCTAATAAAACAACCGGCGTTTGCTTGGTCTGGTCAATATGAAAATGACCACTCGGAGCCTTCACATCAATGATGTCGTCAACTTTGAGGGAGTTGTGAAAATAGTTCGAAACCAGACCCGGGGGTACCATAGGTTCATTGGGTGGCGGGGGTACTTTTTTAATAGAGACACGGTATCTATCCGGATGATTGGGGCTGTCTGACAAAGAATAACAACGGGTAACAGGTTTTGGCTGTCCCTCTGGATGCACCTGAAAGGTCAAGTACTGTCCCGGCTCGAAAGGTGGAAGCCGCTTGCCGTCATGGGGAGCCAGGTAAAAAGAACAGATATCATCGGTCTCCATTACCCTGTCAATGACTTGAAATTTACGGAATCCGCTCCAGTGTGAAGTCTTCTTTTCATTTTCCAGACGCTGTTGATTGACCACCTGATCTATTTTGGCCTTTAACAATTTCGCTTCCAGATCGACCGTAGCTTGCGTTATGGCCATCAAACGTGAATTATTGGCCAATAAAGTCAATACGTAAGCGATCATCCCCAACAGAAAAGTCAGCGGG
>Ga0066641_10001702_pt1 | contig 9953 bp, 6 predicted proteins | sample CryGeyCG2114_065_FD_59509 | JGI IMG/M metagenome (GOLD analysis project Ga0066641, IMG submission 59509) | Groundwater microbial communities from aquifer - Crystal Geyser CG12_big_fil_rev_8/21/14_0.65 | ecosystem: Environmental > Aquatic > Deep subsurface > Groundwater | place: USA: Utah: Grand... | reverse complement strand
TACATATTTAAAATTATCTAAATCAAGATAAACTACTGCAAAAGTAGAATTAGATTCTTTTGATGCTTTTAGAGTTGCTTCAAGATACTCATCAAGACTAAATCTATTTGAAAGACCTGTTACAGCATCGATCCTTGCCATTTCATTCAGTTGTTTGTTGGAATTTTCAAGACTAATTTTTGCTTCTGACAATTGATTGAGTAAATATAGCATTTGCTCATTTTGAATATAATATTTTATAAAAATACTTACTTTACTTTTTAAAATAGTAGGTTCAATTGGTTTAAATAAATAATCGACTGCCCCCATTAAGTGTCCCTGTTGAACACAATTAATGTCTTTATTAATAGCTGTTACAAAAATAACAGGAATATTTCTTGTCTGTCGATTTTTATTTAAAAGCTCAACAACTTCAAACCCACTCATATCTGTCATATTTACATCTAGAAGAATTAGAGCTAAATTATGAGCAGCAGCTGCTCTCAAAGCATCAATCCCGGAAGTTACTTCTATTATCTCTAAATCTAAATCCTCTAAAGCTATCCTCATGGCAAAAATATTTTTATAATCATCATCAACTAATAAAACTTTAGGATACACCTCTGGTAGAACTAAATTATGATTTTTAACATATTCTTTTGCTATGTCTTTATTTTTTTCTATAAATTTTTTCATTTGCACAAACCTTATCAAACCTCTTTGATGCAGATGTAGAAACTAAAGATTCTTTTGTTCCTAAACATAAATACCCAAAATTACATAAACTGTTATAGAATAAGTCAAGTGTACGGTTCTGAAGTTCATTATTAAAATAAATTAGTACATTACGGCAAAAAATCATATTCATCTCACCAAATATATTATCAGTAACTAAATTATGACTAGCAAATGTAATCCTATTTTTTAAAAACTCTCTAATTTTTATTGAGTTATATTTTTCATGGTAGTAATTTGAAAAATTATCAGTGTTTATTACTTTCTTATAATTTTCTAAATATTTATTCAGGTGTTCTTTTGGATATATTCCATCTTTTGCAATTTTTAAAGAATGTTCATTGATATCAGTTGCATAAATAATAGCTCTGTCTAATAAATTATTTTCATATAGTAAAATAGCCATAGAATAAACTTCTTCACCAGTTGCACATCCAGCATGCCAAATTTTAAAATATGGATAAGTTTTTAATTTAGGAATGACTTTTTGTTGTAAACTTATGAAAAAATTCGGGTCTCTAAACATTTCGGTCACAGTGACAGATATTTTTTTGGTAAATCTATAAAACATATTTGGCTCATAGAAAATTTTATGCTGTAATTCTGAGTGACTACTAATATTAAATTCCTCCATTAAGTCATTTAATCTTCTCTTTAAGGAAGGTTTTGAATATGCACGAAAATCATACCCATAAATTTCATATATGCCTTCAAGCAATAAATTTATTTGTAAATCTTCTATTTGTTTTTCTTCAATTAAGTTTTTTATAACCATACCTGCATAATGGAAATTAATCGTTCAACATCTACTGGTTTAGAAATATAATCACTAGCCCCAGCCTCAATACATTTTTCTTTATCACCAGACATTGCTTTTGCTGTAAGAGCAATCACAGGTATTTTTTTCAAATCTTCATTAGATCTAATGTGACCAATTGCTTCATACCCATCCATAACTGGCATCATAATATCCATTATTACTAACTCAATATTTTTTTGCGATTGTAATTTATTTAATGCAATTTCACCATTAGTTGCAATAACAACATCAAAGCCATATTCTTCTAATACACTAGATAATGCAAAAACATTTCTCATATCATCATCTACTAACAATACCTTATGACTTTGTACTTCATCTTTTTTATCTGATGTTTGAGATTTAATATTTTTTGGTGGATGTTCCTTATCTACAACAGTAATATTTGAATCCAAATCATCAGAATTATTTATTTTATGTAAGAACAAAGACGCTTCATCTAATAATCTTTCAGATGAGTTTTCTCCTTTAAGAACTATACTACTTGTATAATATTGTAGCTCTTCATATTCTGTATGACTTAAATCTTTTGATGTATATACAATGACTGGTGGAATTTTTTTACCTGAGCTTTTTAATTTCTTTAACAATTCTATGCCCATACCATCTGGCAATGTTAAATCTAAAATTATACTGTCATAATTATTATCAATTTTTAATTTATCATAAGCTTCTTCAATATTTAATGCTTCATCTACCCATATATTAGTGCCGGCTAATAATTCTCTAATAGCCAATTGATTACCTTTATCATCTTCAATGACTAATAAATTTTTAATTTTGTTTACCATTAAATTTTCTATTTTATTAAAAGCTTCATTAATAGATTCCTCACTAGCTGGTTTTTCTAAAAAACCAATTACACTTGACTCCATATCATTTTCTGTTTTTTGACGACCAGAAATAATATGTATTGGTATATGTCTAGTTTTTATATTAGCTCTTATTTCTTTAAGCACATTTGAGCCATCCATATCAGGTAGACCTAAGTCTAATAGAATAGCTTTTGGTATATGTTTATTCGCAAGATCCAAAGCTTGATTTCCTGTACTTGCAACAATACAGTCAAAACCTTTTGAGCGAGATATATCCATAAGAATTTTAGCAAACTTTGGATCATCTTCAATTATTAATATTGTTTTTGAATACATATTAATAGACTCTCTATCATCTATAATAATCTGACTATCATTTTCAATTAGTTGTATTTTTGTATCTTCTTTTCCGACTTGTTCTGTTACAAGAGGAGATTTAAAGATTAAACTAAAACAACTTCCCTTGCCTAATTCACTAGTTACTTTAATTTCTGCTCCAAGTAATTCTGCCATTGCTTTTGATATTGCAAGTCCAAGTCCAGTACCTCCATATTTTCTACTAGTAGATCCATCAGCCTGCTGAAATGCCCCAAATATTTCTTTATGTTTATTTTCAGGAATACCTATTCCTGTATCAATAACACTAAATCTTATTCCATTTTGAGAAGTAGATTCTTTATCAATTTTAAGAGATATTGATCCTTGTTTAGTAAATTTAATAGCATTTGATAATAAGTTTTTAATAATTTGTGATAATCTTTGACCATCAGTTTTTATACCATCTGGTAAGTTATCAGCTATTTCTATATTAAAATCTAAATTTTCCTGATTAAGTAAAGGTAGAAACTGTGTTTTTATTTCTGTTGCTAATTTTTTAAAATTAACTTCTTCTATTTCTATATGAAGTTTCCCTGCTTCTACTTTTGATAAATCTAAAATATCATTAATAAGTCTTAATAAATCCTGACCACCTTGATAAATAATATTTGCTGATTCAATTTGCTTTTCAGATAAATTACCAATTTTATTTTGACTTAAATTTTTTGCTAGTATTAATAAACTATTAAGTGGAGTTCTTAATTCATGCGACATATTAGCTAAAAATTCAGATTTATATTTACTTGCAAGCATTAAATCTTTTGCTCGTTGCTCAAGCTCTTGTCTTGCTTTTTCTATTTCTTTATTTTGTGTGTCTATATCTTTATTTTGTTTTTCTAGTCTTTCAGTTTTTTCTTCTAATTCTTGATTAATAAACTGAAGCTCTTCACTTTGAGCTCTCAATTCTTCACTTTGTGATTTTAATTCTTCTCTAGATTCATTAAGATATTGAGCATTCTCTGCTAAATCTTTATTGTTTTTTTCTAATGCTTCCTGTTGAGCTTTTAATTCTTCAGCCATTAATTGAGACTTTCTTAATAACTCTGTAGTTCTTTGATGAGCCTGAACACTATCTATGATAATTCCTAAATTGTTACATGCCTCATTTAAAACCGTATGCTTTTCATCACAAAGGAAATCAAAAGATGCTATTTCATATACCCCAATTAATTTGTTTTCAAATATAATAGGAGATACTCTAATTATTTTTGGTTTTTCATGACCAAGACCAGAGACAACTCTTATATAATCATCAGGTATATCAGTAATTGTAATAGCTTTTTTCTCACTAGCACATTGTCCAACAATCCCTTCTCCTAATTTAAATGAACTCGATAAACCTTTTCTTTCTTGATATGCATAACTTGCTTTTAGATTTAATTTTTGAATCCCTTCTTCATAATTTTCAAGCAAATAAAATCCAGCATATTGTATATTTAATATGTTTGACATTTCTGAAACAAATTTCAATAAAAGATCATCAATTTTTTTTATTCCTTGAATCTTTTGAGATAAACTTGTGATTTTGGTTTTAACCCACAATTGCTTTTCATTTTCTGAATTTAAGTTTTTTAAATTATTCCGCATATTCAATAATGCGTGCCCTAAAATATCATTTTCTGATCTTGGCTCAATAACCACATCAAAATTACCTTTTCCTAACTCTTCAGCTGAAAGAACTAATCCTTTTTTGGTTTTTATTATCCTATTAAAACTTGTAGCTAAATCAGAAAACTCATCTTTTGTAGAAAGAGTAACTTCTTTTCCAAGTTCTCCTTTAGATAATCTGTCAGCAATTTTTTTTAATCTATTGACTGGAGCAGCTATATATTTACTTGATAACATCCAACCTAAAATAATACTTGCCGCAAAAATAATTGAGAGCATTCCAATAATAGAAAAGCTTAACTTTGCTAAATCATTTTGTGAATTATTTAAATCTTCAACAGCAGATGTCTTGAGCGTATTACTTAAAATATAATTTATTTTATCAGATAGCTCTGCTGCTTTAGATACAAGAGTATTTTCTTCTTCCTCAAAAGTTAAAAAGTTGGCATACTGCAGCTTGACATTAGCTATGTTTTTATTAATTATAGATAAATTAATAGATTCATCTTTAGTTAAATTATATTTATTGATACTTGAAATTAAATTTTCTAATTCATTTAAGTTATTAGAAATTACAGCATCTTGATCCAATTTATGTGTATATGAATATGTTTCAATATTTGAAACTACCTTTTCTATTTTATATGCCAATTTGTGAAAATAAAATTCTTTTGAGCTTCTGCTTTTATCTTGAATATTATTACTTAATGATTTTTGCAATAAGGGTAAACTTTGATTATCAAGTAAATAAACTATTTGTCTAAGTGCATTATCTTGTTTTTCATTTATATCTATAATTAAATTATTTTTCCTCAAAATTCTTGAGAAAAAAGAAGAAACTTCAGTGATATATTGTTCCTCATTTTTATCTAAATCTAATGATTTATAATTATACAATTCTTTATTTACTTGTTCTGAATATTTATTATATTCATTTAAATAAGTCTTATCTTTTAAGATTATATATTTATCAAAATTTTCAGCCATCTTTTCTCTGTTCAGCTCTATTTCTAATGCGGCTCTAAATTTATCATTATCTAATTTTACATTGGAAACGAAATAATGGTTAAAGAAAAACAGTGAAATTATTGTTAAAATACTAATTATTGAAAGTGGCAGTAACACCAGCAATAAAACTTTGTCTTTTATTTTCATATTTTCCCCAATACAATATATGATACCGATTTGATGCCAGTTAAACCTAATTAAATTATAGTTCACTTTTTGCGTTAAAAGCTTTTATTCTATATAATTTACTCTTATCTAATTTATATAGAATATTTATGCTATTAAAAATCACAAAATCAAAAAATTTTATCCTTTTGACAAATACCAATAAATCTCAAATATCTGAAATTAAAATTTCTTATGATAATATAACTATTTACTCTAATAGTAGAATTACCTATCGACAGAAGTTTAATAAAATAGAATTATTTAGTGATTATATTGAAATTTTCTCTAATATTACTAAAGTATTTTCTGAAGAAAGTGTTTTATTAAAAGCATCTGAATCAGTAGTTGATATAAACTCATATCAAACTATATTTAAAAGCGGCTTACTTGAATCATATAGTAATAGTGATTATAAAATAATTAGCTCAACTATTTTTTTGGATAATGCTTGAGATTAAAATTATTTATTCTAATTAATAAAGGGACAAACTATCTCTATGTTATCAAATTCTTTTCGAATTTTTACTTTATCACTTTCTAAAAATAATAATTTTAAATTTGGACCAGCATCTTGAGTAAAGTATACATCTAAGCCTTGATTTCTTAAATTCCAAATTTTATGCATTAACTCCACAGTTTGACTATTTGAATAATAAATAGCTGGTATGCTTGATTGCATTGTTGCATGCATTGCAAGGGCATTATTTTCAGCCGTTTGCCCTAATAATGAAAAATCTTTATTACTTAAAGCTTCTTTAAATAAAGATAAATCTTGATTTACTTGATTTGGCCATGATTGATATAACACGGAAGTTTTAGTGGTAATATTCATAGCATCAGTTGAGCCAATTGATTTTTTTTTATCTGTTAAAATTAACAGCCCAAATCTTACTTCATCAAAAAATTTATCAACTTCTATTTTTTCTGCATATGAATCTGAACCATCATCAAGTGTTCCTTTATGCCAATAAACAAATCCTTGATATAATGATCTTGCAGCACTTCCACTACCAATTCTTGCTAAAATAGATAAATCCTTTAAACTTAAATTCCATCCAAAAAATTTATTTAATGCTAGAACTAGGGCAGCAAAACCGCAGGCAGAAGAAGCAAGTCCTGCTGCATATGGAATATTTAAATTAGTTTCTATATTAAAATAAAAGTTATTATCTAGTCTAAATAAATCTAAATACTTAACTAGTCTTAAATAAAAGTCACTTGTTTCATCAACTTCTGCACCATTTAATATAACTCTATCTTTTGAATGTTCACTTATATGTAAACCAACCGTAGTAGTTGCACCTTTATTTCCCAAACTTAAAGATAAGCTACTTGTTACAGGTAAATTAAGTTCAAGATTTCTTTTACCCCAATATTTACACAAAGCAATATTACTAGGTGCATAAGCTGTGCTTTTTTTATTAAGCAAATTAAGTTTTAATTTAGTTTTATCTTGTTCATTATAAACTTTAGTTTGCTTTAAAATATTATGTACTATTTCTTGTTTGGTTATCATATTAAAATTTAATTTTTATAATTTTATATTTATCTAAAAAAAGTTTTTCGCTTTCTAATTGATTTTTTCCATTTGCAATTACAATTATACAATCACCTAATCCGGACCCTGAAATTTTAACACCTAGTATATTTGAATCTTTTCTTAAATTGTAAATTATCTCTGATAATACTAAATCATTCACTCCCAAACTATCTTGGAGACCTTGATGTATTGTGAAAACCTTTCCTAATTTAATATAATTACTTTCTTTAATAAATTTATATCCTTGTTTTACACAATCTCCTATTGCATCAAATAGTTTATTAAATATATCTATCCCTATTTTTTCAATATTTTCTTTAACTATATTAATTACATCTGGAGTTTTTGTTTTGTATCCTGAGTAAATTAAAAATACTTCTGGAAATTTTTTTATATCTTTTTTATTAATAACTTTAATATTATCTAAATTTACTCCATCAAAATATACGATACCTTGATATAAACTTGCAGCTATATCCGCACCAGATCCTACTTTTTGTATTTTAAGCATTATTTGCTTTAGATTATTAAAACTTACTTTTTTATCTTCATCAATATTTAAAAATTTAAGAAAAACATTATAAACAGCCACGATTACAGCTGCAGATGTACCAAGACCTACTTCTGTTGATAAATTTGATTTTATATTAAGAGTATATTCTGAAATATTTTCTTCTAAATTTGGATAATTATTTATAAAAAATTTAATAACTTCGATTACAAAATTAAAATTTTTATTATAGCTACTTAGAGTATTATTCTTCACGTCATCTATTAATAAATCTATACTTCCAATAGAACTATTAATTATTAAAATATTTTTTTGAGATTTATTTTTTTCAAGGTTTTCTAATAGCAATAGATTAGCTGTGATATATTGATCAATAGAAGCAACTAGAGCTGGTCTGTTATAAACTACTGCATGCTCTCCTAAGAGCATGACACTTCCTGGTGCTTTACTACTATACATATTAACAACTAGCCACTAACTCAAATTCATTTTGGCTAGGTAAAATTTTACTACCACAACTATCAATATTTACAGTATCTAAACTGTAATTATATTTCTCTATTATCTTTTTAGATTTATTTAGATCATCTACGAATATTAAAACAGCCCCAGCCTTATTACCTTTTACTGCTCCTGCTCCACATACTTTTGCAGCGCAATCAGCATCTTCTAATTCTTTTATAAAGCTGTTTATTTTATCTGGAACTACTCTGATTGAATTTAATAATTTATGATTTTCTTGAATTAATTTTTTTATTTCTCTAATATCTGCATCTTCTTTAGAAAAAATCAAATCTAATGAATTTGTAACTATAGCAAAATCATCTGCTATATTAGAATTCTCAAAATATTTTCTAGCACTATTTACAGCATCACCAGTTGTTGATTCTGGCTCTCCTGTATTAACTATATAAAAATTATTATTATTAAATGTTCTTGCTTTAATTTCTAAATTATTTGTATATACACATGCCCCACCTGTCATTGAAAGATATAAATCAACTCCAGATGATTTACCATGCTGTAAGTTTTCAGCATCTTTAGCAAGTTTCATATAACTATTTGAGCAAAGATCTAAATTTAAAAGATTCCCCAAAGCATGTAATAAGCTCATAATAGTTGCAGCGGATGACCCCATACCACAGCCTATTGGAATATTAGATTCAGTCTTTACCGAAAAACCGCTAGATAGATTTACATTAAATGCTTCTATTAAATTTGTTAAAGTAAAATTCACTAAATCAAATGGTGTTTGTAAAACATCTTTAATGGAACATTGACCTAATTGATAATTATTATAATTTTCTTGAAGCCTTACTTTTAATTCTTTTAAAGTCTTTAGAGTAAATTTTTTGGCATTTTTAAAGTTTAATAAATTAAAAAGGATATTAGCATGACTTTCATCTTGAATTACGGTTGTATATACATGCTTATTTATTGCAAAGGCAATCGCTGGACTACCGTATAAAACTGCATGCTCTCCTGACAAAATTAACTTTGCCGGAGATCTTGCTGTTATAATTTGCCTTTGCATAAAAATTCCTTTTAAACAGTTTCTTTCCTTTCAAACTCATAATGGCAACTCATTAGTTCACCATAATTTGTTTGCGCTGCAAGTAGAGAAACTTCTCCACACCAAATCGTTGCAGCCATAATAATTGCCAGTCTTCGTGAATTAGCCCCACTTTTAGCATCTTTATTAAGACAACCTAATTTTTCAAGATTATCTTTTACAAACTGATGATGCTTACCATTACCTATTGAACCTACAATAATATTAGGTACAGTAACAGCAAAATACAAATCTCCTTCAGGAGTTACCTCAGCAGAGACCATCCCTTGTGAGCCTTCTACAATATTAGCAGCATCTTGCCCTGTTGCTAAATAAAAAGCTAGCATCATATTTGCAAAGTGTGCATTTGCTGAACGCAAACTTCCAGCAAGAATACTTCCCATTAAGTTCTTTTTAATATTTAACTCTGCAATTTTTTCAGGAGTAGTTTTTAATACATCTATACACACTTTTCTAGGTATAACAGCATCAGAAATAACATTTTTACCACGGCCTAATATGCCATTAACCGCAGATACTTTTTTATCAACACAGAAATTACCAGAAACTGATATATGTTTAGTTTCTTTATATGTATCTAGACAATATGCTAATAAAGCATCAGCAGCTTTGGTTACCATATTATGACCTGAAGCATCAGCTGTATTTAGACTAAACCTTAGATATATAACCCTACCAAATACTTGACTATCAATTTTTTCAAGTTTGGCGAAATTACTTGTTTTAGAGACTACTTTCTCAAGATTTGCTTGATTTAGTTTAATATCAGTTAAAATATTATAAGCATCAATCGCTGAATTAGCTTCGATAACTATAGA
>Ga0066641_10001689_pt1 | contig 9989 bp, 6 predicted proteins | sample CryGeyCG2114_065_FD_59509 | JGI IMG/M metagenome (GOLD analysis project Ga0066641, IMG submission 59509) | Groundwater microbial communities from aquifer - Crystal Geyser CG12_big_fil_rev_8/21/14_0.65 | ecosystem: Environmental > Aquatic > Deep subsurface > Groundwater | place: USA: Utah: Grand... | reverse complement strand
CTTTTGGGAAGCCTTCTTCCGCAGGAAAGCCCTGGATTTTATCCGGTGTACTTTATGAAATCAAGTATACGAGAGTTTTCCGGAAAAGGTGTCACCCGACCCGGGAATCTTCTGGTTCACTGAAACTCAAATGGAGGCTGGTTGACAGCTTGTCCACCCAAACCTATTCTGGGCCCATTCCCGTGGCATGTAAAGTTCCAGGCACGAGACCACAGACTTGGTCGCCGACGCCAGATGCCCTGAGCCATTGGCTCAAGCCTGGTTTCCGACCCGATTCAAGACGAGGGCCGTCGGTATGGAGACGTCAATGAACCCCAAGCCGAGTCTGGACATCGAAACGATCCAGGATCTCTTCCGGCAATCCGTCGATCTCTTCGGCGACCACCCTGCATTCCAGATCAAGAAGAGTGGCACCTATTCGGTCTGGACCTACAAGGACGTCAAAGAGATGGTAGAAACCGTCTCGGGGTCCTTCTATGAACTAGGCATTCGCAAGGGTGACCGTGTCGCCATCATCGGAGAAAACCGACCGGAATGGGGCATGGCGTACTTCTGTACGGCTATCTCCGGGGCGATTGCGGTTCCGCTGGACAAACAACTGACACCGTTTGAGATCGAAACCGTACTTCACCACGCCGGAGTGAAGTATGTGGTCGCTCCCGCAGGCTTCAACCAGGCCCTCCTCGCCGTCATGAAAAAGGTAACGACGGTCCAGGCCATCGTATCGATGGAAGACGAGGCGGATTCCGATGGCATCTTGAGTTTCCGTACCCTGCAGGCCATGGGTAAGAAGTCGTCACGGAGCTACAAGAACGTCCGGATCCTCCCCGATGATATCGCCTCCATCATCTACACATCAGGTACGACGGGCAAGCCGAAGGGAGTGATGATCACTCACGGAAACCTGATTTCACAGGTAAAGGCCCTCTACCCGGTCAACAATTGCGACACGACCGACGTCTTTCTGTCTTTGCTCCCGATGAACCATCTCTATGAGTTTACGGCCGGATTTCTCGGTCCGTTCTTCTGCGGAAGCCGATCGGTATACATCAAGAGTCTCCTTCCAGCCCGTATCATGGAGGCCTTTCAGGAGTGCAAGGTCACCCGGTTGATGGGCGTCCCTCTGCTGTACACCCTGCTCTACGACGGGGTCGCAGACAAGGTCGAACTGTTGGGGACCCTGAAAAAATGGTTGTTCTACCGATCCTTCAACATCACCCGGGCCATTCGGGGTTCTCTGAACCTGAACCCGGGACGTCTCCTCTTCAGCAAGATTCATGAGGGATTCGGCGGCCATCTCAGGCAAGCCATCTGTGGCGGTGCTGCCATCGACCCATCCTACACGGCTGATATCCTGGCCGCGGGATTTCCGTTCTTCGTGGGATACGGACTGTCGGAAACGAGCCCCATCGTCACCTATGGAGATGCGGCGGCCATGCCACTCGGTTCCGTCGGACGCGCGATCAACAAGGTTGATGTGCGAATCAAGAGTCCCGACAAGGAAGGCGTCGGCGAGATCTGCGTGAAGGGACCGAACGTGATGGCTGGCTATTACAAGAACCCTGAGGCGACGGCCCAGGCGATCCGGAACGGATGGTTCCACACAGGAGATCTGGGTCGACTGGATGAAGACGGCTACCTGTACATCTGTGGTCGCATCAAGGACATGATCGTCACCCACGGAGGAAAGAAGGTCTTCCCGGAAGACCTGGAAGCATTCTATTCAGCCGTCGACGACGTCAAGGAAATGTGTGTCGTCAGCGTACCGAAGGGTGACCAGGGAGAAGAACCCGCCGCCTTGATCGTCCCGATGGAGCCCGACGTCCGCCCGGAAGGGTACCGGGCAAAGACCGAAACTGCCATTCGGAAATCGATCATGGAACTTTCGAAGAAACTGCCGGATTACAAGCGACTCAAGAAGGTCATCTTCCGTTCGAAGGGGCTGCCGAAGACGACCACGATGAAGGTTCGCCGGTTCATGGTCCGCGAAGAAATCATCACGGGTCTCGAGAGAGACAAGAAAAAAAAGTGATCTACGGCTTCGGCAGTCATTTTGTGACATCGGTAAACTCATAGAATCGATCCCAGCTTGCGTAAAATGGGCGATCCGGACGGGGTTAGTCTGATGATACAGAGCGCTCAAGGGCCTTTCGATGATCCTGGTTCCCGGTGAAAGCGAAAGACCCGCGCTACACCCTCTGTCCCGAAGGGCTCCGACCCTCCCAGGGCCTCGAAGGACTCCGGGTGCTTCAGCGCCCAGTAGGCCTCGATCGGATCCGGAGGAAGCGTGACGAGGGTATCGACCTGCCCGGCCTCCAGGCGAGACCGCCAGTCGGCGTAGGACGCCGATCCGAGAACGACCTGGGGGTTGCGATAAGAGACAATCGACCCGTCCTGGCTCACGGGAACGTAGAGCAGTCTGTTCTGGAGATGACGGCCCAACAGGGGGGCCCAGATCCAGTTGGTTCCGTACAGGCCGAACCCGGCCGCGACGGCGATCCGGTGTGTGAGTTCGTTCCGATCAACTGCGGTCCAGACATCCCAGACGTGCTTCGCACTCGAACGCAGAGCCGGCATGGCCGCATAGGCGCGTGGTCGGGCCCAGGCGCGAATCTCGAGACAAGGGGGTCCCAGAGAGATGACAAAAAGCACACAGATGAAGCCGAAGAGCTTCGGGCGCCTGACCCACGCCAGGGGGTGCACAGACTCGAGACCATTGGAAAACATACGCGCGAGCCCCCTGCCGAAGAGAACGAGACACAGGAGCGCAGCCGTCCATGATATCGGAATCGTGAGCACATACGGCCGAAGGGGATTGAGCTGAACCAGGTTCAGAATGGCCAGGCACTTCAAGCATGTACCAATACGAGTGCCCAGAAGACCGGGTGTCTCACACGCTCGAACCCCAGTGGCAACGAGAAAGGCGAACGGCAGGAGGATCAACCGGGAGTACGACCATGCCCAGAGAATTCTGAAACTGGCCAGACTTGGAGACGCGAAGACAAGAGCTATCGTCCCGGCCATCAAGACTCCCAGGAAGAGTGCAAAACCTCGCCCCTCCTCCCGGATGACCCTGAGCGAAACGAGGGGAAGTACCAGTATCATGAGGGCCAGAGGCCCCAGACTGTTCGGTGCCGGTGTCACGTACTCAAGAGCGGCCTCGACTCCTACCCAGGGTTGGGTTTTGCGCCACCCATCAACCAATCCTGAGACTTCCCTCACGGCATCTTCAAAAGACGCTGACCCCGTAGATAGAGTCCACGAACCAATCTTGACCGGGATCGGGTACAGAGGGGATCCCTTCAACAAATAGTTACGAATATACCATGGGCTCCCGGCAAAGAGTCCCAGGATGATGGCGGTTACGAGCCAGCGACCCGTTCTGGTTTTTTCCATCCCCGAGCTGTCAACATCATGACTGCCGCGCAAAGACTGAATGATGAGAATCAAGAACGACAAACCAAAAAGCGGGAGTCCGGAGTGTCTCGTTCCCACAGCGAGTCCAGCAGCCATCATTCCGAGCGTCCAGGTCCGACCCCGTTCCTCACCCCTCTGTCGGCACGCCTTGACCAGGAAGTAGATTCCCGCCAAACCGAGCCCCGCGAAAGCCAAGTCGATGGACAGACCTCCGAGACTGTGGAAAACGGCTGGAGTCGTGGCCACCAGGACACCCGCTATCCGTGATGATTCCGGCGTCGCCCCGAACTCACGAGCCAGAGCCATGGTCACGGCGAGGAGGAGGCACCATGTGGGCACCTGGCCCCAGGCGGCAGGTGCCTCGTCACGAAAGGCAAGCATCCACCATGAACTGAGGATCTCACCGTTCGCGGGGAGAAATTGATGATGTCCCCAGTTATCCGGCACGGCCCAGTTGAAGTACCCGGCCTCCTGTATCCAAACTCCCGCATGAATCAGGTGATAGGTGAGGGAATCCCAGGAGTAGGGCGGAGCCACGAGCCAGACCAGGGCGCTGACGAGAAGTTGGCCGGAGGCGATGAGGGCGATGACGCCCCAATCTCCCCGATAGAGGCTGATGAATTCTCCGCGAAGCGAATCCATGTCCTGAACGACCCTATCCCAGGGAACAAGAGGCATCGGAGACCAGACCGCGAGAAGGAGAGCTACCAGGAACCAGGCCACGAGGCCAGCGAATCGGGTATACAGACTCGCCACAGCCAGGCTATGAAAAAGCACGACCGAGAGCCATGCCCACGCCACGACGGCCGTGATTCCGCGATGAAGAGATCCAGCCCGTGGACTGGCGAGCAAGGCCGTGAAATGCAGCGTCGCAACGGCCTGGAAGAAAAGGACTGAAAATCCTGTGGCACAAGAGATCCAAACATCCATCAGAGGCCACTATACACAAACCATCCAAGGTGAAGCGCAGCAGGTCGGAACGGGCGGGGCGACGCGAATCTCGTCAAGGCTATCGAGACGGCCCTGGCTGCCAATTGGACCATTCCACGACAGGTAGAGGACGAGAATTGGCAAGCCGCACTTCTCGCGGCACCTTGAGTCAAACCAACCTGTCCATTAGGATGGCGAGGAATTCTGGGTACGATACGTCCCGGGATCCATCGACTTGTTCAAGAAGATTTTATCGCGAGCAACACGAGACGCGTCGTAAGCTTGGTGTATCAATCCCAGCAGGACTCGAGGAACTCCTTGGTGACTGCCCTCGCTTGGATGCGCGGACCGATTGCACACCGCAGCCCGGCTCCGCGCGCGCCCTGGCATACATGCTACGGGAGTGAGGCTCAGGCGTGACGCGAAGAGGATCCGTGGCACGAGACGAACCCGTTAGTCGAGACGAAACCACACCGCGCGTCTCTTCCCCGAGACACCCCTTCTTCTTCGCGACCTACCCGGTACTCACCTTGTACCCAACCAACATGGATGAGATAGCGCTAGAGCACCTCATCATCCCGATAGCCGCTGTCCTCATTCTGACGAAAATCGGATTGAGGATGCTCCGGTTCGTGGTCCCCGATCGTGACCGTTCCGCTTTGATCATGACCCCGGTGGTCGTACTCTTCTTCACCTTTGGTCATGTCTGTGGTCTGGTGGAAGATCTGGTCCCCGGGTGGAGCGATGCCTACCTTCTCGTTGCGTGGATACCTCTGCTTGGTTTCTCCGCCTGGGTCGCCCTTCGCCTCGTCTCCAACCCGCCAATGTGGTCGAGTATCCTCAACAGAATCGGCATGATCGCTTGCCTCATGCCGTCCGTTTTCGCACTGATCCAATGGAGCCAGGCGACACGACCAAACCCCATCGAGCTCGGCACCCCGGCCCAAATCTCATCCACCGGCATCAAACCTGATATCTATCACATCATACTCGACGGATATGCTCGAGGCGACGTTCTGGAAAAGCTGTACGGAATGAGCAATGAACCCTTCCTGACGGCGCTGGAATCGAGAGGGTTCGTGGTCGCTCGCAAGAGTGCCGCCAACTATTCTCAGACCTTCATATCTATGGCCAGTACGTTGAATATGATCCATCTGGATTCTCTTGCCGATCAAATGGGATCCTCAAAGGATCGCAGTCCTTTAAAGTATCTCGTGGCCGAAAACAAGGTCGTCCAGATGCTACGTCAACTGAAGTATGAGATTGTTCGCTTTTCGTCAGGATGGGTCGGAACTGACGCGATTCGCGCGGATCGAACGATCAAGCCCAGGATCGAGCTGAGTGAACTGAATAATCTCGTGCTGGGTTTGACTCCGCTCTTCAGATCGGCATTGCTCGAGTTGCCTTACCAGTTGCATCGCAACCGCATTCTCCTCACCCTGCGCGAACTGCCACGCGTCGCTTCATCCGATGGGCCCGAATTCATCCTCGCCCACCTGGTCTGTCCCCATCCACCATTCGTATTCAGGAGTGACGGCTCGTTCGGGAATCCTGGAGTCATGTTCAATATTATGGACGGGCTGAGCGCAAAGCGACACTACAGGCTCTCATCGAAGCAGTTTCATGACCAATATGCCGATCAAGTTCAGTTCCTGAACAATAAACTGGTCGAGACGATTGATGCGATCCTGACGGCCTCGAAGAGTCCTCCTGTGATTTTTATTCATTCCGACCACGGACCCAGTTCATTGGACCACAGCGAAGCCAGTTTCGAGGCCATGGCTTTCGAGCGGATGGGTATCCTGTTCGCCTGCCTGGTTCCCCCGGAAATACGATCACGGTTCCAGCCAACCACAACGCCTGTGAACTTCTACAGGATTCTCTTCGCTGAGCTCTTTAAAGCCCCGATCCAGCCGCTGCAGGATCGGGTTACCTACTCGGACTGGGAGAGTCCCTACAAGTTACGCGACGTTACGAAGCTCTTGCGCTCCGACGAGCCGTGATCCGATAGAGATGGACTGCGCGGGTCTCATCGGCCATGCCCCGCGGAAATCCTGGGCCCGGGCCGGAGAACTCTGTATCACTCCTGATCCAGTCGAACGATGTGTCCCCAGCCCAGGCCCTCGATCCACGGTTGGATCTGTTTCAGATCTCTCACGACGAGCCAGAGGAGTTGTTCGGGATCAATGAATCGTGATCAGGTACGCATGCGCAGGTCTATTTCTCATGAATATCCTTCAAACCTGATGGGTTCGAGATTTTCTTTTTACCGGAATACCTCCCCGGGCTCAACCATTCGAGTGGCGTCGTTGTCGTGACACAAGACACAGCGACTCGCGACATCGGGTTGATTACACCGTTGATCGACTCCTGGAATCTTGCTATCCTGCCCCGTTATACCGCCATCCCCGGAGTCATCAGAGAGGAGCCCCCGTGCCTCGAGCGAAGTCCGTTCACCCCCCCTCAAGAATCACAACGAAATCTTCTCGTTCGAGTAAGACCTCTTCGCGAGCGCGCGGTTCAAAGTCGAAACCTGACCTCCCGGATCACTCGGGATCGGCTTACCACGGATTGAAGCCAGCGGATCTGGTCGAGATGTACCGCCACATGTACATGTCGCGCCGACTCGACGATCGGGAAATCGCCCTCAGAAAAGCGAACAAGGTCTTCTTTCAGATCTCCGGTGCTGGACACGAGGCCCTGCTGGTGGCGGCCGGACGGGCACTGGAACCAGGCCACGACTGGTTTTATGCCTATTACAGGGATCGGGCTCTGATGCTCGCTCTGGGAATGACGCCTGAAGAGATACTCCTGGGCGCCGTAGCCGCCGAGGACGACCCCACCTCCGGCGCACACCAGATGCCGAGCCACTGGGGTCACGAAAAGCTCAATGTCGTCTCGAAATCGAGTTGCACCGGTACCCAGTTCCTCCAGGCTGCGGGATGTGCAGAGGCGGGTCGTTACATTCAAGGACGAGGCCTCGATCTGCCGGCGGCCTCCGACGAGGTCATCTACTGCTCCACCGGTGACGGAACAACATCACAGGGTGAGTTCTGGGAATCCTTGAACACCATCACGAATCACAAGCTCCCCGTTCTGTTCGTCGTGGAAGACAACGGGTTCGCCATCTCGGTGCCCGTCGAGTTCCAGACCCCCGGCGGGAGCGTGAGTCAGCTATTGACCGGATTTCCCAACCTGCGCATCGAGGAAATCGACGGAAACGACCTCGTGACCTGTTACGGGGCATTCAAGTCTCTCGTCAGCCATATTCGATCCGGAAAGGGACCCGCACTGCTCCACGCCCACTGTACCCGGCCCTATTCCCATTCGCTGTCCGACGACCACACCAAGTATCGCTCCGACGAAGACCTGAAGGCGGAGAAACAGCTCGACTGCATCCCCAACTACGAGGCCTTCCTGCTCCGGGAAGGCATCCTCGACACCACAGGCCTCGCGGCGATCAAGCAAGAACTGGATGTCCAACTCAACGAGGCGGAAACCCGCGCACTCGCGGCCGCGAAACCCGACCCCGGGTCTTCCCTTGACCACCTCTGGTCTCCGGACGTCGATCCGACATCCTCTCAGTTCGACGTTCCCCCCGAATTCGACGAAGCCGGTGACAAACCGACGGCCCAGATGATCAATCTCTGCCTCATGGATGAAATGGCGCGGGATGAGCGAATCGTGGTCTTCGGCGAGGACGTGGCCGACTGCTCCCGGGAGGAAAATCTCGAACAGCTGAAGGGCAAGGGCGGCGTCTTCACGGTAACCCAGGGCCTCCAGCGGGCCTACGGATCCGACCGCGTCTTCAATTCTCCTCTCGCCGAAGCCAACATCATCGGCCGTGCCATTGGCATGGCCACGCGAGGCCTCAAGCCAGTGGTCGAAATTCAGTTTTTTGACTACATCTGGACAGCCATGATGCAGTTGAGAAACGAGCTAGCCACCATGCGCTATCGGTCCGGGGGTCATTTCAAGGCCCCGGTGGTGGTCCGCGTTCCCATCGGCGGCTATCTCAAGGGCGGCGCGATCTTTCACAGCCAATGCGGCGAATCAATATTCGCTCACACTCCCGGACTCCGGGTCGTCATGCCCAGCCACGGGCTCGATGCCAACGGCCTCCTTCGAACCGCCATCCGGAGCGACGACCCGGTTCTGTTCCTCGAGCACAAGCATCTGTACTTCCAGGGCTACAACCGATCCGTCTACCCCGGCCCCGAATACATGATTCCGTTCGGACGGGCGAAGACCGTGCGGGAAGGTGACCGACTCACCATCGTGAGTTACGGGGCGACGGTCTGGCACACCCAGGAGGCTCTGAGACAACGGGGAGACAAGGGGGAGGTCGAACTGATCGATCTGAGAACCTTGATTCCCTGGGACGTTGAAACCGTGGCCCGAAGCGTGCGAAAGACCGGGAGACTGCTCGTGGTCCATGAAGACACCATGACGTGTGGATTCGGAGCGGAGATCGCAGCTCGGATCGGGCAGGAGTGTTTCGAGTACCTGGACGCACCAATCCAACGTGTGGCAGCTCAAGACACCTGGGTCGCCTACTCGCCAATCCTGGAGAGGTCCATCCTCCCCCACGCGGAGGATATCGCCGATGCGATCCAGAAGATACTCGCGTACTGATCAACCCGGGATTGAGAACCACGAAGCGAGCGCCATCTTCATTCGAGGTTTGCGGCCCGGGGTTCGGGGCTGTAAATTTTCATAGACCTCCTTCATGGCCGAAACGATTTGCAAAAGCTGTGGTTTCATCAACCCGGAGAGCAGCCAATACTGCACACTCTGCGGGGTTCCGTTCATGCCCGGATCCAAGGGAACGTCGTACTCGGAGGCCCGCTCCTCGCGCCAGAGCAGCGACTCCCCTGATGAGGTGGACTACGACACGATCCTCAAGGTTTCACGCTCGACCCTCAAGCCTGGCCAGAAGCGGGATAACGACGAATCAGAGGACGAATAAGATGAGCTCGACGGTCTCCTCTCCGACTTCGACGGGACCTTTCCCAACTTGAAAGACTGAAGGCCCTCATTCAGCCCGCTTCCTGGGAAGTATCACCGTCATGATCGGGATTCTCTTGGCGCCAAACCCTCCGAGTCGCTCCGATCCTCGACGGACCCGATGAGTGTTCCACACATTCCATGAACGCGAAGTAAAACTTTCCCATTCGGAGCTGCATAGACCTCTCTGAATCCCCTTCCGGAACACGCCCGCGTGAGACCGAGAATCGGGGATCATCATAAGAGAAGAGAAGAGAGGCCTATCCCGATGCTTACCAACACCATCTCCGAACTCTCCCACGAAGGATCTCGTGGTCTGCGCTCGATTTGCCGACGCGCAACGGTCATCGCGGCGATCGTGAGCTTGAGCCTCACGGCCGTTCACGGTGAGATTCCTCGCTTCGATGCCGGAATCGGTCGAAGCGTCGACGGCCTTGAAACCGCACTTCGTGAAGCCGGACGACTCCGGGCCGATCTGCGAGCGATGGAATCCATCAAGTTCCAGCCGGTATTCGATGCGACGAAGAACGTGTACAAGCTCCAGGCGACCGGGATTCCCGAAGGCCACGTGTTCTCCCAACGGATGTGGCAGAAGATCGAGGGTGTTCAGGCCCGCACGTTCCGCCAGCCGGGCA
>Ga0066641_10001685_pt1 | contig 10003 bp, 6 predicted proteins | sample CryGeyCG2114_065_FD_59509 | JGI IMG/M metagenome (GOLD analysis project Ga0066641, IMG submission 59509) | Groundwater microbial communities from aquifer - Crystal Geyser CG12_big_fil_rev_8/21/14_0.65 | ecosystem: Environmental > Aquatic > Deep subsurface > Groundwater | place: USA: Utah: Grand... | reverse complement strand
AGATTATAACAGGGATAAAAAGTGGAAGCAAAATAACTGAAGTTAATATATTAGACTTTCTAATATTAACCATAACAGCCATTATTATCGCCCCCAATAATGTAAATAATAAATTGCCTAATAATAAGCTTATTGCCAAAATAAAGGCTAATTTATAAGATAAATTAAATACAAGACTTATTACGGTAGAAACTAAGACTTGAGGAATAATAGTTACTATATAATAGTAAACGAGTTTAGCGCTAGCATAGGAAATTCCAACTGATTTATTTATCAAAAATAACTCTAACACTCCAGAATTATAATCTTGGCTATATAATTTATCTAAAGCTAACAGATTTGCTAAAAATGCAGATACCCACATAATAGCAGGAAGAAATTGAACTAGTGTATTATTTTCTATTCCAAAAAAGAAAACAAAAATAACTATGCTGATTAGATAAAAACCAATTGGATTTATAAAATCAATAAGATTTCTAGATGCTATAATAAAGTTATTATGTAAATGAGTAATAAATTTCATCTTTAGCTATTAACCTTAAGCAAATTCATCTAAATTTAGTTTTTGTATATCTAAATTATCAATAAAGTCATTCTGATGTGAAGTAAAGATTACCGCCCCATTATTACTCAAATGACTTTTGATAATATCCCAGAATACTTCCTTTGACTTAGTATCTAGAGCAACCAATGGCTCATCTAATATCCATAATTTTTTATTTGATAGAAAAACTCTTGCTAAAGCAACTTTTTGTTTCTGCCCTTGCGATAATTTAAAAGCTTGAGAATATCTTTTATTTAAAATATTTAATTTAGATAAAATACTTTTAAGATTTAAATCAAACTCTTTTTTATTAAAACTACTGTTAAATAACTTATAAAAATATTCTAAATTTTCTTGAACTGTTAGAGATTCATTTAAATAATTTTTATGAGATAGATATGAGATATTATTAATATAATCTAATTTGTTAGATTTTATATCAACCCCATTCCAATAAATATTACCTGATACAGGATTTAATAAATTAACTAATGACTTTAAAAAACTAGTTTTGCCTATACCATTTTGACCTGTTATTTGTAATATTTGAGCTTTATTTAGAACAAAACAAACATTTTTTAATATTGTTTTATCAGATATATCAATATATAAGTTCTTTACCTCAAACATTAGTAACTCATTTCATTTTTAGGGTATTATGGAACCATTTTCCTGATTTTTGATTGTACATCATTATCTATATTTACATCAAGAATAGCTAATTTATCACGAGTAATAACTCCCATTTCATATGTTTTTATAAATTGCTGCGCATTTAACATGTCATTTGGCGTAACTAATTCAGCAAAAGCATCTAAAACATAGCCTCTTCTTGTATATGGCTTAAATTGCAGATTATGATTATTCCACGTGTTTAAATCTTTAATTGCTGTTGAAAAATTTTCACATTTTTTCCATATTAATTGAAATATTCCACTGTGCAATAATAAATATGGTAATGTATGCTCTATTATTTGCTTTGCAACTGAATTAAATTTTTTATCACCCAATTGTATAGCTTCAAAAGTATGATTTAAAAATATATAATTTAATTGAAGAGCATGCCTCAAATTTGTTTCTTCACATCCCTGTAATAGATCAAATAAATTTTTTTCATTTAAAGGCTCTACAATATTACGCCAACCGTCAACTAATATAATTTGTTCTAAAATTTCTTTTGGCAAGTAACTAATTCTTTCTTTAAAATCATCAGTTCCAACTTCTAGAGACTTATAAATATAACTACTAAACGCTTTTTGAACTCCTATATGAGACTCTAATCCTTTGGGGACAAAAAATAAGAACTGATGATTAGCCATCTCCTTATTTTTGTCATGCAATAATATATTAACAAAATAGCCATAATCGCAGATTTCTTTATGTTTTAAACATCTAGAAAGCAACATTAATGTAATTTCCGAACAAGCACCTACCCCTAATGAAGCAACAGCTAAAGTTGTTGCAGAGCCAGATGTTAAGTTAATTTTTTTGGACTCTTCAATAATTATATTTCTAATTAACAGCAAATAATCATATTGAATAATCATATTAATATTTGTGTTATAAGAGTCTTTTAAAAGTAAAGTATCATATCTTTCATGCCTTCTTTCTGGAAAACCAATGTCTTGTACACAATCAATAGATTCTCTTACTATAAACATCTCTTTCTCTATTAATTTTAATATTTTTTGCATTCAGATACTTCTCATAATCAAAATTAAATTATATGAGATAATATAACATGATTAATAAATTTAACAAACTAAATTCTTTTGAAAACTCTTATTATTTATTAAAATACGGATATTATGTTAATATATTTTGGTTTTTTAATAATAAATTTTTAAGGATAAAGTTACATGCATAATCAAACTAATTGTAATTATGATGTTCCAGAATCATCTGATTTTTTTCCAGTATTACAATTATTATCAAATTTCAGCATTAACTCATGTGCTATTAGTTTTCTATATTGCTTCTTTAAACAATTATCTTTTTTACAAATTATAGATGATTTTTCTAAAATAAAACCTCTATCTAAAGAATTTTGCCCTGCTTATGAAATTCATTTAAATACTAGCTCTGTACCATATAATTCTATAATTTCTGCTATCGATAACTCTAATTTTGATGCAGTCAAAGATATTTTATTAAATTACTATGACTCTAATGATGATTCACAAATGTTTGCCATATCTACTTCAAGACTATTTCATCCTTATTTTGATGGAGGTAAACTTGTTAATTTAGCTGCGGAAAAAGGTAGCTTGGATATTCTAATTTTACTGCTTAATTTTAACATTGGCCTTTTTAAGGAAGAAAATAAAAACTCTAATTCATTAAATAAATCCCCTCACTTATTATATGATGGAGTACTAACAACTGCAGCTGAAAATGGTCATTTTAATATCGTTAAATATTTATTGAACTCCAAATACTCCATTAATATGGAAGAAAGAGATAATATATTAAAATTATATAAAAAAGAATTAATCTCCTCATTCAAGAGTAGCTAGCCGCTAAGAGTCGCCACGACCAACTATATTTATTATCTTTATAATATTTAAAGATTTTAAAGACACACTTTAATTTTTATATTTTTTTTATATTTTTTAAGGAACTTACTTTAATCATTACATAACTAAGTAATAATCTTAACAAACAATTGCATAATCTTTTATCTTTTATTACAACAAGTTATTTATTATTATGAAAAATTTAAATGAACTATTAAGTAATATTCGTTTTCTTGGACTAAATAATTTAGCAGATAATATTGAAAATGGAGAAAAAATTAATGTCCAACAAGCTAAACAAGACATTGCAAAAAAATATCGTGAATTATCTATAAGATTTCATCCTGATAAACCTTCAGGTGACATAGAGAAATTTAAGGACATTAGTGAAAAGTATAACAATTTAATTAATTCAATTAATAATAAGGAATTTAGCCAGCTTATACGCGAAGAGAAATATGGTAATCTTAAGGAAGACGATTATACACAGATGGCTCGAACAGCAATTGAAACCAATAATCTAAAAAATTTAAAAAAGCTGCCTGCTTTTAACACAAATAAAATGGATATAATGAGTACAACATTATTGATGATAGCAGTAAAAAAAGGAAATATTCACATCATTGAGGAACTATTAAAAAGACACTCAAATGTTCATACAAAAGATGCTGAAAAAAATACTGCTCTTCATTTTGCTACAGAAAACGGTAATGATGCAGCGATAGAATTATTATTAAAATACGGTGCAAATCCTGATGCAGAAAATATAAGAGGACTGACACCAAAAACTCTTTTAATTGGTAATAACAATCCAAACTTGCATCAAGCATTAATAGGCACTAATCCTAACATTAATCTAATTTCAGACTATAATAGCTCCATAGTAACATCCTCTTTGGCTGCTAAAGGAATAAATTATGAAAATTCAGGATACACCATTGCAAATGAAGATGAAAACAAATTATTAAAAAAAGTTTGCCTTATACATACTTCATATAACATTTTTGATAATAAAACCTTAGACACAAAAAACTGTTATAGAGAAGCTGGAAAGAATCAAGCCTCTGAATATCAAAAGCTTAATTTAAAACCTTCCGTCCAATTTGGTTTACAACATTTATGCGGAACAGGACTTCAAGAAAAATACATAGATCGATCATATATTACTGCTTGGAAGCCAACTAAACTTGAAAAAATGACATTTGGTAACCCTGATAAGTATGCTTACATTGAGCCGATAATTAATTTTTCGGATGAAATATTACTTGGTTCATTTGAAGAATGCTTTACATCAAGTAAGCATGTATACAGTGATTCTTCAATAGCTGTTATCCCAGATGCTGATGAAAGTAAATTTAAAGAAAAAAATCCTAATTTTAAAGGACAAATATTCTTTTATAATGGAAGTTTAACCAAAGGAATTAGCGATGCTTTAAAAATGTTTGATTACTTTGAAATTGATCACGATACAAGCTCCATAAAAGGTAGCAATAAACTATTTTACAGAGTAGAAGAGGTATTTAATAATTTAATAAAAACAACAACAACTTATCACGAGTCACCTTTGTCAGAAGTAGAGTTAATGATGAAACAGTTTGAATTTGATGGCAGCAAGTTGGAAAACATAACTATTGCGAGGCCACTGCCAATAGATTTTGCTCTAAAATTATATCATGAAATTACAAATGAAATAGATTATTTCTATAATAGTGTGATAACTGAAAAATCTGAATTAATTCAGGAGCAATATAATCAATGGGCTAATGAATTGAAACAATGGATTTCAGTATATTTACATAAACTGAAGGAATATGTAAATGACGATAGAGATAAAAAATTTCAAAGGATAATTTTTAATTTTAATGACTCAAACAAAACAACACATACTCCTGATTTTACTGATGATGAAAAAAATAAATCTAACAAATTTATAGTCAATGAAAAATATAATAATTACTGGAAATCCTTAGAATCTCAAAGGGAAAAAAGAAAAAATATGGAGGCATATGAATGTAAACAAACTGCCTTATCAGAAAAAATTTATTCAGATTCTTCCAATATTGTAGAGGATGATGATGATGACTCAAAAGCTCGTGTTATCAACAATCACGAGAGTTATTCAGAATTTAATTTTCAAGAAAAACATATCCCTGGCATAATAGAAATGCTTGTTCTAAATAACAACACTAATTTGGATTCTTATCACCACATAGTGAGCCAATTAATTTATAAGGTTAAGGACATGAAATATTCTGATACAAATAAATTGATTGCGGACTTACCCAAAATTGTAGATGATTTCTGCAATACTCAACCAACTCAAGAAAAACAAAAAGTTAAACTTGAAACATTATTAGAATTACTTGAAAATCAAAAAAAACTAGCAGAGCCATTAGAAAATAAGAAAAAATCAAAGATAATGCGTCTTACGGCTGAAGAAGAAAATCAGTTAACAAATTTAAATATGAATATAAATGAACTGGAAAAAAGTATTCAAAAAGCACATAAAAAGTTAAAAAAAATACTACCAAATAAAATGTAAACTTTACAACCCCCAGCTAGGAATAAGCTCCTGAGATAACCCAAGACTTGATAAAATTCGACCAACAACAAAATCAACAATGTCATTAACGCTTTTAGGTTTATAATAAAAACCTGGAGATGCTGGCATTATAGTAACACCAAGCTTTGAAAGTTTTAGCATATTTTCTAGATGGATAGCTGATAAAGGCATTTCTCTTGGGACTAAAATTAACTTTTTTTGTTCCTTTAGCATTACATCAGCTGCACGCTCTATTAAATTATCACTCATGCCATGAGCAATAGCTGCAATACTGCCGCCGCTACATGGGCAAATAACCATTGCATCTGGAGCAGCGGTTCCTGATGCTACAGGACTAAACCAATCTTTTAGATCATAAAAAGCTAGTTGCTTTTTATTTTCTATTTGAAAATAATCATAAAAAAAATTATTTAAATCTTGAATATTTTCTGGTAAAGATAAATCTAATTCTTGCTGCAAAACTACTCTTGCAGCATTAGAAATAATTCCATAGATTTTGATATTAGATTTTAATAAACACTCTAACAGTCTTATTGAATAAGCAACACCTGAGCCACCTGTTAGAGCAACTGTTATAGTATTAATACTTAAAGATCTCCAAAAACACTATCATTAAATTTACTAGTAATAGGATAACGCCTATCTCTACCAAAAGCTTTTTGAGAAATTCTCACTCCAGGTGCAGCCTGGCGACGTTTGTATTCGTTTTTATCTACTAAATCTATTACTTTTAGAACAGTACTTTTTTCATAACCCGCCGCTATAATTTCATTAGCGCCTTGGTCATACTCTACATATCTTTTTAAGATACCATCTAAAACATCATAAGCTGGTAAATGATCAGAATCTTTTTGATTTGGAGCAAGTTCTGCTGTTGGCTCTCTTTGAATAATACTATTAGGTATTAATTCCTGGTTTGCTCTTTTATTAATATATTTAGATATTCTATAAACTTTATTTTTAAATAAATCTTTTATAGGAGCGTAACTACCAGCCATATCTCCATATAAAGTCGCATAACCTACAGCCATTTCACTTTTATTACCAGTAGTTAATAATAAACTACCTTTCTTATTACTAATAGCCATTAAAATAATAGCTCGTGATCTTGCTTGTAAGTTTTGAACTGTTAAATCAATATTATTTTTATCTAAGCCTAAAACTGGACTTAATTCATTAAATGCAGTATTAAATATTTTATCAATACTAATTGTACTATGAGCAACACCGAAATTATCAGCAACAAGTTTTGCACTTTCAATGCTTTCTTCTGATGTAAATTCAGATGGTAAAATCACAGCTTCAACATTTTCAGCACCTAATGCAGCAACAGCAAGAGCTAAAGTTAAAGCAGAATCAATTCCACCAGATAAGCCTAAAACAACTTTTTCAAAGCCACTATTGATAATGTAAGTTCTTAAGCCTTTAATAATAGCTTTATAAACTAATTCTTCATCACTATTTTGCTTTGGCAATTCTTGTTTAATTATTTCAACTTTCCCATTTTGTCTAATCACATCCATGCATAATAAATCTTCTTCAAAAAATTTAGCTACAGCAGCAACATTTCCTTTCGAGTTCACAGCCATTGAGCCACCATCAAATACTAATTCATCCTGCGCGCCTACATTATGAGCATAGACAACTGGTAAATTAACTTCTAAGGCTCTTTCTTTTAAAATAGATTTTCTCACCTCTGCTTTATCTATACAAAAAGGAGATGCATTTACTGAAACAATAATTTCAGCTCCAGCTTCTTTTGACATAACCACTGGGCCATTTGGAAACCAAATATCTTCACAAATGTTAAGACCAATATTGATACCTTTAATGTTAAATACACAAGGCTTTTCACCTTTTATAAAATATCTTTTTTCATCAAAGACACTATAATTTGGCAATAACTGTTTATAGTAATAATGTTGAATTTTTTGATCTTTAACTACGGCTGCAGCATTAAAAATGCCGTTTTCTGTTTTATGAGGAAAACTTATAATAGCTGTCAAATTACCTGTTACAGCCTGGCAAACTCTATCCACTTCTTTTTCTGTTGCTTCATAAAAGTCATTTCTTAAAAGCAAATCTTCCGGTGGATAACCTGTAATACTAAGCTCTGGGAAAACTAATAAATCTATGTCCTTTTTAGATGCATCCTTAATTACTTCAATAGCCTTATCAGAGTTTACTTTTAATCCTCCAATAATTAAATCAATCTGCGCAATTGCTAGATTTAATTTATTTTCATAATCATTATCAGTCATCTAAAAAAGACCTCATTTTATTTAGGTTAATAAAATTAACTTTCTAAAGCTTCTTTTATACTTAATTTTACTCTGCCTTGATTATCTATTCCTAAAACTTTTACGTTAACGTTTTGACCTTCTTGTAAATAGTCACCAACATTCTCAACTCTTTCTTCAGAAACTTGAGAAATGTGAACTAATCCGTCTTGTCCTGGTAAGAAGTTAACAAAAGCACCAAAATCCATAATTTTAACAACTTTACCATTATAAATTTTGCCAACTTCTGCTTCAGCAGTTAAATCTAGAATTGCTTTTTCAGCACTTTCTAATGCATCTAAATCGGGAGCAGCTATTCTTATTTCGCCTGTATCTTTAATATCAATACTAACGCCATGCTCTTCAGTTAACGCTTTAATAGTCTTACCTGCTTTACCAATAACTTCTTTTACTTTTTCAGGCTTAATTGTAATTTCCTTAATTCTAGGAGCTGTATCAGCTAGTTCATCTCTAGAGTTAGAAAGAGTTTCACACATAATACCTAAAATATGCTCTCTTCCGTTATGAGCCTGCTTTAATGCTGTATCCATAATATCTCTATTGATACCTTCAATTTTGATATCCATTTGTAATGCAGTAATACCTTCTTTAGTACCAGCAACTTTAAAGTCCATATCGCCTAAGTGATCTTCAGCGCCCATGATATCTGAAAGTACAACAAAATCATCAGATTCTTTAACAAGGCCCATTGCAATACCTGCAACTGGTTTTTTAAAGGGAACACCTGCATCCATTAATGCAAGAGATGAGCCACAAACTGTTGCCATTGAACTAGAACCATTTGATTCAGTGATTTCAGAAACAATACGAATTACATAAGGAAATTCTTCATAACTTGGCATCATTGCCATTAACGCTCTTTTAGCAAGTTTACCATGACCTATTTCACGTCTTTTAGGGCCTGCCATATTACCCAGTTCACCAACGCTATATGGAGGGAAATTATAATGCAACATAAAAGTATCTTTAATCATACCTTCAGGACTTTCAATAAGCTGAGAATCTCTTTCAGTACCTAAAGTACAAACAGCTATAGCTTGTGTTTCACCTCTTGTAAATAAACTTGAACCATGAGTTCTAGGTAAAATACCTGCATTTACCGTAATTTGTCTTATTTCTTCTGGTGATCTTCCATCTATTCTTAATTTATCTTTAATAACTTTTGATCTTACGATCTCGCTTTCTAATCTTTCAATTTCAGCTTTAACCATAGTTTCATCATTTTTAGAAAAATCTTCACTCACTTCAGCCATTTGAGCTAATACATCTTTTCTAATTTTTGATAATTCATCTTGTCTTTCAATTTTATTTTGAATTGCATATGCAGCTTTTAAACCTTCAAAAGCTTTTTCTCTAACTTGAGCTACAATGTTTTCAGCAATATCAACTTTAGTCCATTTAAATGACTCTTTTTTTCCTTTAGCTATGAAAGTGTTAATTTCATTAATTGCATGTTGCATTTTTTCTTGACCAAAGAATACTGCATCTAGCATAGTTGCTTCATCAAGTTCTTTAGCTTCAGATTCAATCATTAATGGAGCATTTTTTGTTCCCGCAACAACTAAGTCTAACTTAGAATTAGGCATATCTTTATTATAAGGGTTTAATACAAACTCACCATCAATATAACCAATCTTAGCTGCAGCAGTTGTTTCACTTACAGGTAATCCAGAAATTCCTAATGCTGCAGAAACACCTAACATTGCAGGCACTTCAACATCTACAGCTTCATCACTTGGATCCATTGATAATAAAGTAATAACAACCTGAACTTCGTTTACAAAATCTTTAGGAAACATTGGTCTTATTGGTCTATCAATAAGTCTACTAATTAGAGTTTCTCTTTCTGTTGGACGACCTTCCCTTTTGTTAAAACCACCAGGAATTTTACCAAAAGCATATGCTTTTTCTTGGTAATGAACAGATAACGGGAAAAAATCTTTAAATTCTGCAGAATCCTGATTTTTATCATATACAACTGTTACAAGTAAAGTTGTTTCCCCAAATTCAACAACTACAGCCGCATCAGCTTGTCTTGCGACTTTACCTGAACTTAATGTAACTTCATGATTTCCATATT
>Ga0066641_10001671_pt1 | contig 10084 bp, 2 predicted proteins | sample CryGeyCG2114_065_FD_59509 | JGI IMG/M metagenome (GOLD analysis project Ga0066641, IMG submission 59509) | Groundwater microbial communities from aquifer - Crystal Geyser CG12_big_fil_rev_8/21/14_0.65 | ecosystem: Environmental > Aquatic > Deep subsurface > Groundwater | place: USA: Utah: Grand... | reverse complement strand
GTGCAGAAATTCTTATCGCACTTGGAGATGCTTTATATCACCAGAAAAAATATGAACGAGCTGAACATTATTTGCTGGAAGCGATGAACTACGACAACCATGAACACCTTTCGGCAAATATGCGCTATAGCTTATATGGAACCTTGGTTGAAATTTATCTTGAAAGTGACCGCAAAAAAAATGCAGAAGGTTTATTAGCAACCCTCAAATCCCTCACACATGAAGTCCCTGAAGTCCCTGAAGTAAGCGAGCACTTCAAACAACTCCAAGCACGATTTTAGCTGTCATTCTCATACCCTCCCGCCCGCCAATGTTTTTGGAGGGAAACGGAAATCCAGTAATTCGACCAATTTGCTGTCTTTGCGAGGAGTGTTGTTAAACGACGTGGCAATCTCCTCAGGTGATTCACAATTACAAATTGTCAGAGGAGATCCTTCGTTACTCTCAGGATGACGGCACAATGTTTGAATTACTAGATCCCCTGCCTGTAACCGGCAGGTCACGTGGTTACGCTGCTTTCACCACTAAAGCTTGTCGAGGTACTGGATGAGATGTGAAAGTTCTTTTGTGGTACGAATGGAATGCTCTAGATTTCTCTTCGCCGCTTCGTGAAGTTCGCGTAATTCACCTTCAAGCGAGCAAGAATCAAGGTGGAAAATAAAACTCTTCACAACGGAAAGACCACCATTCAAGTTGTGCAAATGCTCTGTAATTTGCTTCCGGTTTTCATTCGGCATAAGCAAGGTATTTGCCAAAAATATGCTGAACAATCAATAGTTTTCAGCCTTTCTTCTCAGAAAAACTTACAGAACTACTCCGAGAGTTCAGCTTGAATTTCTGGGTAGTAGTATTCAAATACTCTATGTTGCGTTAACACAAGAAGCTGCGTTTCATCTTGTGCAAATCCCACAAAGCGAACTGGCCCAAATGCTGCTGCATCAGATTCGTAATCTCCCAACATGGACGTGAAAAGACGTTCACTGTCAGAGCTGTACACTTCAAAGTATTTGTTTGCGGCAAGTACCACATTGCCATCGGCATCAATATTTCCCACCACTTGTGCATCGGCACCTAAAGCTGGGAGAAGTTTTTTGATCGCAAGATCCGAGATAACTTTGTGCTCATAATCAACTACAGCTTCATCTGTAAATAATTCGTCTTTGTTGGGATGCATCAACAATACCGTGTTCAACGGAAGGAGATCTGAGTTGTAGTTTTTCCAGTTTCCATCTTCATTTAGACTTACTACTTTAGAAAAACTTTTTTCAGCATCTGAAATAAGAACTGCTTTTCTATCTTTTCTCACTTGAAACTTCACTTCACCTCTTGGATCTTTTGCTAAACTAAAACTTGAAAGTTCTTCAACATTTTTGAGTTCTTGATCATCAAAACTTAACGAAACAAGATGAAGATTTTTGCTGTCTTGCGATTCGCCAGATAAAATAAGAGCTTCTTTATTTGCAGTAATCGCAATATCCAAAATGTTGTCACCTTCCACTGTCCAGGTTTTGAATACTTCAAAGTTGCTGTCTAAAAGAAAAAGTTGATTTTCTTTTGAAATAAGAATGTAGGGTTTGTCGAAAGCAAGATCAAACGTGCGTGCAGCATGAGGAAGCGAAATGCTCTGAAGAAAACCAGATTGAAGTGAAGAATAAACCAAGATTTTTTCGCTGTCTTGATAGTGAATGTAAAGGTTTCCGCTGGCGGCATCATAGACAGCTTTATCAAACACTGCATTCTCTGCGACCGATGAAATTTCCGTTGTCGTGTGTTGAGGAAGTTTATCAAACTTGAATGCTAAACCAAGCGTATAAAAATTAGTTTGATCAGATTTATCTTCAACGTGAAAACGTGCATCTGAACAATAGCTAGTAACGTTTACAGTAAAATTATATTCATCCATTATTTCAGTTGGCATTTCGTCTGCACAAGCTTCGAAACGAACTTTCACTTCTGACGGAAGATTGTGTGCTCTCATCCTTACTTGAGTTCCTAGTGTACCTGAAAGTTTATCCAGATTTGTAATTACAATATCATCGATTCCACCCTCACTAATTTCTGCAGAAAATTCTTCTTCGGACAAACTGTTCACTTTACCATCTAAAAGTGGTTTGTTCGTTTTGAGATCAAACTGAACAAAATCTACTTCATGAATGAGACCTTTGAGCTTATCCCCATTTTTAATTCCAGCTTCTTCAACGTCAACCATTCCTGATGTGGAAATCCAGGAACCCGTAAGGCTAAACTTTTCAGATGGAATATCATTAAAAGTAATATTTCCATTTTTATTTGGCTCAAATTCATGCATAAAAAGAATGCCTTTGCCGTAATTGCTTTCATCATCAACATCGTTTGTACCAAGCTCAAACTGTTCGCCAGGGTATGATTTATAAAATGGCATGATCAAAACAATTTCTCGTGTTCGAGCTGAATTTAGAAAAGCATACAAAACTCCCCTGTGTTCATAATCAACCTTTGCTCGCTTAACTGAAGCGTACTTTCCAGCTGATGCTGACGCGGATGTATTCGCACTCCCCTCTGAAGATCCACCACTACAGGCGCTGAGCAAAAAGGGAGTGAGCAGAATGAGGGACAAAATACTGTTACGGAAAAGGGAACAAAGAGATTGCATGGTTTTCTCACTTTCTAACTTTTTTCTAATGGTAGTCCGCAAAGCCTTGTAATAAGCAGCTTTGCCGAAGCTACTTATTTTTAGGAAGAGAACAATCTTTTCCTGACTTTTTTTTGGCAATGATCCGAAAACCTGCACTTATTTTCGTTTTCTGTTCGAAATACTGAACATGTTCACCGAACACACACAAAAAAGGGAGCATGTTTGAGCATGCTCCCCCTTTTAACGTGTTCTTATGAGACTAATTCAAGGGTGTAATCTGAACGTCATCCAACCAAAGTTGGCCAAACTCATATTCGATATAGCTTTGCCCATCCAGTGATACTTCTCCATCATAAACAATAAAGACGGCACGGAAGTCATCGGTATCTGGTGCTATAAATTCTCGTTCATAATAGGTCCACCCTGCTGCCGACCTTGTAAACACAGGATACAATGGCTGTCCATTTTCATCCCAACCTACAAACTCGAAGTCATTGTTTGAATCTCCCGCTCCAAGCCGAGGAAGAGACATTCCGTGAGACTTGTACCAGAAAGAAAAACGATAACGACGCCCTGGTTCAACGTTGACCTGCAGCTGCTGCACACCACCTTGATTTCGCCCAGTTGCATCAGGAGTTTGTATGTACAAACTACGGCTTCCACCGTGCACAGAATCTGAAACTTTTTCTAAAAGAGCCGGGCTTGCATAAGCTTGCCAAGCACTTAAGGTATCTGATTCCATGTCACCATCAAGAATGGTAAGTGGGTTTGCAATGGGGATGATTCGAACAGCATCAAGATAGAGATCGGCATCCCGAGTATTAATCACTAATCGTAAGCCACCCGCAAAACCAGCTGGAACCTGGAATTGCCGCACATATGACTTCCAAGTTCCACTTTGATCACGAAGCACTGCTCCGTTGCCTTCGAAATCGGTGTTTGACGAATTGATTCCCAATAGAGGTTTTATTTCACCTTTTTTCATGAGGTACTGGAAAGAATATTCGTACCACTGACCCGCTTCAACCGGAAGATCAAGCTGTTGAACTCCGCCTGCTGAACCCAACGTGCTGATGTGCAAGCTATGCTGACCATCCGCAAATTCAACTGCAGTTTTTTCTTTCGTCGCAGGACTGCCGTAAGATGACCATGAACCAACACCTACCGCTTCCATGTTGCCGTCGAGCACAATGTCTGGACCCGCAATTGGCGTGATGCTCACATCATCCAAATAGACACGTGCATTTTTGGTGTTGATAACAAAGCGCAATCCACCCGCATAATCTGCAGGCACTTGAAATTGTCTGGTGTAGGTCTGCCACGTATTGCTCTGGTTGGTGATGATGGCAAGCGCATTCTCAAAGTCGATGTTTGAAGAATTGATGCCAAGTAAAGTTCTTATTTCACCTTGCTGCAATTGATAGTGGAAAGAATATTCATACCATTCACCCGCTTCAAGTGGAATATCCAACTGCTGCACTCCACCACCTGCACCTTCGGTATCGAGGTAGAGACTCTGAACTCCGCTTAAAGATTTTTCAGCTGTTTTCAGCTTTTGCGCCGGACTACCGTAAGAATTCCAAGCGCCAACGCCCTCTTCTTCCATGTTTCCATCGAGTACAAGTCGCGGCCCTGGAATGCTGCGAATGTTTATCTCATCAAGATAAACATCTGCATTAACTGCGGTGATAAGAACGCCAAGCTCTCCCACAAAGTTGAGAGGAATTTGGAATTGTCTGGTGTAGGTCTGCCATCCATTTTCAGTGTTACTAATAAGTGGAAGTAATCCTTCGAAGTCTGCACTGCCACTTGTAACAAGCACAGGTTTAATTTGGCCTTGAAGCAATTGATAGCTGAAGGAAAATTCGTACCACTTTCCAGCTTCCACTGGAATATTGTTTTGTCTTACACCAGCATTTGCAGCACCAACAGTGCTAAGGTGTAAACTTTGCACACCACTTTCAGCTTCAGCATTTGTTTTTTCTCTCACTACCGGATTCCCGCTAGCTGGCCATGCATCTAGGTTTGCAGCTTCCATACTTCCATCGATAAGCAACGGAGACTGATTTGCAGCGCAGCCATCGGCACCGGCCAAACCTTGCGTATCAGCACAAAGATCGACGTTGTCGCCAATGCCATCGTTGTCGGTATCTGCCGATTCATTTGGATCAAGCGGGAAGGCATCGTTTACATTGTCAACCCCATCGTTATCACGATCGGTATCTGCATTGTTGCCAATGCCGTCGCCATCGGTGTCTGCTGTCTCGTTTGAATTGTAGGGAAATGCATCTTGCGCATCGTTCACACCATCGTTGTCATCATCAAGATCGGCATTGTTTCCAATGCCATCTTCATCGGTATCAAGTGATTCATTTGCATTAAGCGGGAAGGCATCAAGTTGATTGAGCACGCCATCATTATCGGCATCTTCATCGCATACATCACCCGCAGCATCACCATCAACATTGCTTTGGTTCGGATCGCTCACAAGTGGACAAAGATCTTGCGTATCATTGACACCATCGTTGTCGTCGTCGGTATCTGCATTATTTCCAATACCATCCCCATCGGTATCAACAGATTCACTTTCATCGGTTGGAAGATCATCAACACCATCTTTCACGCCATCGCCATCGGTATCGATGTTTCCAGGATTCGTTCCGTTAAGAAGTTCAACTTGATTCAAAATACCATCACTATCGAGATCACCATTTGGATCTATGTACTGTATTTGATGAATCTGCGCAGATTGACGACCATTGCCATTATTCACAACGACGTTATATGTTCCAACAGCAAATCTTGGAAGTGTTCCATGAATAAAACCTTGCGATGCTACATAGGTATCTTGAAGGTTTTGATTTCCGATGCGAACACTTGCAGCACCTGCAAAATTTCTTCCTGAAAGCTCAAGCCTATTTCCATCTCTATCTGCAAGCGCATAAGGAGTAGATAATTTCTCAAGCACAGGAGTAGATGCGCCATCAATCACATCAACGACAATTTTATTTGAGAGAAGACGTGATGGATACACCATCAAACGAAGTTGATACTCTCCAAATGGAACATCGACCTCAAAATCAAGCACTATCTGATTTTGCTGCCATGATTGAATTTTGAACGGTCGATAAATATCATGATTTTGAATGAGGTCTACTTCTCCAGAAAGTGCATTGGCCAAACCACCCAAGTTTGTTCCGGTAATAATCAAGCTTCCACCACGAGAAAGAACTCGGCTGGAAATATTTTCAATCTGAGGAGCTGGAGCATTATATTGTGCAGCATCATCTTCATCGAAGTTGAGTTCTGGAATATAAGCACCATTTTCATTTTGAATCATTAATGGACGAGAACTATTTAGCGAAGCAATATTTAGCTTTGCGCTAATTTCCGGACTTACACGTTCACCAAGATAAGCAAGGTTATCAATGTGTTGAGGTGGAGCATCTGGTGAAGAAATAGCAACGTTAAATTCGCCATCTCCCGCGCCCACAATATTCACTTGATAATCATTTCCTACATTTACATTTGGAAGTGCTAAGAGTTCGTACTCATCCACTCCAGCATGAACGGTGTAATATTCAACTTCTGGAATCTCGAGGTCCATTGTGCCAAACGCACCCTTGCCCACTTTTCTTCCTTGGCTATCGGTTACGCTGAGATCAACCGGACAACGTGATTCCACAATGGTCCAGGTTTTACTGCCATTTGAAGGAAGATCAAGATAGTCATTTATATCAAGTGGAACAAAGGCTGAATAGAATGTTGATGAATGCATTCCACCACGCAAGCTTGTATTGAGTCCCTCTTGATTCATTGGAGTTCCACTCGCAGTGTTAAGTGCGATGTTTTTATGGAGGTTAAAATGCAAGTGAGGTTTATAGCCACCTGTTCCACCAATTTGACCAATCAAGGTTCCAGCATCTATATGTTGACCTACTTCCAAATTGTTTGCCCACGATTTCATATGAGCATAACGTACAGCAAAGTTTGCATCGATATCGGATTGAATCACTACTTCTTGACCATAACCCCCATTACTTCCCTTAAAAATAACTGTTCCTGAAAGAGCTGCATATAAATTCTCACCATTATCAGTACCATCTGAAAGATTGAAATCTCTTGAATCCCAATCTCCTTTATCGTGATGATTACTTCGACAGTTTGAATAACAAGAAAGATTATTTTGCCCAGCTTGAGTTGCTGTTACTACACCTATACCACTTGAACCATTAATTGTGACTGTAGGATTGCACGGTCCCCATCCTGCGTCTTGCGCTAATTGCCAATTGCTTGCACAAGTTCGTTCAACTGACCACCAATCACCTGCATCTGGATTAACTGGGCTAAACACATTTGATGGTCCATTTCTATTTAGAACAAACCCATTTGGAAGTCCTTCGCGAGCTACGCCATGATAATGGAGTTTAATAAAGTAATTCAAACTTTTATCATCGCCAACTATCCGATTCATACTCGAACTTCCATGGACAGCCACATAGTACTTTCCAGCTGGAGGATTATATAAAGTTACAGATTCAAATGAACTTCCATGAGCTGGCGCAATGAAAATAGGATTAATGCTATCTCGATAACAATCTGTATCACGTTTTTTGACGTCTGGATCAGGACATGGAAGACGAGGTCCTATTTCATTTGCTGCAATCGGCGATCCTTGTTTTAGATAAAGATCTGCATCCTTCGGATATACTAATCCCTTCCCACCCATCTGAACTGTTACTACATCAACGTTTGCGGGGAGCTTGAAACAATAGTTATTGATATCATTTACAGCAATTCTCTTCGACATAACCATGTTGTTATTGTGAAGCTCAGTACATGCAATGTCGAAGTTTGCTTCTGGAACATTAAATTGAATTTCATCTGACCATGCTCCACATTCGTCCTTCGTAAACACATCATACCACGGAGCTTCTTTGCAGGCCTTTACTTGGATACGGAATGACCCTTCGCTTGCATTTTCTTTGGAGTAAGTCGTACTGTCTGTTTCAGCCGAACCTGTTAGAGGAATGCCAGCAAATCCAGTAGTTTTCCATACGAGGAGATATTTATTTGCATTGCCAACAGCATTCCAGGTAATGCGCACATCATGATCATCAACATCTGTTGTTACACCTTGCACTTGAGCTAATCCCGCTTGAACCGCTTCAACACTGAAGAGATAAGACTTAGAACGCGTTCCAGTTCCAGCAGCATTGAGAGCTGCTACTTGGAAACGATAACGACCAGCTGCAAGATTTTGACTGACACCCGAACCTTGGATTGGCCCGAAGCGAACTTCATTTCCTTGCGGAGTTCCGTTTGCGTCAACGGTTTGAGTATAGAGATAATAGCCTTGAACAGTCTCATCTTGCGGATTTTCGTTCCATTCAAAGTTTACCGTACCACCATTTTGCGTAAGCGTGAGTCCTTTCACTTGAGAAGGAATGGAAAGATTATTTGCCGTTCCTGATTCACAGTTTCCTGATGAAACAAGATCGGTTACATCATTGTAATTGTTTCCACCTGTCCAACGATGAATACGTCCACCGTTATCTACAAGCTCAGCAAGTGAATAAGGCTGATTGCCATTCTCAAAAATCACTTCACTGTAACCCGGTATATCTTGAGGAGAACCAATGTTTGCAAGGGTTGTAAGATAGGGACTTACATGCGCATTTGTAAACGTATCTCCGCGCATATAAGAATAGATGTCTCTCACATAACCATATGCACCATCAATACCTCCCTGCCCATTGTACCAAGCAATGGGATAATACCAGTTTTCAATAACACGCTTGTCGATATCGCATCCAGCTGCTCCTGGATAATCTATGTTTTCCATCCACCTGGCATTAAGTTTTTCGATAGCCTTTTCAATATTGGTTCGCCAGTTTCCTGAAACTTGTTGGTGCAAAGTAGCATCACCCCAGTTGATTCCATTTTGAATATTATTCACCGTATTCGTAACGGGAATAGTAATTTGCATAAGACCTATACCAACACTGATGATGTTAGGACAATCGTTTGGATTAAAATCATATCCATAAACAATATCACCTGCACTCCATGGAAGAGCTGTTCCGCAATGGAATAATCCGGAACTATTACTGTCTCGAAACTGTCTCCACTTAGACTCTTGAAACGCAACCGTCTGTAAAATATTAGGCGGAATATTATGTGCTGCAGCTTGAGCCAAAAGTTCTTGGTTGATCTCGGCATACGTAGGATTGGAGCTGTTTGTAGTAGGCAATCCATCTGGCGGCGTTTCGGGAACAGCAACCGAAATGTTTGCCCAAATTTTATCTGTAGACCAAGAATTATCAGCCCCGCGGATTTGAATCACACTTCCGCTTGGTCCAACAAGTTCCCATTCTTCACGATAGGTACCAGCTTGTTGCGGAGCTCTCATATTTACCGAGAAAACAAAATTGGAACCAACCGCAACACTTCCCGAAATAGGAAGAGTGTTTTGTTGACTCAATTCAGTTACAACTGCGCGGCGGCGTAGGAAATAATCACTGTTCCACGCGACTGAACTTCTGTTTTTTATGGTCCACGTTTTGGTGAATGATTGTCCTGGAGTAAACGGTGCGCTGTCATCCGGAATAGTTTCGCCCACCCACTCTGCAGAATCATTTGCCGCCACATTTACTCGTGCCCAAACGGTTTGCGACCCACCAACAGGAACAACGCCTCCAGTATCACTGCGCAGTTGCCAATCATCTTGAATATTTTGGCCACTTAATGGTGCGGTCATCGAAACGTAGAAAGACTTTGTTTGATTAGGCGCAACATTTGTTCCCAAAGGAATATCCACATGGCTGTTGCTCATAGGTCCACTTACATAACGAAGCACATAGTTACTGTTCCACGTTACTTCTCCGTTGTTACGAAGTGTCCAACGCTTGGTGAAATTTTGGCGCGGATTTACGCTTGTTCCATCTTGATGAGATTCACTCTCAAGCGCTGCTGTAAGTTGCAACTCTTGTTCGGTGGTGAAATTTCGAGTGGCCGACCATGCTCCAGCACTTAAAGCGTCTTCTCCTCGTGCTCGCCAATAATATTGCGTATCATAAGAAAATCTATTTGCAGGAACATCAAAGTGCGTTTGGTTTGAAGGAGTAAGTTCATTTACAACTAATGCTGAAAAGTTATTCGTGGTACTCGCTTGAACTCTATAGCTTGTGGCTCCTGAAGCAGCATTCCAGTCTAAACGAACGGTGCGAGAAACATTACTGACCGCATTTGCAGGCGCAGTAAGCACTGGCGCTGATGGTGCTGCAGATACGGTAAAATTATTATTGGAGAAATCGTAAATCGTTCCATCACAAGCACCATTGGCATGGAGGTTTGACATTCCAATGCGGTAGTCTTTTCCCGGAACAGTGTCTGCTTGTAAGGAGAAATTAAAGGAACCGTTGTTTGGTGCATTATTGCTCAAGCCATAAACAACATTCGCCCCTTTAT
>Ga0066641_10001631_pt1 | contig 10233 bp, 8 predicted proteins | sample CryGeyCG2114_065_FD_59509 | JGI IMG/M metagenome (GOLD analysis project Ga0066641, IMG submission 59509) | Groundwater microbial communities from aquifer - Crystal Geyser CG12_big_fil_rev_8/21/14_0.65 | ecosystem: Environmental > Aquatic > Deep subsurface > Groundwater | place: USA: Utah: Grand... | reverse complement strand
AAAGTCTTATGGGATGTCGCCAAGCGGTAAGGCACAGGGTTTTGATCCCTGCATTCCCAGGTTCGAATCCTGGCATCCCAGCCAAGCTTATAATTATACTATACATAACCTATAAAAAACCCTAGGTAAACTATGACCAAACATCTTAAGCTATTCAGCGGTAATGCAACTCTAGAACTTTCATCTTTAATAGCCAAAAAGCTTAATATTCCCCTTGGAAAAATTAATAGCTCATTATTCAGTGATGGCGAAATCAATATAGAAATTGAAGAAAATGTCCGTGGATTTGATACTTTTATAGTTCAATCAACATCTAGCCCATGTAATGACAACCTTATGGAACTAGTTTTAATGGCTGATGCATTAAGAAGAGCTTCTGCTGCTAAAATCACAGCTGTTATTCCATATTTAGGTTATGCTAGACAAGATAGAAGAGTTCGTTCAGCACGAGTACCTATTTCAGCAAAAGTTATTGCTGACATTTTAGCTTCTGTTGGTATATGTAGAGTTCTTACTGTAGATTTACATGCAGATCAAATTCAAGGTTTCTTTCATGTACCTGTTGATAATGTATATGCATCTCCTGTTTTTTTAGATGATATACATGATAAAAAATATGAAAACATAACTGTTGTATCTCCTGATATTGGCGGTGTGGTTAGAGCAAGAGCTTTAGCTAAACAATTAGGAGTTGATCTGGCTATTATAGATAAACGCCGAATTGCAGCAAATGAAGCACAAGTTATGAATATTATTGGTGATGTAAAAGACAGAACTTGTATTCTAATAGATGACATTATAGATACAGCTGGAACTTTGTGTGGTGCAGCCAACGCATTAAAAGAAAAAGGCGCAACAAAAGTATTAGCATATTGTACTCACCCAGTTTTATCTGGCCCTGCTATTAGCAGAATTTCTGAGTCATCTCTTGATGAACTAGTTGTAACAGATACTATAAAACTTTCAGAGAATGCGGCTCAATGTAAAAAAATTAGACAAGTTTCATTATCTAAAGTATTGGCTGAGTCAATTCATCGAATACATGATCAAGAATCATTAAGATCTATGTTTAGTTAAAATTTATAAAAATTTTGATCAATCCTAAATATAATATATAATTATATGCTTCTATAAGTATGGCTATATTATTTGGTCGCGATTGATATAGCTTTTTAATTAACTTTATATGTTTTAAGGTTTATATATGAGTAATGCAAAGCATGCCGTAGAATTAAACGGTGAAATTAGAGAAACTATTGGGAAGGGTGCGAGCCGCCGCCTACGTAGGGAAGGTTTAGTTCCTGCGATTATTTACGGCGATAACAAAGATGCTCAATCTGTTTCATTAGTTGAAAATGATTTAAAAAAAGCTTTAAGTAATGAAAGCGTATTTTCTCAAGTAATTCCTGTTAACTTAGGAAAGAAAAAAGAAAGCGTTATTATTAAAGCTCTACACAGACACCCTTTCAAAAAACAAGTTTTACATGTTGATTTACAAAGAGTAAGTAAAAATACTGAAGTTAAAGTTCATGTTGCTCTACACATAATCGGTGAAGACACTGCTCCTGGTATTAAATTAGAAGGTGGCGTTCTAAGCAAACACTTCTCTGATTTAGAAGTAGCTTGTACTCCAGATTCAATTCCTGATTATATCGATATTGATGTTTCAGCTCTTAAACTGGGTGAATCAATTCATTTAACAGAGCTTAAATTACCAAAAGGTGTTAAGTTAACAGCTTTAGCTCATGGTGATGATAAAGAACATGACCAAGCAGTTGTTGCTATCAACTCTCCTCGTGGTGGCGCTGAAGAAGAAGAAACTACAACTGAAGAAGCTACTACTGAAGAAGCTTCAGAAGGTGAAAGTAAAGAGTAGGCTATGCCCTCTCTCCCCCAACCCCCTATCCCGCAAGCGGGCGAGGGGGCTTTTAGAGAGTTACTACTATTAATTTAAAATATTCGTGAATAAACAATCTAAAACTTCAGATAAAATTAGTCTTATTATTGGCCTTGGCAATCCAGGTGACCAATACTCTCAAACACGACATAATGCAGGTTTTTGGTTCGTAGAAGAGCTAGCAAGAAAATACAAAGTCACTTTAAACTTTGATAAAAAATTTGATGCCGATATCTGTAAAATAGATATACAAAATAATACAATTTGGCTTGCAAACCCTCAAACTTTTATGAATTTGAGTGGAAAAACAACAAGTCTAATGGCAAATTATTACAAAATAAAGCCTGAAAATATTTTAGTAGTTCATGATGAGTTAGATTTACCCCCTGGCGCTATCAAATTAAAACTAGATGGCGGTGAAGGTGGTCATAATGGCCTTAAAGATATTTCACAAAAACTGGGAACAAAAAAATATTATCGATTAAGGGTAGGAATAGGACATCCAAGGAATTATTTCAAAAATTTAAACAATAATTCTGTAAGTAACTATGTTTTATCAAAGCCTGATGATTTAGATTATAATAAAATTTTAGAAACGATTTATTTTGGCATAAATAATATAGAATTATTAGCCAATGGAAATATAACCAAAGCAACAACAACATTAAACAGTTTTAAGGCATAAAATTATGGGATTTAAATGTGGCATTGTTGGATTACCAAATGTTGGTAAATCAACTATTTTTAATACATTAACAAAAGCTTGCATTGCGGCTGAAAACTTTCCTTTTTGTACTATTGATCCTAATACTGGAGTTGTTCCTATGCCTGATCCAAGGCTGGATGCTCTTGCAAAAATAGTTAACCCTCAAAAAATTATTCCAACAAATATGGAATTTGTTGATATTGCAGGTTTAGTAAAAGGCGCTGCAGAGGGTGAAGGTCTCGGTAATAAATTTTTGAGTAATATAAGACAAACAGAAGCAATTGCCCATGTAGTACGCTGTTTTGATGATCCAAATATTATTCATGTTGCTAATGAAGTAAATCCAATTAATGATATCGAAATTATTAACACTGAATTACTTCTTGCTGACTTGCAAACTGTAGAAAAAGCATTAGTAAAACTTGAAAAATTAGCAAAATCTAAAGGTGCTCAAAAAGAAGTTGCTGAAGAATTAGAAATATTAAAAAACGTTCTAGAATTATTAAATCAAGGAAAAAGTGCACGAATTTTATTACAAGAGCATGAATTATCTGCTGATCAATTAGATATTTTTAATGGCTTACAATTAATAAGTGCGAAACCTGTATTCTATATTGCAAATGTTAATGAAGATAGTATCCATGAAAATAAATTATTAAAACAAGTTGAAGAATATGCAAAAGCTGAAGGTGCATCGGTTGTACCAATCTGTGCAACTTTGGAATCACAGCTTCAAGATTTATCTGAAGAAGAACAATTAGATTTTCTTAAAGAGATAGGCCTTGAAGAACCTGGATTAAATAATGTAATAAGAACAGGATATGATTTATTAAATCTTGAAACATTCTTTACAGCAGGCAAAAAAGAATTACGCGCTTGGACTATTACCAAAGGAAGTAAAGCTCCACAAGCAGCAGGTAAAATTCATACTGATTTTGAAAAAGGCTTTATTAGAGCAGAAGTAATTTCTTATGATGACTTTATTGCATGTAATGGCGAGCAAGGCGCTAAAGATAAAGGTAAATGGAGATTAGAAGGTAAAGAATACGTTTTTCAAGATGGAGACGTTGTTCATTTTAGGTTTAATGTCTAGATTGAGTATTTAGCTTGCGATTATTTTTCGCAAGCTAAATCTTATTCTAATAATTTCTTAATTATTCAAATTAAACCAAGAATCTATTTTATCATCATATTGATTTAGCTCGCCATTTTCTAAATCAAAATACCAAGCAAATATATTTAATTCATTTCTTTTAACTTTATCTTCAATCCAAGGGAAAGTTAACAAATTATGATAAGAATCTTTAATACATTCTTTTTCACATAACCCTCGTTTTTCTTCTAATGATAATTCTTTATTAGACTCTAAGATCCTCTGGCATGGCTCATGTGCAATTTTCATCCATCCAGTAATAAAACTATCTTGATCTTGATAATTTTGAACCGATGAATTTACAACACTTTCAATACCTCCACATTTTGCATGGCCAAGAACAACAATATTTTCAACTTTAAGAAAATTTACTGCAAACTCAAGGGCTGCACTTGTTGCAAAATATTTTTTTTGAGGGTAACCATGAATATCTATAAAAGGTGGAACAAGATTTGCGACATTACGTACTACAAATAAGCTACCAGGTTCAGCATTAAATAATATTGCTGGATCAACTCTTGAATCACTGCAAGCAATGACAATAGTTTTAGGAGACTGACCTTCAGAAACTAACTGTTCAAAGTCAGAGGCTTTATTCCCAGTAAAATAAGTTTTATAAAATTTTTTATAACCAGAAGTGAGTGAATTTATTGATTTTTTTTCTGAGGCCATATCAATTACAATCCTTAAAATTTCATTTTTTTAATGTACAGTATTATTAAAAAATAATCTACGTTTTAATGATTACTAATTGAATTAAAAAAAATAAATTTAATTCTATAAAGAAGTTTGTTGTAAAGTTTCGTCCTTTAGGACTCATCAGTGCAGCTTAAAATCTGCAGACTTTACAATTGAAGTAGAAATTTTCAACACCAAAATCATCGAATAGCGTTAAAAAAAAATCATCGAATAGCGTTAAAAAAAATCATCTATGAGCGTTAAAAAATTATCATCGAAGAGCGTAAAAAAACACCTACAATCTAAAAACACCACACAATATAAATCTCTACTTCATTGTCTTGCCGAAACAATTAAGTCTCATCTTTTAACTTAGTTTAGTAAAACTACAGCTAAGTACTCTGTTAAGATTGACAGTTGAAACAAATTCAAACTGTTTCGTTTGCTCAGAGCAAGCAAACTCATCAGAATCATTTGTAGATTATATTAGTAAAAAAATTCTTGTCAATAATTTTTAAAACTATTTGAAAATTCTATTTCTTTCATATGAATTAGCTTTATATAGTAAAATAAAACCTAATAACGGTAGAAATATATCAGTCCAAAAAATCACGCCAGCATTTCCAGGAGCAAAGTTTCCATGCTCAACCATTTGATATATATGGCCTATTGCCGCTCCCCAAAGAAATACAGCAAAGTTTATAAGGGTTGCTAATCTAAATCCATAACTAGCAAAGCATGCTAATAAACCTGTAACACCAAATGCAAGATTAGCAACACCAACTTCAATTTGAAATGGACTTTGTGGCCATCCTATGAACTTTGCAATCATATCACCATAGGCAATATGTATAAATCCGCCATATAACCCACTTAGCCCTAAATTAAAAAAGAAAAAGTAGGCTAAAACCTTACCTGATAGATTGCTTTTACTGAAAATAGCTAGAAAAATACTAGCTATTAGCCATAAAGTTAATAAAGTTAAAGAGAAGTTTGATAGTACTAATTTTATGATTTCACCCATATAAAGTCCCTTTTATATAATTTGAGCTTTTTATTTAATTCTATTTATTAAAACTTATCTACTAAAATATCTTTATATTTAAGCATTTTTTTAGGTATTTTATGCCCTCTTCTTCCTCTTTCAGTCATAAATACCTCAAATTCAGTCTTAGATAATTTTACATTTTTCTTTCCTAAACTGAAAGAAAGGGTTTCATTATCTGCAAGAACATGAATACTAGATACTAATTCAGCACCACTTTTTAATTGCGCAACAGGTATATTAATTAACTTATTACCTTTACCCTTAGCTAATTCTGGAAGTTCAGCTAATTCTATTATAGCTAAATAATTACCTGTAGTTATAATAGCCAAATAGGCTGCATTACTTGGCACTATAACAGGAGACAATGCCTTAAAACCTTCCCCTGGTTTTAGAACTGCTTTACCATTTTTATTTTTAGTAAATAATTCTTTAAGGGATGTTATAAATCCATAACCACTATTAGAGCACATTACAACTTCTGCGTTATCATCACCAACAAAAATACTATTAAACTCAGCTCCTGGTTGAGGATTTAATTTTGCTGATAAAGGCTCACCCTGACCTCTTGCTGAAGGCAGACCATGAATAGGTAAGTTGTAACTTCTTCCAGTGTTATCAAATAAGTAAATATTTTCATTTGATTTAGTTTTTACAGTATCTAAAAGCTCATCTCCTGCTTTATAATTTAATTGATTTGGATCTACCTCATGACCTTTAGCAGATCGTATCCAACCTTTTTTAGATAAAACTACTGTAACTGCTTCAGCAGGCAAGCGCTCTTCTAATTTTAAGATTTTAGCCTCTTCACGTTGTACTAATTTAGAACGTCTAGTATCACCAAATTCTTTTTCTAAAGTTTGCAGTTCTTTAATAATTAAATTTCTTAGCTTAGTTTTAGAATCTAAAATACTTTGAAGATTATCACGCTCTTTTGCTAATTCTTTTTGTTCTTGCTTAATTTTTATTTCTTCAAGTTTTGCTAAATGCCTTAATTTTAAATCTAAAATTGCATCCGCTTGAATATCTGAAAATTTATAACGAGCCATCAATTCTTCTTTAGGATTATCATATTCTCTAATAATTCTAATAACTTCATCAATATTTAAATAAGCTATTAATAGACCATCTAAAATATGCAGTCTATTTAGAATTTTATCTAGTCTATATTCTAATCTCTTGGTTACAGTATTTTGTCTAAATTCTAACCATTCAGATAAAATTTCTTTTATATTTCTAACTCTAGGCTTATTGTTTAAACCAATTAGGTTAAAATTTAGCTTATAACTTTTTTCTAAATCAGTAGTTGCAAATAAATGCTTCATTAATTCATCAGTATCAACATTTTTTGATTTAGGAGTAATAATTAATCTTGTTGGATTCTCATGACAAGACTCATCTCTTAAGTCAGATACTAGTGGTAATTTTTTGGCATTCATTTGAGCTGCTATTTGCTCTAAAATTTTTGCTCCTGATACTTGATGCGGCAAAGCTGTAACGACAATATCATTATCTTCTTTTTCATATACCGCGCGCATTTTTATGCTTCCGTGTCCAGTTGCATATGCTTGGTTAATTTCTTCTTTTGGAGTAATAATTTCTGCATCAGTTGGAAAATCTGGTCCTTGAATTATATTCATTAACTCAGTAATTTCTGTTTTTGGCTCTTTTAAAAGCAAAATACATGCTTCTACTAATTCTGATAAATTATGCGGAGGTATATCTGTTGCCATACCAACTGCAATTCCCGTTGTACCATTTAATAAAATGGCCGGAAGCTTTGCTGGTAATATTTCTGGTTCTTTTAATGTCCCATCAAAATTTGGTTTCCAAGTTACAGTGCCTTCTGATACCTCATCTAAAAATATTTGCGCAAATTTTGATAGCTTTGCTTCAGTATAACGCATTGCAGCAAATGATTTTGGATCATCAATAGATCCCCAGTTACCTTGACCATCAACAATTGGATATCTATAAGAAAAGTCTTGAGCCATTAAGACCATAGCTTCATAACAAGCTGTATCACCATGAGGATGATACTTACCCAAAACGTCACCAACTGTTCTAGCTGATTTTTTATATTTACTAACGAATTTTAGACCAAGCTCACTCATTGCAAAGATTATTCTTCTTTGCACTGGTTTCAAGCCATCACCAATATGCGGTAGTGCCCTATCTAAAATTACATACATCGAGTAATCTAAATATGCCTGTTCTGTAAAAATTCTGAGCGGTTTTGTTTCTATTTCTTGCTCTGCTAAATTTGTTGCTTTGATATTAATAATTTTTTTCTTACTTTTAGATTTTTTATCAGCCATATTTTATACCTCTGCTAAATCCCCTTTATTTTCTAACCAGTGCTTTCTATCTTGTGATCTTTTCTTTGCTAAAAGCATATCCATAAATTCGAATACATCATGATTAGATTCATCATCTATAGTTAATCTTACTAGCCTTCGAGTATTAGGATCCATAGTAGTCTCTCTAAGCTGTAATGGATTCATTTCACCTAGACCTTTGAAACGTTGTACGTTAACTTGACCTTTTTTCTTTTCAGCTTTAATTCTGTCTAAAGTACCCTGTTTTTCAGCTTCATCTAATGCATAGTAAACTTCTTTACCAATATCTATCCTGTATAATGGAGGCATAGCAACATAGACATGGCCATTTTTTACTAAATAAGGAAAGTGTTTTAAAAACAATGCACATAATAAAGCAGCAATATGCGCTCCATCAGAATCAGCATCGGCTAAGATACAAACTTTATGATATCTAAGATTTTCTAGATTTTGGTTTTTGACTCCTGGATCAACTCCTAATGCTACAGCTATATCATGAACTTCTTTTGAAGCGAGAACTTCTTCAGAACTTACTTCCCAAGTATTCAATATCTTACCCCTTAACGGCATTACAGCTTGAAACTCCCTATCTCTTGCTTGCTTTGCAGAACCACCAGCAGAATCACCCTCTACTAAGAATATTTCCGTACGTTTTGGATCTGAATATGAACAGTCTGATAATTTACCTGGTAATTGCGGACCTGCTGTAACTTTTTTCCTTTCTACTTTTTTAGCTGTTCTTAACCTACTTTGCGCTTTTGAAATAATTAACTCTGCAAGTGCTTCACCTTCTTTAACATGTTGGTTAAGCCATAATGCAAAAGAGTCTTTAACTACACCACTTACAAAAGATGCACATTGTCTTGAACTTAGCCTTTCTTTGGTTTGACCAGCAAATTGAGGATCTAGCATTTTTAACGATAAGACATATGCACAATTATCCCAAATATCTTCAGGGGTAAGCTTTACTCCTTTAGGAAATAGGTTTCTAAATTCACAAAAATCTCTGAGTGCTTCTAGTAAGCCTGTTCTTAAACCATTAACATGAGTACCACCTTGAACAGTAGGTATTAAATTCACATAACTTTCAGTTAAAAGCTCTCCACCTTCTGGCAACCACACCACACCCCACTCAACAGCTTCTTCATCACTTGAAAAATTTCCATAAAATGGTGCACTTGGCATAATGGGTGTATCAATTACACTACTTGATAAATAATCTTGAATACCATTTTCATAACACCAAGATATTTCATCGCCTGCATTTTCATCTTTAAATTCAACTAGTAAATTAGGGCATAATACCGCTTTTGCTTTTAGAATATGCTTTAATTTCGAAACAGAAAATTTTACTGTATCAAAATATTTACCATCAGGCCAAAATCTTATAGTTGTTCCTGTATCAGATTTTTTAGAAGTTTTACCTATTTGCTTTAAATCAGTTTTCTTAAAACCATCAGCAAAACTAATATTATATTCAATGCCATCTCTTTTAATATTAACATCTAACTTTTTAGATAAAGCATTTACAACAGAAACCCCTACACCATGCAAACCTCCAGAGAATTTATAATTTTTATTAGAAAACTTACCTCCTGCATGTAAGTAAGTAAGAATTACTTCAACCCCTGATTTTTTATGCTCTTTATGCTTATCAACTGGCATTCCCCTACCATTATCAATAACTTCTAAAGAACCATCTTTAAATAAAGTCACTTGAATATGATTTGCATGCCCAGCTAATGCCTCATCAACACTATTATCTATTACTTCTTGAGCCAAATGATTAGGTCTTGTGACATCTGTATACATCCCAGGACGTTTTTTCACAGGGTCAAGACCCGTTAATACTTCAATTGCATCTGCATTATATTGATTATTTTTTGCCATAACCTATTGTTTCTATTGCTTATGTGATTTTTATGAAATTAAAATTAATATAGCATATTTAAGATTAATTTCATCTATTAGTGTTATTATGCAAAAAAAGGTAGGTGAAAAAATGAACAAAACACAAAATAATGAAAGAAAATTAAAGGCTATTATAATTCCATATGATGAGTGTGTTGTAGTTTCTATTCCTCCATTTTTTAAACCCGTTATAATTAATTTAATTGAAGAATTAAAAAAATATTCTTTTAACTGCTTGAAAAATGAAGGCATTAAAGTAGAAATAGGTGATAGAGACTATTATGATATAACTCTAAAAAGACATAATAAAAATATGCCTGATAGTCTGAAAAAAGACCTAGAACATATTAACGAAAAAGTACATAAATATTTTTTAAATCATAATGTAATTCAAGCACAAAAGTTTTATGAACAAGAAGACTGTCTAAGCTTAATGTTATCGCCAATTTATACAGGGCTGCATGGCATAAATAGCCTTATGTCTATGTTTTTATCTGATGAGAA
>Ga0066641_10001602_pt1 | contig 10322 bp, 2 predicted proteins | sample CryGeyCG2114_065_FD_59509 | JGI IMG/M metagenome (GOLD analysis project Ga0066641, IMG submission 59509) | Groundwater microbial communities from aquifer - Crystal Geyser CG12_big_fil_rev_8/21/14_0.65 | ecosystem: Environmental > Aquatic > Deep subsurface > Groundwater | place: USA: Utah: Grand... | reverse complement strand
CAGGACAAATTGGAATTCCGAAGCCAGCTTGTAGTCAAGGCAGGTCTGCGGTACGAACGCTTCAATGTGGGCGAAGAGCGCATGATTGACCCGCGTACGCCGACCGACCGGATTGGCCGATCCGACAATTTCGAGGACACGCCGGCAAAATCCTATCTAAGCCCACGCCTCGGCATTTCATATCCGATTTCGTCGACGGGTGCCTTCCGCGTAGCCTACGGCCACTTCGTACAGATGCCGGCCTATCGGGAAATGTTCAAGAACCCGGTATTTGCTGAAATCAATGTGGGACGACTCGAAAACCGCAGCGTCGGTAATCCCGATCTCAAGCCTGAGCGGACCATCAAGTACGAGATGGGACTGCAGCAGCAGCTCACACCGTTTCTGGGCATGGATGTGAACCTGTTCTACAAGAATATCCGTAACCTGTTGGGCGTCGAAATACTGGGCACTCTCGACAACGTGCAGTATACGCGCACGGTAAACAGGGACTATGGACTGGTCCGGGGTGGTACGGTAGCCTTTTCCCTCCGCCCCGTGGGATTGTTGCTGGGCGCGGCCGTCGATGTAACGTGGTCCGATGCGCGTGGCAGCTCGTCAGATCCATCGGATGTAGCCGACGTTCTGATTGCCGGTCGTTCGGGAGAGGTCGGTGAGCTCTTCATTGATCGCCAGGTCATTCCGCTCAACTGGGATCAGCGTCTGACAGCCAACCTGTCGGCAAATGTGGGAAAGGCAAACAACTGGAGCATGGGTGTTATTTCACAGTTGGCGTCGGGCCAGCCCTACACGCCCGCATTCCTGGACCCGTCCGTCCAGTTCCCGGACGACGAGTTCGATAACGCGGAGACGAAGCCACTCGTGTTCACGTTCGACATGACGGCCGAAAAACGTTTCGCGGCCCGCGGCCTGGACTACGCTCTCCGCGTCCAGGTAAACAATGTCTTCAACCGACTGAACGAGCTCACGGTTCATCCCGTCTCGGGGCGGGCCGACCAGATTATCCGTTTGCCCACCGTGCAGGCGGACCGCGACCACGTGCGCGAATTCACGGGGCTGTTCTCGGCCAATGAAGACAATGCCCGCCCGCACTGGTACTCCGCACCACGCGAAATACTGCTGGCCCTAACCATAGGATTCTGACCCCATGATGGCTGTTTTTTCATTCCATAATAAAGGCTCGTTGCCCATCCGGATGGGCGGCGTGGCACTGCTCGTGGCGTGGATGGCGCTTGCGGCGACAGGTCCCGCTCTTGGACAGTCAAAATCGGGCCGGGCGGACGAGCAGGCCGCACAGCGTGCCTCGGACGCCATGGATCGCGAGATGGAACGCGCGGCGCGTGCATGGCGCCGATCTGGAGGACTCTTTGCGCGCAAGGGAGGCCAGGCTCCACCGCTCTCCTTCCGAAATTTCGTTCGTGGCGGAATCATGACGGGTAACCTCATGCAGGTTCCCTACGTCACGAACGTGAATGTATCGGCTGGCTATTGGGGATCGACTGTATCTCCCAATAAAATGATCTGGCCGCGGGGCTCGGGAGTCGAGTACGGACACACCATGAGCTTCATTGTAGGCGGAAAAGTGCTTTCCGAAACCGGAGATACGTTGACTATCCTCTCGGAGAGCTACAACCGAAGCGGCGGTGATGCGCACCCGAGCGGCAGCCACAAGTTCTTCTGGTCGGCGCTTCCCGGGTACTACAATATGCAGGGAGATCGGGGGACAACGAACCAGCTCAATAACAACGAGGACGACCGCGCGTTGCTGGCATCGACAGGCAAATGGTTCGTTGGCGGCCTCAACGAAGACGCCAACGGCAACGGTGTACTTGATGACGGCGAGGATCTGAATTCGAACGGCCAGCTCGATTCCAAGCTTGTGAACCGTCAGGAATACCCGGCCCAGTCCAACCTTCGGGAAACCTGGCCGGCCTTCTGGCCGCCCGGATCGTATGTCGGCGACGACCGGTCCAAGTGCGTAGCCGGGCAGCCCTGCCAGCCGGCCCCCGGTATACGGGCAGGTCGATGGAACGGCGAATTCGGCAGCTTTGTGCGGGGCGACCAGGAAGCGTACTACGTGGCGGACGACCGCGACAACGACGAATTTCCCTACTTCCCTTTCGTCAACCCGGAAACGGGAGGGCCCGATGCGCGGGACTGGGCCAACGGTGGTCGGCGTGGATTGGGCTTGGAGACCACGATTCGCCACTACGAATGGGCAAGCGTCGTGGCTGAGGACATTTTCATCGGGACGTTTGATGTTGAGAACGTGGCCGATCGGCCCGGAAAAGATATTGACGAGGCCATTATCGCGATGATCGTCGATTATGATGTGGCCGATCAGACGTCCCAGAACGAGGCATTCTTCGACACCGTCGATGACATTACCTACCAATGGCTGAAGCGGGATCTGGTTATCAATGGCTTCCGCGTCGGATACGTGGGTGTAGGCTTTCTGGAAAGTCCGGGTATTGCCGACGACGGACGCGACAACGACGCTGATGGCCTCATTGACGAATCGCGCAGCAACGGCGTGGACGATGACGGAGACTGGCGGACGTGGGTGGACGTCAACCTCAACGGTGTGTATGACAACGAAGACCTGAATAACAACTTCCGCCTCGATCCAGGAGAAGACCGTGACGGCAACGGTCGCCTGGATATAGAGCCCATTTTTGATGACGTGGGCTCGGATGGTGTGGGTCCGGAGCAGGAGAACTATCCCGGTCCGGATCCGGACGGAACGGAGGCCAACGGCCGCCCGGATCCCGGAGAACCAAATTTCGAATTCACGGACAACGATGAGATTGACCAGATTGGATTGACCAACATGGTCATCCGGACTCCGAGCGAATTCGACCGGGATCTCGACGATGATGAAGTCTTCTGGAATGAGTACATACAGCCGGTGGCGGAGCGGGACTTCATTGTGCCGTCCGAGACAGCCGATGTGATTTACGTCTACAGTTCGGGACTCTCGAGGATTGACCAGGGAGAACGGCAGCGGTTTGCGCTGGCATGGCTGGCGGGCAACGACTTCGAGGACATGCTGCGCAACAAGCGCACCATGCAGAATATCTACGACGCGGACTACAACTTTGCAAAAGCGCCGAATACGCCATTCCTGACGGCGGTCCCGGGAGATGGACGGGTCACGCTGGCCTGGGATCAGTCCTCTGAAAACTCGCGCGATCCGATCTACGGAAATGACTTCGAGATGTACAAAGTGTACCGGAGCACGGATCCGGAGTTCAACGACATCAAGACCATTACGGACGCCTTCGGAAATCCCCTGCTGTGGGAGCCTCTGCGCACGCCAACGGGCGGCCGCGTCCAGTTTGACCTTGACAACGGACTGCGGGGGGCGCATCCGGTGACCATTCCCGGCTTCGGGATTTCCTACGACATGGGCACCGACAGCGGACTTTCCTACAGCTATGTGGACTCGACCGTGGACAATGGTCGCACCTACTATTACGCTGTTGTAAGTGTGGACCAGGGCTACCACGGCTCGTTTTTCCCCGATATATCCCCGTTCGAGGCGCTGACGGACATTACGCCGACAGAAAGCTCCAAGGTCATCGAGGTCGATGCGTTCGACAGGCCTACCAACGTGGATCGCAACACCGCTGTTGTGATTCCACAGCCCCCGGCACTCGGTTACGTGGCTCCCCACCTGATGGACGGTGGCATCGAGAGGACATCCGGTAATTCGTCGGCCCGACTTGACGTTCAGTTCCTGGTGCCAAACGAGGCAAACTCCCTGCAATACGAATACGAATTCACGTTCACAGACGACGCGTCGTTCGAGGATCTGGACAATACGCTGCTTCGCAACGGCTTGACGACCGGATTCACGCTGCGCAATGTGACAACGGGAACGGTACTGGCCACATCGGAATCCGGCGCCCGGGGACGTGCCGTATTCGAGTCGGATGTGCTGCGTGCGCGCCTCTACGACGGCATGCGCTTCACCATCGACAACCCGCCGGTCCCGGAGTCGATCAATACGGGCTGGCTTGAGAACGACACGCCCGGGTCGAGGGGCAGCCGCACTCCGCGAACGCAGGTCGCCGTATCTGCCGACAACAGAAATGTCCCAGTGCCGAACGATTACGAAATCCGGATTGCGGAGATGGGGGCCGATACATCCAACTCACTCAGTCCGGCATCCAGGATTCCGGTCAATTTCACGGTCTGGGACGTTACGGATCTGCAGAACCCGCTTCAAGTGCCCTTTCAGCTTGCCGAAGCCTCGAAAGAAGTCGTCCCGGGTGATTCGGTTCGTGGTCAGCTTTCGCCCGGCGACGTGCTCAACCTGCGTGTATCGGGAGTCGACTTCCAGGGCTTTACGCTCTATACCACCTCGACCTGGAAGTTTGAGATGGGCATGAGTGCCCAGTCCGAGGCGCTCGTCAACGACGTACTGAGGCGTTCAAACGTGGTCTACGATTCGCTCGTTGCGCGGGCTGTGGAAGGTTTCGATGCGCGTCCGTTCGGAAACGACATCACGGCCCGCAACGCTACCGCATTTCTGGAGCGGCTGGCGCCTATCTGGGGTATAAATCCGGATGTCAGCGATCTGACAGCGGTGCTCGGCAGTGCACCCTCGGAACACGCCGCAGCGCTCGCGCGGGTCACTGAAACGGAAATCCCCCGTCCTGGTGACGTCTTCCTGCTCGAAACGTCGAAGCCGCTTGACCGCGATGACGTAATCCGGTTCCGGGTCGATGGCAACCGCGAGGCCGAGGAGGTGCCAGAGAGCGCGCTGGAAAACATCTATGTCGTGCCCGACCCCTATGTGGCCGTCAACCCGCTTGAAGCCCGCAACATCCAGCTTTCCGGACGCGGGGAGCGCCGGATTGACTTCCGGAACCTGCCCCGTGAAGCCACCATCACCATCTTCACGATGAGTGGTCGACAGGTAAAGATCATCCGCCACGTGGCAGCCAGCGACCAGAGTTTTGCCACCTGGAATCTGCAAACGGATGACGGCCTGGACGCGGCATTCGGAGTGTACATGTACCACGTCGACGCACCCGGTATCGGGAGCCGTGTGGGTCGCTTTTCCATCATCAAGTAATGTCTGCCATGAGCACGTCCCGCTACAGACGCCCCTTACCGGGCACGTATTTCCATGCTGCCCTGCTGTCGTGCGTGGCAATCTGCACCGCTCTGGTCGCACCCGCCAGCGGCCAGGGCTTCGTGACCGATGTCTCCAACAGGGGCACGGTGGCGGCCGCCTTTCTTGAGATAGGAGTCGGCGCCCGCTCGGAGGCCATGGGTGGTGCCTATGCATCGGCCGAAGGACGCATGGAGGGAATTTACTGGAATCCAGCCGGCTTGGCCTACATGGAGGGTCTCGGCGCGACGTTTTCGCACGCTGACTGGTTGGCTGACACGGATTTTGATTTTTTTGCCATTGCCACGCCCATCCCGGTCTTCAACGCGGTCGTTGCGGGCAGCTTGGTGGCTCTCTCCGTGCCCGAACAGCCGGTGCGGACCGTGGAATCGCCCGAGGGAACCGGTGAATTCTACGATGCCCAGGATTTTGCCGTGACCCTGTCACTGTCCTCCCGCATCATGGAGTCATTCTCCGTTGGCCTTTCGGGCAAATACGTGAGCCAGCGCATTTGGACCGAAGAGGGATCTGCGCTCGCACTGGACGTGGGCGTGTTTTACCGCACGCCCGTTCCCGGTCTTTCCATAGGATCGTCGATCTCGAACTTCGGCAGCGATATCTCACTCTCCGGTCGCAACCTCACGAGCGTGATCGATCCGGATCTCACGAACCGCGGAATTGAGAACATCCCGGTCGATCTCCGAACCGACGCCAATACGCTTCCCCAGATTTTCCGCTTCGGCATGAATTACCGGAGCCAGATCATGGCCAGGACCTCCTTCGAGACAGCGGTCAACCTGATGCACCCGACGGGATCCACCGAGAGCATGAACGTGGGTGCGGAGCTTGGCTTCAACAACTTCCTGTACCTGCGCGGGGGCTACCAGAATGCCTTCGAGCGCGACAGCATCAACGGACTCACGCTGGGCGGTGGACTTGACATCCTGCTGCGTTCGCGCAACCGGTTGGTTCTCGACTATGCCTGGTCCGATTGGGGCGTCCTGCAGAGTGCAAACCGGTTCAGTCTCGGCATTTACCTCTGATATCGGACCCGACCACAAACACATTCATCCCCAACCCCAACACACCACAACCCCATGTCACGCAATATACTGCCGGTTCTGCTGGCACTCCTTCTGATGGGCAACCTGGCGCCGGTTGCAAGCGGCCAATCCGCGAAAAACAGGACGTCCACAGAGGCCACCCAGGACCTTTCACACGTTTACGGAACCAACTACCGGGAAATCATTGAGAAATACGGCGACAGACCAGATATCCTCAGCCAGAAGGCTGCCGAATACCGACTCTCGAAGGAGGTCACATCACGCCTCAACCTCGGCCGACTGGCCAAAGGCGCCTCGATGACGGAAGACTGGATCCTGCGCTCTGAAGCCGAGCCAAACAATGACTTTGCCGGTGCCGACAACATCAATGACGTGTTGGCAACCGCTGGTTGGAAGAAAGACGGTGACGGCTCGTCCGAGTTCACGGGTGGCCAAGTTTCGGCCTCCCTCTCGGACGGCGATTTCGACATTTTCCGGTTCACAGTCGACCCCCAGAAGATGTATTTCTTCGCATCGACCCATTCCTTCAACAACGACGGTGCCGACGACCTGGTTGTGCGCGCGCGCCTTTTCCATGAGAGCGATCTGGACACGACGCTCGTGGAGGACTTCAAGGGCATTGCCGGCAATGATCAGTTGCGTGGCGACCTCCTGGGGCGCGCCACCGACGGCCGCAACGGTTCGGACGACTTCCGTATTACCGGATGGAGCGCCTACGTCGATGCGGCGACCGGAAACCTCGTCGAAGGCGACTATTATCTGTACATCTTCAACGATGCGGGCGTATCGGGCACGTACAACCTGATTGCCTATGCCATGGATTTCGAGCCACTGGTTTCAAAACTCGAGCCCAACCAAACCAATATTGAGGTGCTCAACAACGGGCTGGTCTCCACGCTTCCCGACGACGGCGTTGTGCGCACGTTCATGGCGCACAACCCGGATACGATAAAAGTACAGTCCCCGGCGGTTCCTTCGGCCAGCAACGCCGTTTTTGACCAGCTCATGGCACGGGGCGATGAGGACGTGGACAACTTCCTCGTCAACTACAAGGCGGGTCATACGGTGGTCATCGAAACGCTGCCGTACTTCGGCTGGTACCGGACGCCGGAAGGTGAGATCGGTCCCGGCGGCTCCCGCCTGACGGACACGCGCATGCTGCTCTTCGATGCCGACTTTCAGAATCTGCTTGCCGACGATGACGATGGCGCGCGTGAATCCATGGACGGACCGAACAACATCAACTCGCGCTTCTTCCTGACGTCCAGCGACATGGCGGCGCGGGGCATCACGGGCGACAGCCCACTCTGGCTCTCTGTCATGGCGTGGGCCTCCAAGACGCGCGTGGCGCTGAGCGGCGGCAGTGCGGCAGATATCGAAGGCCGCGGTGTGGACAACTCCGACCCGGGCCGCTTTGTCTACGATGTCGTCGTGCATCAGTATCCCGAGGACCTCGTTGAGGCCAACCATGAGCCGAATGACACCCCGCAGACGGCCATGTCGGTCAACGCCCGCGCAGATACGGTGGTCACAGGCAACACCGCCGCCGCAGGCGACGTCGACTACTTCCGCGCCTATCTGCACGAAACACGCATGTATACACTCGTGGTACCGGGAGATGCGACGGTCGAGATCATGCACGAGTTCGAGAGCGATATGGCGACTGGTGCACTCGACATGACGGGCGACCTGCTGGCATCGGGCGGCTTCCACTTCGGAACGTCCGAATCCACATCGGGTGGCGTCAGGACGATTTCAGGTATCGTACCCGAGACCACTGGCGCATACCTCATCAAGGTGACGGGCCAGACGGCGGGCAACTACACCATGGCCATTGTCGACAAAGGACAGACGTGGCAGGGCCTCATTGCCAACGAGCCCGACAACACCGGGTCGGATGCGCTCGTCCAGGATGCCCTCGAGGTGGGTCCAGGCGCGGCATCCCGCACGGCAATGATTCTTCCCGCAGGCGACGTTGATACGCACTGGTTCAATGCCAACGCAGGTACGGAAGTCAACCTCACACTGCGCCCCACGGCGGAGGGCATTGCCGACTTCAGTGGCACGATGACGCTCCGGGATCCTTCCGGTACCGTGGTAGGAACATCCGCTTCGTCAATCAGCCACACAACGGTCGCGGCAGGCGTCTATACGGTGACTGTCCAGGCCTCGGATCCGTCAAGTGTTGGCTTCTACCTTCTTTCGGGCGGTGAGCCATTCACGGAGAAGGAACCCAACAATGAGTTCGCCCAGGCCACGCCGATTGCCCTTGGACAGCTCTACGAGGCGAGCCTTACGGCCGGCGACACCGACTACTATGAATTCCGGATGGAAGCCGGTAAGCTCTACTCCATACGCTCATTTGACAACGAGACGGGTGGCGCCCTGTCGGTCGAGCTGTTCGATACCATCGGAGGTACAACGCTCATGGACGATTCAGGCTGGCCTGACAACTACAGTGGCGGCAACTTCAAGATTGCCAATTTCATTCCGCCCGCAACAGGTACCTACTGGCTCAAGGTCAGCGGGAACGCGGGTGCCTACAAGATAGGGTCGCGTATCAACGAGCGTTTCCTTGAACTGGCATCGAAGGGAGAGCCCAACAACTCCAAAGCCGATGCGGATGCGAACGATGCCTATCAGGCGTTCGGGGCCGACGTGGAATATGTGCTCTTTGACGAGTCCCATCCGCGCTGGTTTGGTGATGAAGACTGGTTCCGCGTGCGACTCACCGCCGGCCAGACGCTGACGGCAGAGACGAAACCCGTGGAAGGACTCGGAGGCGCAGACGCCTGGAACCGGGATACGGACACGAGGCTCGTATTCCTTGCCGCCGATGGCGTCACGGAGCTCGGAAACGATGACGATGGCGGCAACTCCTGGTATTCACGCCTGGCCTACCAGGCGATTGGTGATGAATCGGTCTATGTGCAGGTCCGCACGAGCCGCACACCGGACAGTGCCGATGACCGCTCGCTCAACCGTGGCGACTATCTGCTCAACATCGACGTCTCTTCCTCCGAGGTCGAGCCCAACAATGATGTCGCAGCGGCGGCCACGAACCCGTTGCGTCCGGGCATCGTGAATGCGGAGTTTGACGATACGGACCAGGTTGACATATATCGCCTGGACCTGCTTCCCGACTACATTTACCATGTTCGGACCTTCCGTCCGGAGGGAGGCTACAGCGAAAGCTTCTCGGTAGAACTCGTGACGGAAAACGATCCGAACACGGACCTGCTCGATGGCACGAGCTACACGAGCCGGTACTCGGGAAGCAACCTCAAGCTGAATATCATTCCCGATGTGGCAACGACCTATTTCCTCCGAATTTCGGGTGCGGGAAATGGGGCCTACCAGGTGGCCATCAAAGAGCGTCCCATTGGCGAGTTGAAGTCGGAGGGTGAACCCAACAACTCGATCGCTGAAGCAGATGCCATTGGTGTCCAGCCGTTTGAAGCTCCCGGCGAACAGCGGTTGGCCATGCTCTACAATGCATCCTTCCCCTGGACAGCTGGCACCGATCCGTTGTCGGCCCGCTTCGGAGATGACATTGATTTCTACCGCTATGACCTTGTTGCGGGCGACACGCTGGTGGCCGAGACGGCACCGGCCGATGGGCCGCTCTGGCCGCGTGATTTGGACATGTTCATGGAACTCTACGATGCCGAAGGCAACCTGATCGATGACAACGATGACGGCGGCTTCGACTGGCACTCCAGGATCACGTACGTGGCCGCCGAGACAGGCTCGGTTTACGTGCTGGTACGCGGTCAGGACTTCCAGGGCGCGACCGACCGGGATCCCTCGCGCGGAGAGTATCTCTACAGCGCGCGTCGTCTGAACGGCAGTGTGATCACGATCGATACGGAGGAGGAGGCGCTGCCGGGCTCGTTTACGCTTGCGCAGAACTACCCGAATCCGTTCGCGCAGACTACGACGCTGAACTACACGCTTCCGAAAGCGGGTTCGGTCCGGCTCGAGGTCTACAACATGCTCGGCCAGCGGGTGGCGACACTCGTCGATGAGCAGCAGCCGACGGGCGAATACAGCGTCCGATTCAATGCGTCCGGACTGGCCTCCGGCATGTACCTATACCGCATGGAGACTGACGCCTTCGTTGATGTGAAGACGAT
>Ga0066641_10001600_pt1 | contig 10326 bp, 9 predicted proteins | sample CryGeyCG2114_065_FD_59509 | JGI IMG/M metagenome (GOLD analysis project Ga0066641, IMG submission 59509) | Groundwater microbial communities from aquifer - Crystal Geyser CG12_big_fil_rev_8/21/14_0.65 | ecosystem: Environmental > Aquatic > Deep subsurface > Groundwater | place: USA: Utah: Grand... | reverse complement strand
TATATAGCGCCATGCGCTATGTTTTTCTCCTGCCCCTTACTTTGCAGCAGCCTCCTTCAATACGCATCGCTTTAATATTCACCAGGGCATCCGCGATCTTTTTGTGAGCCAAAGTTAAAATTCTGGAAAAGGTAGACCTGGATATCTTCATCAACTTTGCTGCATCAATATGTTTTAGCTCTTCGAGGTAAGCTAGCCTGACCGCCTCAAATTCATCAAGAGTCAGATAAACTCCTTCTAATTTTTTTAAGGGCTTGCGTAATGGCTTAAAACATCGCTCCCCAGGAACGCATTTCACCCACCTTGTCTTTTTAGGCCGCAAACCAAACTCCTTTAGTTATGAACATATGCTCATAACAGCTTAGCATATCATACGGATTTGTCTATAAAATTTTTATACTATTTAACTCTTGGGCCAAAAATCGCTGTGCCTATCCTGACAAGATTCGCGCCTTCCTGGATAGCAATTTGGTAGGAATCGCTCATGCCCATGGATAGGTATTGCATATCCACGGTAAGTCTTATATTATCAAATAGTTTTTTAGTTTCTTGAAAATACGCTCGGTAGTCTTCCGGGTTTTTTAAAAGGGGCCCCATCGTCATAAGGCCCATTACCTTTATATTGCGTAAACCGGATATATCCTTTATGAGGGCTTTTACGTTTAGCGGCAGGACACCGGATTTATTATCCTCCAGGCCTGAATTGACTTCTATAAGAACCGGCATTATTTTATTGGCCCGGGCTGAAGCAGCGTCTATTGCTTCAGCTATCTCTCCGGAATCAACAGTTTCTATCATGTCAAAGATCTTTACAGCCTTTTTAACCTTGTTTTTCTGGAGACGCCCTATAAAATGCCATTTAACTTTTGTTCCTATTTTTTTAAATTTTTCTTCAGCTTCCTGAATGTAATTTTCACCGATGATTTTTACGCCTCCGGCAATCGCTTCTAAAATCTCTTCGGATCTTCGGCCTTTAGCCGCAGCTACAAGCTCCACATGGCCCGGAAGGGCGTTCAATATCTCTTTAATATTATCTTTTAGCCCTGCCATGCCTTTTCTCGGCGTCCTCTTTATCCATAGGCCTTACATCTTTTTTCTTGGCCCAATAGACATAATTAACGGACATGCCTTTGAAATATCTTCTTATAACGTCCATCTCGGGCTTTGGAAGAGGCTTTTCAGCGCATGCTCTTAAGGGGGTATTCAGCTGAACCTCTTTTATGCCAAGCTTTTTCGCCATCTTGACTATCTCTTTCGCGTATACTTTATTTCTTTCAATAAACATAACCTGCAAAGCCAGCCTTCCTCTATAGATCTCGCTGAACCTTTTTATGCCCTTTACAATATCTCCGAATCTTATGCCCGGATCCGGTTTATTTACATCCATAAAAAGATCTTCCGCGTTAGCGTCTAATTTCAGAATAACGAAATCCGCCAGCAAAAGATCATCCTGCACATCGCTCCTATTGATCAGCGAAGCGTTGGTAATGACCGCGATCTTTTCTTTTCTTATTTTTCTGATACGTTTTATCATGTCGCCTAAATTTTTAGCCAGAGTAGGTTCTCCGTTCCCGGAAAAAGTAATGTAATCTATTTTTGTGCTTTTAGGCAGGCTCGCTATCTCTTTCGCTATGGCTTCAGTGGATACGAACTTTTTTCTTCCGGAGTTAAAAAGCCTGGTCTCGCCTATCTGGCAATAGGAGCAGTCAAACGTACACATCTTCTCTATCTGGGATAGAGGGTCCACACCAAGGGACCTTCCGAGCCTCCAGGAATATACGGGGCCGTAAATATACTTGAATTTTTTCATACTTTTTATTATAACATACTTGGAGGTGAATATGTCGAAAAAAGCTATTATATTACTTGCGACAGGTTTTGAGGAAATAGAAGCGGTTACTGTAATTGACATACTGAGAAGGGCCGGGATAGAGCTTACTATTGCAGGGCTCGACGGTATAAACATTACCGGCTCTCATGGAATAACAATAACCGCGGATAAGAAATCAGGCGGTTTATCGCCTGATTTTGACGTTGTAATTATTCCGGGAGGAATGCCCGGGGCGTTACATCTTCACAATTCAATCGAGGTAAATGATTTTATTAAAAAAATGCATTCCGCAAACGCTTTAATCGCAGGCATATGCGCGGCGCCAAGCGTAGTCATGGCCCCGATAGGGCTCCTGGACAATAAAACCGCCACATGCTATCCAGGAGACCAGGTTGATTTTGGAAAATACACAAGGTATAAAAACAAAGCTGTTGTGGTAGATGGAAATATTATTACTAGCCAAGGCCCTGCTACTGCGATGGAGTTTGCTTTCGCTATAGTTGAAAAGCTTATAGGCAAGGATACTGTTAAAAAACTAAAAAAACACGCGCTGGCGGATTAATCTTTTGACGCGCTTCTTTTGCTCAGGATAAGCTCCCGCCTGCTGCCCAGCCTGTTGAAAAAGCTGCCTGAAGGTTATACCCGCCTGTACGTCCGTCTACGTCAATAACTTCTCCCGCGAAATAAAGGCCTTTTACGATTTTAGATTCCATGGTTTTTGGGTCTATCTCTTTTACTGATACGCCGCCGCATGTAACCATTGCCTCCTGTATTGGCCGCACAGATTCTACGATCATTCTAAAGCCTTTTAATTTTTCCAGAAGAGCTTTTCTTTCTTCTTTGGAAACCTGGGCTGATTTTTTATCCAGGTCCATATGCGCTGCCTCAAGAATTCTTTTTACGAGCCTCGCGGGCACAAATTCCTTCAGGGCATTGCTTATTTTCTTGGCAGGGTTATTTTTAAACTCTTCATGAAAAAGCGTCTCCAGCTCATGATGGTTTACATCCGGCTTAAAATCTATTGAAAGAAAAACTCTTTTTCCTGAGTCCAGCGCTTCATATATTATAGCGCTCATATGAAGCATGACAGGCCCTGATATCCCGAAATGCGTAAATATCATTTCCCCGCTGTCATTATGGATAAGCTTATCATCAGCGTAAACGCTGATCTTAGCGTCTTTAAACGACACACCCTGCCACTCTTTTAAAAAATTATTCTTTAATATAATCCCTGTGAGGCCGGGTTTTGGTTTTATTACAGCGTGGCCGAATTTTTTTGCGATATGAAAACCAAATCCTGTGGAGCCTGTCTGGGGATAAGAAAGCCCGCCTGTGGCGAGTATTACTTTTTTAGCGCTATACATGGAATTATCTTTTGCGGTGATTTCAAAGATCTCGTCTTTTTTAATTATATCCAAGACTTCTTTCCTGTATAAAATATGACACCCTGAATCCTTCACATATTTTACAAGTATACGAAGGACGTCATCTGCTTTATCAGTAATAGGAAAAACCTTGCCGCTGGGTTCTACTTTAAAATCAAGGCCTCTTTTCCTGAAAAATCTCAGAAGCTCTTTATTGAAAAATACGCTAAAGGCGTTTCTAAGAAATTTTCCTGATTCGGAAAAATTATTGATAAAGTCTTCCGCGTTTTCACAGCTATTTGTAATATTGCATCTTGAGTTTCCGGATAAAAGGAGTTTCTTGCCGGAGGAGTCGGTTTTTTCCAGAAGGAGAGTTTTATTACCTTGTTCGGCTGACCGGCCAGCCGCCATCATGCCTGCCGGGCCAGCGCCTATAACTATTACGTCAAACATCATGCCCTGATTTCTTTTAAGATACTGACGCCTAATTTCTCAAACATCTCTTTTAATTTAGCCGTGGGAAGCCCTAGCACATTAAAATAAGAACCTTTTATATTATCAAAGATAAACGAACCTGCGCCTTCTATTGAAAATCCGCCTGCCTTGTCGTACGGCCCAAGCAATTTAAAGTATTTGGGGATCTCTTTATCTTTAAGCTTTTTCACGGTCACCAGCGACCTTTCGTAATCCGATACCAGGTTTTCTTTTTTAACGTCTATTACGCAAAGGCCTGTATAAACTCCTATAGTCTTTCCTGACATTTCTTTCAGCATCTTTTTCGCGTGGTTTGCGTTCCTGGGCTTGCCGATTATCTTATTGCCAAGCAGCACTACCGTATCCGCGCCTATCACGTATCCGGATTTAATTTTTTTAACGACTGCCTCCGCTTTTATGCGGGCGTTTACCATCGCGACCTGTTCGGGAAGTTTGCTGACAGTCATATACTCTACGGCGTTGCTCGGCGCCACCTTATGCCTTATGCCGCAGGAGGCGAGTATTTCATGCCTTCTTTTTGAATTAGACGCTAATATAATATTCATAGTTACACTAATATACCCTTAAACCTAAAATATCTCAAGTGTAAACTTGACAAAACTTACATTGTACGTTTGTCAAGTTTTTAAGGTTTGAAGAGGAAGTTTTTGAAGGCCCAAGGGGTTTTTTTATCAAGGTATGCGCCTAGATTTTCTTTGAAAAATACCTGGTAGTTTTTGAATGGGGTCCAGTCTGAAGATTCCGAGATAAATTTTCCGAGATACGGCTTTGCGATATCAAGGATATATTCATAAGGGATTTCGTCGGGCTCAAGCACTCCCTGTTCAGGATTTTCTATCGCCCACATGATTCCCGACACAACGCCTATTGCCACCTGCAGCGTAGTGGCATTCTGATGCGGCACCAGCCGCCTGGATTCGCCTATACTCAAAATACTTCCTGTCCACCACGAGTTATAACGATGGCCCATGATCAGAGCTCCCAAAGTATCCGAACCTCCCATTATCTCGTCATTCATGATCCTTATCTTTGGCTGCAATTCATAATTCCTGCATCTTAATTCATGAAGCGAAGAAAGCGTATCATCAGAAGGCATATACGCGTAGTTGACCGTAGGCCGGTATACAGCTCTTCCTTTTTTCCACACAGTAAGCCTGTCTGAAATAGTAAATGCCTCCGCATGCCTGATGACCATACCTACAATCTCGCCGTAAGGCACCCAGGATATTACCCACGTATTCATTCCCATGCGCGAAAGAAATATTTGATTCCTCGGCCCGACTTCAGGCGTATTGGCCAGCTCCGGAAGCTCATTCTCGTGCGTGCCCCATCCGATCTCCGCGGGAGAAATCGCCTCTTCCCTGAGGCCTTCGATACTCCATGTGCCTACAAACTCATCCACCTGCTTCGGTTTGTCGGAAATCTGAGTGTCTCTCTCGCTGCAATGTATGACCTTTATGCCCAGCTTCATGCTAAGCTCTGGGAATTTATCTTCCTTTAAAAATCTTTCTATAATCTTTTCATCTTTTTTCGAGACAACCTTATCTTTAAGAACCCTGGAAGCTATGTCCACAATACCTTTTTTTGTAAAATGCGAGATGAGCCCGGGATTTGCGCCGTGGTCCAGAATAGCCGTAGTAGCCTTCTGGTCGTTATTCCATTTGGAAATCGTTTTCCAGATTTCCATCTGCTTGTAATAAAGGGATTTTTCAAAAGGGGTTTTCTTGTCTATATTCGCGTACGGATCCCATTCCTCAACCGATGTATTGGCATACAAAACTTTATTATCATGGCACCAATTAATCATGCTAACAGAATCTATATTCCAGGCAAGGTCTACGAGAAGTCCTCCTGGAGAAAGATGCCTGGACAAAGTCCTCGCTATATTTATAGGAGTAATTCTCTCCTGAAAATATTTCACGCCTTTTTTTATCCAAGGGCTCAGCTCCAAGCGCTTATCGGCAAAATCAATGACTGTGATATTTTTATAAGGGATATCGATGTGCTTCAAAAGAAGAGGCAGCGCGCATCTTCCGACTGAACCGTACCCTATCATTAGGACTTTATTTTTAAATTTCATCATAATTTTCTTTATCCAGTTTACAACAACTCCGTGTTTATGTCAAACATAGTAAAAATTTTATTTGATAAAAAAAATTTTTTTGATAGAATGAATTAGTACATTTTATGCTGCAAGGGAGGCGTAGTGGAGTTCAAAGGAAAAATTCTTGTTATTGGATGCGGTTCTGTATCCCAGTGCGCAATACCGCTTATATTAAAACTCATAGATGCCCCGCCTAAAAATATCACCATAATGGATTTTGCGGACAATAGGCTGCGCGTAAAAGACTCCCTCAATAAAGGCGTAAAATACGTAATTGACCGCGTCACGCCTCAAAACTACGATATCCTTCTGAAAAAATACGCAGGGCGTGGAGATCTGATAATAGACCTGGCCTGGAACATAGACTGTATCGCCATGCTTCAGTGGTGCAGGAACAATCAGGTGCTTTACGTAAACACGTCCGTTGAGGTATGGGACCCTTACAAAAAAGACGTTAACAATAACCCTGCCGACATGACGCTCTACGTAAGGCAGATGGAAATACGCGAACTTATTAAAAAATGGGGCGACAATAGCGGCGCAACCGCTATCGTAGATCACGGAGCAAATCCAGGCCTCGTATCTCATTTTACAAAGATTGCCTTGGAAGATATCGCTAAAAAGATTATCTCCGACAAACCAAAAAATAAACGCATAAGAATATTAAAAGAAGCCTTGGGTAATAAATATTATCCGGAACTTGCTAAAAGTTCAGGCGTTAAGGTCATACATATAAGCGAACGCGATACCCAGATTTCCGACAAGCCGAAGCAGGTAGATGAATTTGTAAATACATGGAGCATTGAAGGATTTTTTGAAGAAGGCATCGCTCCCGCGGAAATGGGCTGGGGAACACATGAAAAGAATATTCCCGAAGGAGCGTGTTTTCATAAGGCAGGCCCTAAAAACCAGATCTGCCTGGAGAAGATGGGAATAAATACATGGGTGAGGTCATGGGTGCCTGATTGCGAGATCACCGGCATGGTCATCAGGCACGGCGAGGCATTCGGAATATCAGACAGGCTCACAGTCTGGAATAATAAAGGAAAAGCTGTATACCGGCCTACGGTTCATTACGCGTATTGCCCATGTGACGCCGCTATAAATTCTCTGCACGAGCTTGAGATGAGGAGATACAATCTTCAGAAAAAACAAAGAATAATGAATAATGAAATTATAAAAGGCGGGGACAGATTGGGAGTACTGCTAATGGGCCATGATTTTAATTCATGGTGGACAGGAAGCTTGCTGGACATAGAAGAAGCGAGAAAACTAGTCCCTAACCAAAACGCCACTACCCTGCAAGTCGCCATATCCGTAGTAGCGGCTGGGGCATGGATGATTGAAAATCCTAACAAAGGTTTTAACCTGCCGGATGATCTGCCGCATGAAGACATAATGAAGATCGTAAAACCGTATCTCGGGCCTTTTATCTCAAAGCCTGCTGACTGGACGCCTCTTAAGAATTACGATACCTCCTTCAGGACGCTGGGCCTTAAAAAACCAAAACTTAAGGATGTCTGGCAATTTACGACATTCCTCATATCTAAATCATGAAGAATAAAACGGGCGGCATAGAAAATCTGATACGTAAGATGCTTAAAAAACATTCCTCTCCTCTTATGCTCATAGAAAAGAACATGCTTGAAAAACAATTTAAGACTTTTCATAACACCCTTCCTGAGGTTATGCCTTATTACGCGATAAAAGCAAATCCATATCCGGAGATTATTAAAAAATTCGTCGAGTTAGGCGCTGGTTTTGACGTGGCAAGCGCAAACGAAATGAATACGGTCCTGGAGCTCGGCGCGAACCCTGAAAAAATAATATTCGCAAACACCATAAAATCCAACGAGGACATAAGGACCGCTTATAAAAAAAAGGTTAAGATGATGACCTTTGATAACGAGCCTGAGCTTTATAAAATCGCCAAATACTGCCCTGGCGCCAGGGTTCTTATACGCATAAAAGTCGCAAATGTCGGAAGCATAGTTGAGCTGTCTCTGAAATTCGGCGCAGACCCGGAGCAGTCTATTTCTCTCCTTAAAAAAGCGAGGTCCATGGGCCTTAAGCCTGTGGGATTAAGTTTCCATGTAGGCTCGCAGTGCACTAACGCGGAAAATTACCTGCAGGCGCTTGAAATTGCCTCAGCCATATTCAATGAAGCGAAACAATCCGGCTTATTCTTAAACATACTGGATATAGGCGGCGGGTTCCCGATAAAACATTTTGAAAAAGACTCCCACCTTACATTTGAACGCATGGCAACCCAGATAAGAAAAAAATTAAAAAGACTTTTTGACAAAAATGTAAAGTTTATCGCTGAGCCCGGCAGATTTCTGGTAGGACCTTCCGGAATCCTGATAACCCAGGTCATCGGCAGAACCTTTAGAAATAATAAAAATTATTATTATCTTAATGACGGACTTTATGGAGATTTTTCAGGAATAGTGTTTGATCATTGCAAGTACGAATTCAAAACCCTCAAGCGTGGGCAAAGATTCCTGAGCACTCTTGCCGGGCCTACATGTGATTCATTTGATACGATTTCTTTAAGCGAAGACCTTCCTGAACTTGACGTAGGCAATGTGGTATATGTAAAAAATATAGGCGCCTATTCATGCGCAAGCGCCGTGCCAAACTTCAACGGCTTCAAACCCGCAAAAATCGTGATGTGCTGATTTTAACCATTCCCGTTCGCCGATCGGGATACCATTCCCGATCGGCGAACGGGAATGGTATCAAAAAATAGGATGGTGCCGGCGTCATAGAGTTTGCCGCCGGATAGTTCCACTACCTTCTTACCCTTTTTTTCTATAAATTCTCTCATAAGCTTGCCGTCAGGATGGTTTTTCAGCGAGCCTGTAAAAAATACTTTATCCTTATGGCTGCCTGAAGAGCCTCCTATAAATCCTGTCTTGTAACCAGGTAATTTTACATAGCCCGGCCTTATAAGTAGGTGGCGGTCACTGACCGCCCCTACACTGCATTGATCATAAATGCCTTTATCCGAGGTAATAATATGTTTTTCATCTATTGGAACAACAGAGCATTTTACGTAGCCTTGTTTAACTTTTATAAATTTTGCTTTTAAAGTTTCTATATTTTTTTCTACCCTGCCATTATAGCGGATTATGGATTCCCCGATACTAGCTGCATCGTAAATAATATCATTTGGGTATTCCTTAGACTTGATACTTTCTCCTCTAATGCATTCATAGCCATTATTTTTTAAAAGTTCAGCTATCTTTCCCAAATGCGGCTCATAAATAACCTTTTTGCCGTAAGAAAATAGCGTCATATCAGGATGGCCCCGGACAGATTTTGCTAATCTTGGATGCGGAGGAACTTCTGTTACATAATATCCCATATTTTTTAATCTTATTTTTGCCTGATGAGGCATCCCGGGATCGATAACGGCGATAACCTTTCTTAAATCCTCAATCCTTACCTTGGCCAACCTGCCAGGTTGGCCAACCGGCTCACCTGCCAGGTGGACAGGTACAGCGTAATAATTCTCCAGAAACCTCTTCTCTTCCCCTTTATGCCCTGATATAAAATTAAACACACCCTTGTGAGCGCATATCTTTATAGCCCTTCTATTTAATATCTTTTTAGGCCCTAAAATATTTATTATCCTATGACGCACCTGCCTCGCTCTTGCCATCTCTCCGAAACTCGGATGATAAGGTCCAGCAAGAATAGTTCCTCTTGAATTTAAATCTTGCGACGGATGAAGGCCTATGCGTATTACTTTGACGCCTCCTTTTTCAAAGATATCGCACACCCTTGCAGACCATTCTATCGCATCTTGTATTGATAACGGCTTATACCTGCCTTTTTTAAATAACTCTCCAAGAGCTGTGCCTTTCAAAACAACCGCAGGATAGATGCGGGCTGTTTTTGGTTTTAACTCTATGAGTTTTTCAGCTGTTTTTATTGCCTTTTCCAGAGTATCGCCTGGCAATCCGAGCATTACCTGGACTCCTAAATCAAGGCCTGATTTTTTTATAATCCGCTCCGCTTTTCCGATTGTATTAAAATTTACCACCCTGTTGGATTTTTTTAAAACTTCTTTATCCAGCGACTGCACGCCAAGCTCAACCAAACATCCGCCTCTTTCTTTAAACATCTTCATAGATTTTTCAGTGATTGCTTCAGGATGAGTAGATATTCTTAAGCCTTGTATTTTTTTATTTTTTACATAGGGATAAACCGCATCGAGATATTTTTTCTGGAGAGCTTCCGGTAAAAGCGTGAACGTGCCTCCAAAAAAGGCAACCTCTACCCTTTCATTTCTAGGGATTGTTTTAAGGTTTCTTTCTATAATAGAGTTTATTTCATCTACTCGAGGAGTTCCTAGAACTCCTGATATCTTATGCTGATCGCAGTATATGCACCTGTACGGGCACCCTGCGTGAGGAATAAATATAGGTATAATTTTCATAGAATTATATGAAATTTATTTTTCGTTTATATCAGGCCTGTTGTGGAAGAAAATAGTGCAGATAGCTACTATGCTGAAAAAGAAA
>Ga0066641_10001599_pt1 | contig 10329 bp, 10 predicted proteins | sample CryGeyCG2114_065_FD_59509 | JGI IMG/M metagenome (GOLD analysis project Ga0066641, IMG submission 59509) | Groundwater microbial communities from aquifer - Crystal Geyser CG12_big_fil_rev_8/21/14_0.65 | ecosystem: Environmental > Aquatic > Deep subsurface > Groundwater | place: USA: Utah: Grand... | reverse complement strand
GATGAAAAAGTGCGTGCCAAACATGTGCGCCATGAATCACCCTATAACACATATCTGATTGACCGCCTGCCGCCCACTCCAATTGCCGCACCGGGAATAGAATCCATAAAAGCCGTGTTGAATCCGCCGGAAACGCCATATTATTATTTCGTGGCAAATGGCAAAGGCGGGCATAATTTCGCCAAAAACCTCAATGAGCATAATAAAAACGTGCGTACCCTAATAGATTTCTTGAAAAAGAATCAGAACTAGATTATGAAACGAGCCTTAGCTTAATAGGAACTTTATGAAAATTTCAGGTGTAGATATTCGTCCAGGATATATATTGGATTTTGAAGGCGGGCTTTGGCGCGTGCTAAAAACTCAGCATACTCAACCCGGCAAAGGCGGTGCCTATATGCAGGTCGAGATGAAAGAAATCCGCAACGGCACAAAGCGCAATGAACGCTTCCGTAGCGCCGATACGGTGGAAAAAGCCCGGCTTGACCAAACCCCCTATCAATATCTCTATTCCGAAGGCGATAATCTGGTGTTGATGGACAATAACACATATGAGCAAATCACAGTTAGTGGAGAGCTTGCAGGTGACGCAGTTATTTTCCTACAAGATGGCATGGAAGTTGAAATAGAATCATATGAAGGCGCGCCAATTGGCATCTCCCTGCCGGAAAGCGTTGTGCTGACGATAAAGGAAACCGAGCCGATTGTAAAAGGCCAAACCGCCGCAAACTCCTTCAAACCTGCGATTATGGAAAATGGCGTGCGGCTGATGGTTCCACCATTTATTGCCGAGGGTGAGAAAATCATCGTCAATACTGCCAGTTGTGAATATATGGAAAGAGCGAAATAACCCGCCCTCACCCAGATATTAATTTTCTTGATATTGCGTTATCTTCAGGTTAATAGTTGGATATAATTATTAACGGAGCATAAGATGGCGGCAAGAACATTAACTATTAGCGACAAGATTGCATGTCACAAAGAAGTAATAGAAGCATTAGAGCTAGAACTCAGTCAATTAAAACACCAAGCATTAGACGCCACGCTTTTGGGCAATATAGACACAGTTAGAGAATATCTAGAAATAGATGCTAGTTATGCAAATGATGTTGCCATATACGCTACCACAAAAGATTATACTGAAATTCTAGACTTAGCAATTCAATATGGTGCTGATAATTTTTATGATTGCGCGAGTGCCGCAACTAGAGCTGGTTATGAAGCTCCTCTTGAACGTATATTACAAGAAGGCCTATCTGACGAAGATCTTGAAACTCTGGCAGTAATAGCCTGTAGAGAGGGCAAAGCTGGCACTCTAGAGTTAATAATTGATGCAAACCCAAATGCCAACGACGGCGCTCCAGCCCTCGCTGAAATAGCTATCTCCAGAGGGCATGCCCAAGTTGCTGGATTTTTATTCAAAAGAGAGGATGTTCGTCGTGATATAGACAGTCTTGCACTCTACGCTAGTCAACTTAATCATACAGATATTGATTATTATATAATTGTGAAGCTAGCAATTGATAATGGCGCAACAAACTTCTATGATATTGCCGTATCGGCTCTAATTAGAGAGCCTCAAATTCTAGCACTTGCAATTGAACGTGGAGATATTCTGGATAAAATAAAAGATTTCACTTCAACCAATTTTGCCTCTGCGACTACACAAAAAGCACTTGAAATCGTCTATAAAAACTCGCTCCTGAAAGGCAATAATTTGCTGGTAGAGGAAATACGGGAAGTTGCGAATAATGATGATATAGAAATCACACTGGAATTGGATGAAAGATTTGAGAAAGATGTCAAGCGCCTGAGCAAAGCATATAGCTACCCAAAAGGAGGGCTGGCACAGCATATCGCAGAAAATCAACTCCCCGGATTTGTTGAAGCAGCGAAATTCCTGAATTACGAAATCTCCGCCGATGAATTTGTAGAATCACTCAAAGCAAGGCAAGCCCAGCAAAGCCATTCGCGCGCTGCGTAAATTTTAACCCTTGCACCAATAAGCATTTGGCAATATAAGGTGGCCATGAAATCACCTACTGTTTCAATAATGATAAATGCCGCGCGCAAAGCCGCCAGAGGTTTATTGCGTGACTTTGGAGAAATTGAGAATCTTCAGGTTTCCAGCAAAGGCCCCGGCGATTTTGTTTCCAATGCCGATAAAAAGGCAGAAAGAGTTATCATCACCGAATTATTAGCCTCACGCCCAGATTACGGGATTCTAGCCGAAGAAAGCGGTGTGGAACACGGCAAAAAAGATGCTGAATATCGCTTTGTAATTGACCCGCTTGACGGCACAAACAACTTCCTGCACGGCTTCCCTTATTGGGCGGTTTCTATTGGATTAGAAAAAAACGGCGAATTAGAAGCAGGCGTTATTATTGTTCCGGTTCTGGACGAAATTTATTTTGCAGAAAAAGGCAAAGGCGCATTCCTTAATGACAAAAGAATCCGCGTTTCATCGCGCAAGCATTTATCGGAAGCATTTGTTGGCTGCGGCTCTGCCAGCTCATTTCGCCGCCCGACCAACCTCCCGTTTAATATCCAGCATGTATTGAACAAACTCGGCTCAAGCGTTGCCTCCGTGCGCTGTATGAACGCAGCTGCGGTTGATTTGGTTTTCACCGCCGCCGGACGTTATGACGCTATGGTTGATACCGGATTGAAAAAATGGGATATGGCTGCCGGAATCGTTATTCTAAAAGAAGCAGGCGGGCAAATTACTGAGATTTTGGGCAGAGATGATTATTACGAAACTGGCAATATTTTAGCCTCGAATTATCATTTACATGACAAACTTATCGGGTTATTATCCCCACCGAAAGAATAGTCATCAAATTAGTACCGAATAAATGGGTAAAAATAACAGTTAAGGGTTATCTCATAATGAAAAAGCTATTAGTTACAACTGCCGCAGTTTCACTCATCCTTGCCAATAGTGCAGAAGCCCGCAACAGATACTTGCAAAGACCGGATTTACCTACCGTAGAGGTGAATTTAACTGCACTAAAATATCTTGATGATGGGTATAATAATAGCTATTCAATGAGCGGAGAAACCGGCTCACCTGATAAGCCAATTATAGATTCTGTTAGACCGAAACCACAGAAAGAACCTACACCAAAACCAATAGCAAAGCAGGTTTTGCCTTCACCGCCGCTTGCGCCAATAACTTCACCACAACCGAAAATAATGGATAAGGCTGCGCAGATTCCTACGCCTCCTAAACCTGCAATGACTCCGCCAACTCCTCCGGCTTTCTTATCAAAAGAATTACCAAAAATGGAAGTTGCCCCGCCAGCACCAAAATCAGTTGAAAAAGAGTTCATTATTCCTGATTTACCTGAACCACCAAAATCTGCGGAAGCAAAGCCAAGCGCTTCTTCTTTCGGAATTGAAGTAAAAGACCCGACTCCTAGCAAGCCTGCACTTCCTAAGCCGGTAGCGCCCGCAAAACCTATTATGCCCCCTAAAGCTGAGCCGAAAAAGTCTTTGGAAATTCCGAACTTGCCAAAAGCGCCAAAATTACCAGAACCGCCAGCCGAACCAAAGGAAATAGAAAAAAAGCCTGAGGCTACACCAATAATTGAAATGAAGGACGCAACTCCTCCAGTGTTAAAAGAGCCTGCAAAAGCTGCTCCTCAGCCCGTTATGCCTGCGCCGGCAATTGAGTTACCAAAAGTGGAAGTCCCGCCACTTCCTAAATCTCCACCAAAGGCTGAAGAGAAAAATGACCTGCAAATGCCGCCACCACCGCCAATCCCTGGAGCAAAAACCTCTGAGAATGATGAAATCGTTCTTCCAGCACCGATATTTGAGGATGAAAAGCCGACAAATAATAAACATAGCAATGATTCCTCTGCAAACGCACTTCCTTCGTTAGATGATCTATTCCCTAATGATTCCAATAACACGGTTAACAACAAGACCTCTGACAGAATGGAGCTACCGAAACTCCCAACAGCAGATATGCCAAAGCCGGAAGAAAATGATATGGGAAGCATTGAAATCCCAAAAATGCCTCCTGCCGTGCCCCCTGCTCCACCAGCTAAAGCTGAAGAAGAAATAAAGGTAGGCAAGCCAGAAATTGAAACCGTGATGCTGAAAGAAAATAGCATACCAAAACTCGATAACGTAACAGCAGGTAGCGCTAGCGGCACTTCACTAAGTGTGCCATTTGGCGAAGCAGAGGTTGATTTCCCGCTTTCCGAACAGGCAAATCTTTTGGAAATAGTCGAGAAAATGAAAGCAGATGATTCACTGGTATTAACTGTGAAAGCCTATGCAAGCGGCACTGCTGAACAAGCTAGTCAGGCAAAAAGAACCTCTCTTGCACGCGCATTATCAGTTAGAAAATTCTTCCTCGAAAGAGAAATTGACTCCGAAAGGATGATAATTAAACCGCTAGGAAACAAGGCTGTGGGTGGCGTTCCTGATAGAATAGATGTGTTTTTGGATAAAAAAGGAAGCCAAGGCTAGTGAATATTAGCCAAAGCTGCACTGAATTTGAGCTTTAAAGGAACTGGGAAATGGGAAATACAGAACTAGCGCTCACAATAGCTGTAGTTGTTGCAACTCTACTCGCTATTTTCCTTCTATATAAGACTACACCCAATTTCCAGACCGTTAGCCTAAAAGAAAAGTTCATAAAATTAATTCTGATTATCGCCACAATTTTTACGGTTTATACAACTCTGGCAATCGTACTCTCCGTAATCTATGAATCATGGCTATTCTTCACCAAAGTTCCGATAACTGAATTTCTATTCGGCACAAAATGGAGTCCGCAAACTGCGATGCGAGCTGACCAATCAGCTTCTTCCGGAGCTTTTGGCGCAATCCCGCTTTTCACTGGTACATTCCTTGTTACCGCTATCGCAATGCTTGTTGCAGGCCCGTTAGGGCTATATTCAGCAATTTATATATCCGAATATGCCGGAAAGAAATTCCGCACATATGTAAAACCTGCGCTAGAAATCTTGGCAGGGATCCCCACTGTAGTTTACGGCTATTTTGCAGCATTAACTGTAGCCCCTCTGATACATGATGCCGGAACAGCGCTTGGCTTGGGCGTAGACTCTGAATCCGCATTAGCCGCAGGGTTGGTGATGGGAATTATGATTATCCCATATGTACTTTCACTCTCCGATGATGTTATAAATTCCGTTCCTCAAGCGCTGCGCGATGCATCTTACGGACTTGGAGCAACCAAATCTGAAACTATAAAAAATGTTGTATTACCCGCCGCACTACCCGGCATTATGGGCGCGATGCTGCTTGGTATTTCCCGCGCCGTGGGTGAAACTATGATTGTAGTTATGGCTGCTGGACTTTCAGCTAATCTTACCATCAACCCGCTTGAATCCGTTACTACCGTCACCGTCCAGATTGTCACCCTCTTAACCGGCGATCAGGAATTTGATAGCCCGAAAACTCTGGCTGCCTTTGCCCTTGGCTTAACCTTATTTATAATCACCCTTTTCCTCAATGTTATTGCATTAAAGATTGTGAAAAAATACAGGGAGAAATATGAGTAAATCGACAAATAGCAAGCTGGCCAAAAGAAACAGAACAGAGAAGCTTTTCATCCTGAAAGGCTATATGGCTATTCTAATTTCTTTTGCATTCCTGCTTTTTCTAATTTTCACAATTGCCGGAAAGGGAATTAGCGGCCTACAACAAACCCAAATTAAGCTGGAAATTGAATTTAATAAGGCAGCCATTGAAACAGGGAATTACAACCTATTAATCCGCCAGCAACTAGATAGCTTATTCCCCGAAATTGAAGATAGAAGCTCCAAACGCAATCTATATCGCCTCGTTGCCGACCCGGCAAAATTCATCCTCATGGATATGGTACAAGATGACACTTCTCTGATTGGCGAAACCAAAGAAATATGGCTACCCGCCGATGAGAAAGTTGATATTTTCTTCAAACAAAATGCCGATGACTGGGATACAAAATTAAATCCCGAACAAAAAGAGTTGATAAAAACCCTAGAATCACAAGGCTTAATTGACCTTAATTTCAACTTCCCCTTCTTCACTTATGGTGACAGCCAAGAACCGGAGCTAGCCGGTATTGCCGGAGCGTTGATTGGCTCAATGCTAACCCTCATCGTATGCATGGCTGTGGCAATTCCACTTGCTGTATGCGCAGCAATATATCTGGAAGAATTCGCGCCAAAAAACAGGTTCACAGATTTGATAGAGGTAAATATCAATAATCTAGCTGCCGTGCCTTCAATTGTTTTCGGCTTGCTTGGTCTTTCCGTATATCTGAACTTTTTCGGAATGCCGCGCTCCGCACCTTTCGTTGGTGGCCTTACACTTGGCTTGATGGTTATTCCCGTTATAATTATCGCCACACGAGCTGCCTTAAAAGCCGTGCCTTCGTCCATCCGTCAGGCGGCTATGGGAATCGGCGCATCACCTTTGCAGGTTGTCACACATCACACATTACCGCTAGCTATGCCGGGGATTATGACAGGAACAATACTCAGTATTGCCCGCGCACTTGGTGAAACTGCACCGCTATTGATGATTGGGATGGTTGCATTTATTGTTGATGTCCCTCAAAGCTTTAGTGACCCGTCAACTGTTATGCCTGTACAGATATATTTATGGTCAAAAAACAGCCAGCCCGGATTTGTGGAAAAAACCGCAGCCGCAATTATTGTTTTACTCTTAATATTGATATTGCTAAATATAATCGCAGTTTGGATAAGGAAAAAATATGAACGCAGATGGTAAAAAAACGAAGCCAAAATCAAAGGCCACAAAAGAAACTCCAAAACAGAGTGTAAAATCTGCGGATAAAGCACCCGTGAAACAGAAAGCCGCGCCCAAACCAAAAATCAAGATTAATGACTTGAATCTGTTTTATAGTGAAAAGCAGGCACTTTATGATGTGAAGATTGATATCTATCCAAATCAGGTAACGGCTCTCATTGGCCCTTCCGGCTGCGGTAAATCAACATTCCTTCGTTGCTTGAATCGTATGAATGACACGATTGATGGCTGCATTATTAAGGGTAGTATCAAACTTGACGGCCATGATATTTACGATAAATCTGTGGATGTTGTAGATTTGCGCGCAAAAACCGGAATGGTTTTTCAGAAGCCCAACCCTTTCCCAAAATCAATTTTTGATAATGTTGCCTATGGCCCAAAAATCCATGGGATGGTAAAAAATAAAACTCATTTATCCGAAATCGTGGAAACCAGCTTGCAAAAAGCCGGATTGTGGGATGAGGTAAAAGACCGCCTGCATGATTCAGGAACTAGCCTTTCCGGCGGACAACAACAGCGCTTATGCATTGCACGCGCCATTGCTGTTAGCCCGCAAGTTATTTTGATGGACGAGCCTTGCTCCGCGCTTGACCCGATTGCAACTTCGAAAATTGAAACCCTGATTGACGAGCTACGTCACAAATATACTATTGTAATTGTCACACACTCGATGCAGCAAGCAGCCAGAGTCTCACAAAAAACCGCATTTTTTCATCTTGGTAAGATTGTTGAGTATAATGATACTGATATAATTTTTACTAATCCTAAATATAAACAAACACAGGATTATATAACGGGGCGTTATGGTTGATATGAATCCAACGGTTTTAGTGGTCGAAGATGATGAAGCAATTGCGGCAATGCTGCGCTATAACCTGAAAGCTGAGGGCTTTACGGTTGAGCATACAGATGATGGTGAGGAATCTTTGCAGATGGTTAAGGAAAATACGCCGGATATTATCTTGCTTGATTGGATGCTACCCTCTATTTCCGGCATTGAAGTCTGCCGGAGGCTACGCCAAAGTGAGAAAACACGTAATATTCCAATTATCATGGTAACTGCTCGCGGCGAAGAGGCTGATAAGCTTTTAGGGCTTGATTATGGTGCAGATGATTATATCACCAAGCCATTCTCTCCTGCTGAATTAATCGCCCGTATGCGCGCAGTTTTGCGCCGTATACGTCCGGCTTTTTCACAAGAATCGCTAAAATTCGCCAGTGTAATCATGGATTTATCGACCCATAAAGTCACCCGTCAGGAAAAAGAAGTTGCCATGGGTCCTACAGAGTTCAAACTTTTGCGTCATTTTATGGAAAATCCGAAACGGGTTTTCTCGCGCGAGCAATTGCTGGATTCCATCTGGGGCAATGATATATATGTTGAGCTGCGTACTGTGGACGTTCATATCCGCCGTTTACGCAAAGCCTTGGAAGTTGAGCCAAACCTGCCAGACCTAATCCGCACCGTGCGCTCCGCAGGCTATGCTCTGGAAGAGCCAGAAAGCTGATACTTTAATTAAACTAATGATGGCTAATTGTATGCCCTCTAGACTCTATATTTGAGTAACCGCCTATGCTTGGCTCTTCATCTGCTTTTCCGCTAAAATCACGGTTATCTTTTACTTTGCCCGTAATACCATCCACTAGCTTAGCAGCAATCTCTTCAGCGCTTAGATTAACATCTTGACCTTTAACTCCTCCTACTACCACATCCAAAACTTTCAAATATTCCACAAAAGGAAGAGCAGCCACGCCGGTTCTTATCGTCCCGGCCAAACCAGCTTTCATAGCTAGTTCCTTATCGCCTCGCATTATGGCCTCGCCGGTTTGCACGGTTGCAGCAATAGCTTTTATAACTGCTGCTGCACCATCATCCAGACCAAATGCCGGAATCATATCTACCGCGTCGGCGAGTGTGTTTAATACGTTAACTGCTTTGGTGGTTTTTAGTTTGGCGAGGCCATTATCTTCACCGTCTAAAGCAGCAGAAACTCGGCCTCTAAAATCATCTACCACAACCTTTTCATCACCAGACAGCCCGGTATAATCAGTAAAAGCATCAAGAAACTTCTGTTCTTTCTCAGCAGGCTCTTCTCTGGATAAATCTTTAACCATAACTCAAGATTAACATTTATATATTGCAATTTCATTACAGAGAGAGATTCCTACCACTTCAGAATGATGCTACCCCATGTGAAACCTGCACCGAGTGCGGTCAGGGCAACCAAATCGCCCGATTTCAGCTTGGCTTCATGCTCGCAAATTGCCAGTGGAATTGAGGCTGCCGAAGTATTTGCATGTTTAGCAACTGCCGATAAAACCTTATCAGAATCAATTTTAAAACGCTTGGCAATTGCATCCATAATACGCTGATTTGCCTGATGCGGAATCAACCATTTCACATCTTCAATCCCATAATCCGCATCTTCCAGCGCTTCCAGAACGACATTACCCATTTTCTCAACAGCATGGCGGAACACTTCCTTCCCGTTCATACGCAGCAACCCTGCCTGCTGATTAATGCTCACCCCGCCATCAACATATAATTCCTGCTGGAACTGCCCATCACTATGCAGCTTCGCGCTCAAAATCCCCGGCTCATCGCTTTCCCCCAGTATTACCGCGCCTGCTCCATCACCAAATAAAACGCATGTACCACGGTCAGCCCAATCCAAAATACGCGTGATAGTTTCTGCACCGATAACTAAGGCAGTTTTTGCCTGCCCGCTTTTTATGTATATATCCGCCATATTCATCGCATATACAAAGCCACTGCATACTGCCTGAATATCAAAAGCAAAGCCGCTATGCATTCCCAGCTTTTTTTGCACTGAAACTGCGGTTGCAGGAAATGTAGTATCAGGAGTTGTGGTAGCAACGATTATCAAATCCACCGCCGCAAGACCTGCCTTCTCCAGCGCAATTTTCGCAGCCTTTGCCGCCAAATCCGAGGTTAATTCACCATCTGCTGCGATATGGCGCTGTGTAATGCCTGTCCGCGCGCGAATCCACTCATCCGAAGTTTCAAGGATGGCAGGCAAATCGGAGTTATTAATAACTTTCTCAGGTAGGTAGCTCCCGCAGCTAATTATTTTTGAATATTTCGCCACGCTTAGTATTCAAGCTCCCCTTCTTCACTCACAAAACCGATTTCCTCAATAATACGGTCATTGATTTTATCTTTCACCAAGTTGACCGTAACTTCAATTGCGTTAGCAAATCCTATATGATCTGTGCCACCATGGCTTTTTACTACAATCCCATTCAAGCCGACAAACATCCCGCCATTATGCGAGCGCGGGTCAATTTTCTTAAAAACTGATTTCAATGCAGGTTTTGCCAGCACAGCACCACAACGCGCCATAATAGAGGAGGTCAAGCCGCGTTTTAGATATTCTGCACATAATTTCCCTGCACCTTCGGCAGTTTTGAGTGCAATATTGCCGGAAAACCCATCCGCTACCACCACATCAACAGTCCCCATTGCAATATCATTGCCCTCAACAAAACCCTTAAAATTTAGCGGCAAATGCG
>Ga0066641_10001596_pt1 | contig 10334 bp, 8 predicted proteins | sample CryGeyCG2114_065_FD_59509 | JGI IMG/M metagenome (GOLD analysis project Ga0066641, IMG submission 59509) | Groundwater microbial communities from aquifer - Crystal Geyser CG12_big_fil_rev_8/21/14_0.65 | ecosystem: Environmental > Aquatic > Deep subsurface > Groundwater | place: USA: Utah: Grand... | reverse complement strand
ACCCCCGACACCCTGGTCCCAAACCAGGTGCGCTACCAGACTGCGCTATACCCCGTCAATCAACTTGTGAGAAGAATAATAACCCTAGATTAACCTAGAGTCAATACTTTATGTGTAAAAAAACTTTTTAATGTACTAGTAACACTTTGCGCTAAAGTTTCATCAAATTTATTATTAATAAAATATTTTTGATTAAACTCTATTTCTACTCCCAAATACTTAGAAGCATCAAATTTAGCTCTTAAATAAGTGGTAAAACCATCACTAGTTCCTCTATATGGATAGTTTAACTTTAATTTATATCTATTATCTTTCAAATAGATCTTTTTAAGTTCTTTGCAAAATTCCTTTTCTTGTATTTTATTTGGATCATATAGTAAACCAATATCTGTAGTTCTAACTTTATCATTTAAAACAGGTGTGAAGCTATGTATAGAGAAATGAAAAACTTTATTATTTTGATTTATATATTTTTTTATTAAATTTTCAACTTGGATTCTGTAAGGATTATAAAAATCTTTGATTATATCCTGCTTGTTAGTATCAGAAATATTTTGTGTATATTTAGAAAAAAGCTTTGGATTATCTAATGAACGATTTAATTCAATTAAAAGACGACTATAATCAGCTAAAAATAAATCACAAGATAACTCATCACTGAAATACTCAGCAATTTTCTTAGCTCCTATATCTATGCCTAAATGTGTATTAAGATCTTTTTTAGCATCTAAAGATGCAAATAAATGGCCCCACTCAGCGGGAATATTATTACTTGCATGCTCACAACTTATAATAAATTTATTGTTCATTTTTATATATTTTATTTTCAATAAGGCATCTGTGAAGATTTTTATATATATTAAGTAAACTTTCACCATCAGAATGACTTTTAATTAATCTATCAGCTAAATTACCTGACTCTAAGTGAGCTTCTATAACATTATGGTATCCTACTGGTATTTGGTTTTTAATATTTTCAAATATATTTAACCAAATATCTTTAGCTGTTAGTGAATTATCATGCTTATTATTTAATGCAAAAATACTTAAATATTCTGAATCAGCTATAACTGCTTTAGAGCCATTTTTTATGCAGTCTTGATATATTTTAACTAAAATGTCTAAATCATGAATTTTTAATTCTTTAGAATCTAACTTAGGAATTATTAAGTATTTTAGGGCATTTACTATTAACATAACGCAAATAGTATCCATTATTGGAGACTCTTGACTATCAACTATTCTAATTTCTATAGCATTACGTTCAAACCTTGCAATTGCCCCCCTTGAATTTAGCCACTCATCTTGTAATATTTTTTCTGGATCATATGGCGATATAGCCTCATACATAGGATTTAAAATTTTTGTATGATAATCATTATACGAATTAACTGCTTCAGGTATAATTTTTCCAGAAATACATGGCAATAAAGCCTGATTTTTTCCATAATAAAGCAATCTATTGTTAGCAGTATTAGTATTATTTTCAGATACAAATGGTGTACTAGACGTTAATGCTGGAATAATAGGCAATAATAATCTAATAGCTTCATGTAATTTAATAAATTCTTCTTCATTAGCAAATGGTAAATTTATGTGTGTACTTTGCAAATTACCCCATCCATGACCTTCGCAGTTAAATATCTCATGGTATAAATCATATATTTCATTATTAGAATGCGGCCAAAGTTTTAAAGTCTTATCTGGGGTAAACCAAGGATGCATACCAGTTGGGAGAATTATCGCATTATAATTATTTAAAATATCCTGTATTTTAATAACTACTTTAGAAAACTTTTGATCTAAATTTAAAAGTTCTTTTGTTGGGCCATTGGTTTTTAATTCAATAACATGTAATGCAAGCTCATTACTAACGGCTATATCACCTAATTCAACTTCATTAGTTATTTCACCATTATTTAATTCTTGTAATACTTTATCAGCAATTGGAAGAGGATTTAATGATTTAAAATCAACAATCATATACTCAATTTCTATTCCATAAACACTAAATAAGCTGTATTTATTTTTCATACTAAACTCTATATTGCAAAGTTATTTTAAATTAATATTTATTTTGATATTTATCACTTTCTTGGAGAAATGACAATAAGATTCGCATCATAGGTTATTACTCCAAGCATAATAGAATTAATTAGTCTAGTAACACATACTTCATAATAATTATTATGCGAAATAGGATTTTCTCTATGAGGATCTGCAACAATTATTCTATTGTGTTTTTCATTATATCCAGTAAGAACCACAAAATGACCACAGGCCTCACCTTTTAAGTCATCATAAATACTTTTATTGGTACTTTCATCCGTAAACTCTCTACTGGTATTATATAGGTAAGTTGCGCTTAAGCCTGTGATAATTGGATGTTTCTCTTTAAATAATTGCTTTAAAACATTTGGAGTAAGATTTTTATATACTATCTCTCCACCATTATTTAAAAAATCTATATAAGCATTTGAGCTTTCTACTACTCTTTTATTATCTGATTTATAATTTACCTGAGCCTTAAGCTTTTCAATTAATTTATTTTTATTTAATTTTCTACTAAACCATGAAGGATCAAAAACATCAAGATTATAAACATATATTTTAACATCATAATTATTCTTTAAGGCATGATTTCCTAAAAAAGATGCTAAAGTTCCCCCGCTTATAGATTTTTCTACTTCTTTCATTAAGACAGTTAACTCTTTGTCATCTAAATAATAATCATAAATAGCCTTTAGGCAAGTTGGACCACAGCTAACATCATCTGGTTGAGTTTGAATTTTTACTTTCATAAGGTTATTTTTATATTTTTAATTTATTGCTTGAGATTAAATCCAATTATAGAATATTGCAATCCTTATGTATAATTGCTAAAAAGTAATTATACTATTTATAAATTTCTTTAACTTACATCTAATCATAACAACATGACAAAACACATAATCGTCATTGATAAACCAGAAAAACTTGATTTTTTATCTGAAACCTATCAGGTAATTACACCTTATGATTTCATACATGAAAATTTCGAAAATAATAAATCTTATAGGCATAAATTAAAAATAATAAATTTATGCAATAATTTTGATTATCTTAGTAAAGGCTATTATGTATCTTTATTAGCAGAATCAAGAGGCATGACCTGTATTCCAAGTACTCACGATATTGTAAAACTTAATTGGAAACAAAATTATGGATACAATCTGCCTGAGTTAAATGCTGTAGTCGAAAAGCATTATACAGAAAAAGGGGAAGATCCTTTAACTAGAGTATACACAACTTATTTTGGAAGACATGAAAACTCAAAACTAGAACCAATTACTAGATTTCTTTTTGATATAATTAGATTTCCAGTTATATCTTTTACCCTTGCATATAGTAATAATTCATGGAAAATTAATAAAATAAAACCTGGAACAATATCTTGCTTGCCTGAAGATCAAAAAGACTCATTTGCAAAAGCACTTAATAAATTTACAGGTTATCTTTGGTATAAAAATAATAAAAAAGTACAAGAAAAATACTGGCTAGCTATTCTGAATAATCCATTAGAACAATACCCTCCTTCTAACAAAGGAGCACTAGAAAAATTTATTAAAATTGGCAAAAAAAACAATGTCTATGTAGAACTAATTAATAAATCAGACTATTCATCTTTACTTGAATATGATGCCCTATTTATCAGAGAAACTACCGCTATTAATCATTATACCTATAGATTTGCTCATAAAGCAGAACAGGAAGGAATACCTTGCATAGACGATACTGAATCTATAATAAAATGCGGGAATAAAGTATTTTTAAATGAGCTATTAAATAAAAATAAGATTAGCTCTCCTAAAACAACAATAATAGACAAACATAACTACAAAGAAATCGCATCAAAATTAAATTACCCTGTGGTTTTAAAAATACCAGATGGAGCCTTTTCTAAAGGGGTATTTAAAGTAAATAATCCATCTGATTATTTAGAAAAAGCAGCTCAAATGTTAAAGAAATCAGAACTTATTGTTGCTCAAGAATTTATAACTTCTGAGTTTGATTGGCGAATTGGAATATTAAATAATGAAGTTATATTTGCATCTAAATACTATATGGCAAAAGGACATTGGCAAATTTATAATCATGATGCAAAAAAAATCCAAAATATCTCTGGAGATGCTATTTCTCTAAAAATAGAAGATGTGCCAAAAGAAATAATAGCTTCTTCACTTAAAGCATCAAAGCTTATCGGCAATGGCCTATATGGAGTAGATTTAAAACAAACATCCAATGGAGATGTTCTGTTAATAGAGATAAATGATAACCCTAATATTGATAAGGGTATTGAAGATGAAGTTTTGGGTGATGAAATTTATCAGAAAGTAATACATAGATTCATTGATATGATAGATGCTTAATTATGACTAAAAAAAAACCTCTTGAAATAATGGGTAAACTAATTGCCCCTGGTGCTAGAGAAGAAATCAAATTGCTTATGCCTAAACTTTATGACGGCTCACCATTACATAGTCATGTTCATGTATTAAATGGCAAGTACCCTGGCCCTGTATTATGCTTAACAGCGGCTATACATGGCGATGAACTTAATGGCATTGAAATAATTAGAAAAGTAATTAATTCTAAGTCATTAAAGAACTTAAATAACATGCATGGTTCAATAATAGCTGCTCCAATAGTTAATATATATGGCTTTTTATATCAACAAAGATATCTAATGGACAGACGAGATTTAAACCGCTCATTTCCTGGATCAGAGCATGGTTCATTAGCATCAAGAATTGCAAATTTATTTTATACAGAAATTTATCAAAAAAGTAATTTTGTCATAGATTTTCATACTGGCTCACTTCATCGTGCAAACTTGCCTCAAATAAGAGCCAAACTTGCAAGCAAAAAAACAAAAGAGTTAGCAAATGCCTTTGGCGCCCCTGTTATTTTAAATTCAAATACAAGACCCGGCTCGTTAAGAGAAGTTTGTCACAAAAATAAGATTCCTGTAATAGTTTATGAAGCCGGTGAAGAATTGCGATTAGATCAACTGGCAATTAAATTTGGGGTACAAGGTGTTTTTAACATTCTTAATCAATTAGGTATTCAAGAACATGTTAACTATAAAAAAAATAAACCGCATTCTTTACTATGTGAAACTTCTGCCTGGGTTAGATCAAAGCAAGAAGGACTATTTAGCTCAAGCAAAAGATTGGGAAATTTAGTAAAACAAGGTGAAAAACTTGGCTTTATAACCAACCCCATGACAATGTCTAGTGAAGTAGTTAAAACTCCTATATCTGGAATAATTATAGGTATAAACAATCTTCCTTTAGCTCATGAAGGTAGTGCTTTATTTAATATAGCTTCTCCTGAAAAACTTACTAAAGAGCAACTAACTGTTCTTGAAATGTTAGATAATGATGAAGTTGAAAGTATATTAAGTTTATAACTTTTTATTCTGCCAAATTAACTTTTTCAGAATTATTAATAAAATCTAATAATTTTGTAATAAAGCTCAATTTAGCACTTTCATATTCAGCTAGGTAGCAATAAAAGTAGACTATAACTTCTACTAACATTTCATCATCATTTTTTAATGAAAAACATATCTGATGCTTATTTTCATCTAACATTTTATGTTTTTTAGATTTCCTAGCTGATGCAAGAGATGCTTTCAGATTATTATCATTAGCTTCTTTAATGACCTCTTTAATAATGTCTTGCAATTTAGACTTTAATAATACCAAGTCTGTATCTGTTTTAAATAATAATTCATGTTTTTGTAAAATAGGAAGAAAATCATAAGTAAAATTAGTAGTCGGATGTAATATAATATTATTGTTAGGAATTTTTAAAATTTTACCTGTTTTTAAAAAGAAAGAATGTTCAGCTGTTTCTTCCATTGTAATATATAAAATACCAATAGATTTTATATAGCCTTTATTTTTATCAATTCTTACTAAATCACCTTCAGTAAATAATTCTCGCCAGTTTATAATTAACCAACCAACAAGACTCATAATAGATTCTTTATTAGTAATAACTAAAGCAGCTGAAACTAAACCTAATACAGCTACTAATTGCGTAAATCCTTCAACCCAAATTTTTGCTAGAGCAAAAATATACACCAAAAAGCAAAGATATAATATCCTATTTCTTAATTGCTTTTTTTTCCTGTCAGAATCATTATATTTATAAATACCATAGAAACTAATTAGGCCTATTGCAGCAATGAATATTAAAACAAATATGCTATATAAAGAATTTGAAACAAAGTCGTTGTACATTTTTGATGTTTGATAATTTAAAAGTTTATAACCTGTTCATCATAATACTTAGTTAAATAGTTTTCAATTAAATGATTTATTAATTGTATTAAATATTTGACAAATCAAAGAAAATATTTTTACCATGTACAACCTTATTGCAATTATTTCAAAACTTTTAGATAAATTATGAAACAATTCCTAACCAAAATTTTTTCACCCATAACAAGCCTTTTTTTCTTTTCAATTGGCGGTGGTCTATTAACTACTCTTATAGTATTAATACTTCATAGTAAGAAAGAATCGTCTATATCAATCGGGATTATCACTTCTTTATATTATTTGGGTTTAGTACTAGGTTCATTTAAGATAGAAAAACTAATAGTCCGAATTGGCCATATTAGAGCATTTGCAAACTTTGCCGCCATACTTACAGTGTCTATATTGCTACATTTGTTTGAATATAATTTTTACGTTTGGTGTGTCTTAAGGTTAATCACTGGTTTTTCGACTGCAGGATTATTTATAGTAATAGAAAGCTGGCTTTTAACCATAGGAGACACTAAAAATAGAGGTCAAATATTATCCATTTACATGGTTTCATTATATCTTGCAAATGCTTTAAGCCAATTATTTTTAAAGATAGACTCGTTAAGTTATAATCAGCTTTTTATTATGATTGGAATCTCTGCAGTATTATCGATTATTCCTTTGTCATTAACAAAATCTCAATCACCTATTATTGAGGAAACTTCTGCCTTAAGCTTAAAAAATATATATCTACTTACTAAAACGGGTGTTGCCGGATGCTTTTTTGCCGGCTTAGTTTTAAGTTCCATTTATGGTTTTTTACCTTTATTTTTAATAAAGATATCTAATGATGATTTTGTCGCTATTGGCATGGCTTTAGTTATTTTTGGCGGTATGTTCTGGCAATATCCAATAGGTAAAATTTCTGATTTAATAGAGAGAAGAAAAGTTATACTATCGTTATGTATATCAGGAATGATAATATCTCTATTAATAATTACTTTCACCAATTATACTTTAATATATACGCTTATATTTTTGTTAGGCGGAGTAACGTTTACTCTATATCCTATTAGCATAAGTCACGCTTGTGATTCACTAAAAGCGGAAGATATTATTTCTGGAACTCAAGCTCTTTTACTTGCGTATAGTTTGGGTGCTGTTACAGGCCCATTGATAGCCCCTATTTTTATAAAACTAATTGGAACTTATGGATTATTTTTTTATATTATTACTATGTTATTTTTATTAAGCGGGATAATGTTTTGGAGACAGTCTTCTACTAGATATATGGAGCCCGAAGAGCCTTTTGTCACAGTTACAACTACAACCCCTCTTATCGCTACAATAGATCCAAGAGGGACTGAAGAACAATAGATTATTAATTAGCTGACTCTAATTTTTCTTTCATTTTTAGAGTTAGCTCATTGTTAGCCACAGATATTTTAATAATGCCACCTTTTGCTAATTTGCCAAACAAGATTTCATTGGAAATAGGCTTATGTAATTTTTCTCGAACTACTCGCTCCATTGGTCTTGCACCTAAAAGCTTGTCATACCCTAAATCAGCTAGTAACTGACGAGCTTTATTATCACATTGTAACTCAATATTCTTTTCAGCTAATTGCATTTCTAATGAAGAAATAAACTTATCAACAATATTTAGTTTAACTTCATGACCTAGTGCATCAAACTGAACAATAGCATCTAGCCTATTTCTGAACTCTGGTGCAAATACTCGTTCCATCGCTTTTTGTACATCTGTGTTGTGATCTTGATTTTTAAAACCGAATGATGATCTTGATACTTCATGCGCACCAACGTTGGTTGTCATAATTACAATAACATGTTTAAAGTCCACTTTTCGCCCAGATGAATCTGTCAGCATACCATAGTCCATAATCTGCAATAACACATTATATATATCAGTATGGGCCTTTTCTATTTCATCTAGTAATAATACTGCATGAGGTTTTTTTAATATTTCTTCTGTTAATAAACCACCACCTTCATGACCAACATATCCAGGAGGAGCACCTATTAATTTAGAAACAGAATGTTTTTCCATATATTCAGACATATCAAATCTTATTAAATCAACTCCTAGCTCCTTAGATAACTGTTTTGTTAATTCTGTTTTACCAACACCTGTTGGACCTGAAAATAGAAAAGAACAAATAGGCTTATCTTTATTTCCAAGACCGGCTTTGGATGCAAGAATACTTGAAACAACTTGTTCAATTGCATGGGCTTGACCATAAATAGACATACTTAAGTTTCTATTTAAAACACTTAATAACTCCGACTCGGTTTTTGAGATAATATTCAAAGGAACATGCGCGAGCCTTGATACAGTTTCTTTTATGTCATCGCTAGTAATAATTTTCTTTTTATTCTTCGCTGATTGAACTTGTTGATATGCACCAGTTTCATCTACTATATCAATTGCTTTATCTGGCATAAATCTATCATGCAGATATTTGTCCGCAAGTTCTGCTGCAGTTTTTAAACTATCTTCAGTAAATTCAACCCCATGAAACTTTTCAAAATCTAATTTTAAACTAACTAGAATATCCGTTGTTTCTTGCACATTAGGTTCTTTAATAATAATTTTTTGAAACCTTCTAGATAATGCATAATCTTTTTGAAAAATATTTTGATATTCTCTAAAAGTTGTTGAACCAATACATTTTATTTCAGATTTTGATAAATAAGGCTTTAATAAATTGGCAACATCAATAACTCCCCCCGATGCAGCTCCAGCTCCAATAATAGTATGAATTTCATCAATAAATAATACTGCATTTGGAACTCTTTTAAATTGCTTTAAAAAAGCCTTAAACCTTTTTTCAAAATCACCTCGATATTTTGTGCCCGCAACTAAAGCTCCTAAATCTAGAGAATAAATTTTGGCTTTTTTTAATTGTTCAGGTACATTATCTTCGACTATTAATTTTGCTAGTCCTTCAACAATTGCTGTTTTACCAACACCTGCTTCACCAACTAATAGCGGATTATTCTTTTTTCGTCTACATAAAATTTGAGCTAATCGTAATGACTCATTTTCTCTACCAATAAGGTTGTCAATCTTACCAAGCATAGCTTCTTCATTAAGATTAACGGTATATAAATTAATTAAATTATTAGCAGTGAAATCTTCTTGACTATCTTCATCGTTATTAAAATTATCCATTTTTCCAAAATTATATTGGCCATCTAAATTTATTGATCTTGTATTGATATCATTATCATGGGCAATAAAATTAATAACATCTAATCTTGAAATATTTTCTTGTTTTAAAAATAAAACAGCTTGGCTTTCTTGTTCACTAAATATTGCAGCTAAAACATTAGCTCCATTCACTTCTGTTTTACCTGAAGATTGCACATGAAACACAGCTCTTTGAAGAACTCGTTGAAACCCTAATGTAGGTTGAGTTTCTTGTATTCTATCAATTGAATTTTTAGAATTTAATAAAGGAACAGTTTCTTTAATAAAAGTTTCTAAAGAAAGTTTTAATCTTTCTATATTCACATTACATGATCGTAAAACTTCATTCGCGGAACTATTGTCTAATAAAACCAGTAGTAAATATTCTACTGTCATGAATTTATAAGATTTAGATCTTGCTTCTTTAAAAGCATAATTTAAAGTAAATTCTAGTTCTTTGTTAAGCACTAAATCACTCTCCCTTTATTATTTTTATTCTTAGGGTTAAACTTTACATCTAAAATATTTTTTTAATATTTATATAATTATTTTTCGAACAAGCTTCGAATTACTTTATATTATTTTTAATTTCTTATTAAAAAACTTATAAAACTTATTAGCTTAATAAATAAAATTTATCAAAAATATGTAATTAATAAATTTTCTCATACCTATTAGGATAATTTTGTATAGATTTATATTTTTAGTAAGTATATAATGTTAGAAATAACATATATGCTGTAGTTTTTAATGGACTTTATAATATATAAGAGGATGGTCGTATGGCAACTGGGACGGTTAAATGGTTTAACAATGCAAAAGGA
>Ga0066641_10001591_pt1 | contig 10347 bp, 11 predicted proteins | sample CryGeyCG2114_065_FD_59509 | JGI IMG/M metagenome (GOLD analysis project Ga0066641, IMG submission 59509) | Groundwater microbial communities from aquifer - Crystal Geyser CG12_big_fil_rev_8/21/14_0.65 | ecosystem: Environmental > Aquatic > Deep subsurface > Groundwater | place: USA: Utah: Grand... | reverse complement strand
CTGAGGCAATACGCAAACAGGCTTTTGACAGAAAGAAGGCTGAGTTTCAGAACGCGAAGGATTATAAGAATGCGAGCTTTTTGCGGTCCGGAAAAACAGGCGGGTGGCGCAATGATCTTTCACAGGCAATGGTTAAGGAAATTGAGCAAGAGCATGGCAGGGTCATGAAAACCCTGGGATACAGGCTCGAGCATTTGGATGAGACGTTATGAAATTGCATATTGGATGTGGTAAACGCTTCTTGCCAGGTTATAAACACCTGGATGTGATCGATTTTGATCATGTCGATTTTGTTTGTGATGCCCGGAAACTATCGATGATTGATGCGGCCACAGTCTCCGAGATCTATGCCTGCCATGTATTGGAGCATGTGGAGCGATGTGAGGTCGCCACCGTTTTGAAAGAGTGGCGGCGTGTTATGAAACCTGATGGTATATTAAGGCTGGCCGTGCCGGACTTTGAAGCCATTGTACGGGAATATGAAGAAAACAGAGACCTTAACCGTTTTCAGGGGTTGTTGTACGGTGGTCAAACCTATGACTTCAACTTCCACCATGTGGCGTTTGATTACCGCTCGCTTAGTGCGTTTTTGCAGGAGGCGGGCTTCTCCGATATCCGCCGATATGAGTGGCAGGCATTTCTGCCCGAAGGGTATGATGACTATAGCCGCTCCTATCTGCCGCACATGGACTTTGAACATGGTCGATGCATGAGCCTCAATATTGTTGCGCGTAGGGATTCATGATCTTTATCGGGGCGGAGCTAAACAATCCAAACGCTCATTTTGTTACAAACATCATTGCATGCATCGGCTCGGGAAATGATCTGGTTATAGATCTGCTATCAATCAACGATAGCGATGAGATATTCAGGCGGATAGCTGTGCACCTGCAAAATGCTGATGAGCGCTATGTGGTCTACAATGCATATACCAATGAAGATTTCTTTTTGCGGTTTAAGAGCAGATTTCCTCGGCTCCATTTGCTAATCATCTTTTCGGATGATGAGTGGAGGCACTCTAACTACAACCGTTATCTGGCCCTGTATGCGGATCTTTTTACGACCGCGGTGAAGGGGCATCTGGCGCTCTATGAGGGATATGGCCTGATTCCCACCTATATGCCGTGGGCCTGTAATCCAAAGATGTATTACCCGGTTGAGGCTGACAAAGATATCGATGTCAGCTTCGTTGGGACGGCCTATGGCAAACGTTTGGAATATATCCGTTCACTGATCTCCAGTGGCATTGAAGTAAGGGTATATGGACGGGGTTGGGGTGAGTCGGCCGATCTCCGCCCGCATTGGGGCGGTGCCCTGTCGCATCAGGGGGTACTTGAAGTTATCTCCCGCAGTAAAATTAATCTGAACTTCTTATGGACCAGTGCCAAAGAGGATCTGTGTACCATTAAAGCCAGAACATTGGAGCTGTCGGCATGCGACGCCTTTCAGCTTTCGAATTATACATTCGAGTTTGACAATTATGGTTTGGTTGAGGGTCAGAATATCGCAACCTTTGATACAAAAGAGATGCTGTTATCGAGGGTCAGATACTATTTGAAGCATGAAGATGAGCGAGAGCAGATGGCTCGAAATGCATACGAGCTGGTGTTACAGCAGCATACCTGGGAACAGCGATTTCAGACGGTGTTCGAACGCCTTGAGAAGAAGCCCAACAGGGTTGCGGCCAAACTGAAGAAATACGATCTGATGATCTTCGTACGCGAGGGAGTCAGGCACGATATCTCTGTGGACGATACGCGAATGAATATTCAGATATGCCAGCCATCGGACACTGGCATGGATTTCGACGCACAGGTTGATGGCGTTGTTTGGCTGGATCATGATTCCGGCATCAATAATGAAGCGCTCTATATAATGGCTTTTGGCTTAAGCAGTGATGAATCCGATGCAATCGCCTCAAACTTTTACATTAGCAGTGGTCGCGCCAGATACTGGATTAGGTTCAGGGATCGGATGCTGAATCAAAACAGGAAACTGTTAAGTGGTCTTCCAGGCGAATGCATTATGTATTCAGGAGGCTATGCATCAACTCGCCGGTTCGATTCGAATGCATTGGCTGATGCGAAACATCTCTCCTATATCGAATTCCCATCATACCAGATCGATTTGCCATATGCCAAATCGCGCAGGATGCGCCTCTATTATGCCGACTATGGTGACTCAAGGGTGCAGCTGAAAAAAGAGCTGAAAGCATTAGGGTTTGGTCGGGCCCTGTCACTGATGATTGATAAGGCGTGGCAAAAGCTGGGGCTGGGCCAGGGCGGTTAACTGAATGCGCACACTCAAGCAGCTTCTCAGAAGATTCTATTATGGACGGATCAAGGGTGATGAAAAGGCAGTGGCCTGTTTCGACTATCTGGATGCCGGCGGTGAAGCGCTTCGCCTTGATTATCCCTTGAATGAATGTTCGTTAGTGATCGATGTCGGTGGATATATCGGGGACTTCGCGGCAGAGATTTCGAATATATTTCATTGCCGTATCGATGTCTTTGAACCGGTTCACCGGCATGCGGAGATTATTCGGGATCGCTTCGTATCAAACCCACAAATTCAGCTCATCGAAGCCGGGCTTGGTGCTCTTGAAAGTGAGCAATTGATTGGCTGTGATGGCGCTGCCTCTACGCTGTTTATCGACCATAACGATGCGGGCAGGCAGGAGCAGATCCGGATTGTTTCAGCGATCGATTATATCAGATCCAGTGGCTATTCAGACATTGATCTGATCAAAGTGAATATCGAAGGCGGAGAGTATGAGCTGCTCGAAGCACTTCTCGATTGTCCGGATATCATCAGCGGGATTAAGTATCTGCAAATTCAATTTCATGACTTTGTGCCGGCGGCGAGAGAGAAGCGCCTTGATATTCAAAACAGATTAACCAAGACTCATAAGCCGATGTGGGATTTTCCATTTATATGGGAGAGTTGGGAGCGTCTTGAGCAATGATTGATATGATCCATATCGGTGATTACAAAACCGGCACCAGCTGGTTACAGAAATTCTATTTTTCCAGCCACCCGGATCTGCACTATTTGGATTCTGGCAGGGATCAGAGAATTATCCGTTTAATGCATCGCCTGGTTGACGAGCGGGATCTCGACTTTGATGCGATCTCATTACGAAGCGAGTTCGCAAAGGTGATAAAGGATGCAAACATTGAGCATAAAAAAGTTGTGATCAGCCGCGAGGCTCTTTCCGGTCTCTATCCGCGCGGTGAGCATGCAAAAAGAAATGCGGAACGGCTGTTTTCGGTTTTTGGATCGACCAAGGTCCTTATCGTGATTCGTGAGCCTTTTTCGATGCTTGCGTCGATCTATAGCCAATACGTCAAGATGGGGGGCACATTGAGCATGAAAGCATTTGTCTTTGATCCGGTGGTCTCTCCCGGGCTGATCGAGCGACTTAAATATGCCAAAATGATCGATGCTTATGTTAAGATTTTCGGGGGTGAGAATGTACTCACCGTTCTCTTTGATGAGTTTGAGGCTGATAACCAGCATTTCGGTCAACGAGTTTCCGGATTTATCGGTTGTTCGAGCGAGTGGAGTCCGCCTTTATTCCACCAGCCTGCTAACCCTTCCCTGACTCGGGCAGGACTCGAAGTTCAGCGGATCATCAACCGTTTCCTACGCAATGAAATGAATCCAGGAATGCCTCTGATACCATTTGATGCCGTGCTGGCTCAAATTGTGGGACCAAGGGTTAAAGAGAGGCTGATCAACAGTGTAAGAACCCGGCTGGTTTATAGCCAGCCGGGAAAGGATGACCCATATGTTCTGAGATATGCGATAAACTCTGCGGCAACTCTATATATCTCAAAGCTCTGTGAGCGTATTCGTTGGGGGCGAAAGATAGCGGTGCCGGATATTATCGTGCGTCAGTTGAGTGAAGAGTTTTCCCCCTCAAACCGGATCCTGCGAGATAAGTATCATTTGCCTGTCGAAAAGTTCGGTTGGTCTCTGTGAGTCAGGTGGCTTTTGCGGTTGACGTTTCTCTGGGAGAAAACCGCCTGTTTGATATCGCCTCCTCCCGGGATAGTTGTCTGGAGCGTTTTGTTGTGTTGAGGCAGTTGCTGCAGGCCGAACATATAAAGTGTGATACGGTGGATATCTGTGATCCCGGTTCGGTTGATATAGTGGTTTCATCTGATATCAGGACGGATCAAAAAGATATAATCAGTGTTATTAAGTCAAACCCTAGAGCCCGGTTGCTTTATCTGCCAACCGAGCCTGAAGTAATTACAGCTTTTCATGACTGTCAGGTCCTTGAGTTATTACCCTTTGATAAGGTGTTGTTTTGGCACGACGAGTTTGTAAATCGCGTTCATCACGCGGTGAAGTGTAATATCGGGCAACCCGTGATCGATCCGGGATCGATTCCGGTGGTTAGCTTTGAGGATAAGAAATTTCTTTCGGCGATTTCGGCCAATAAATTTATCAGGCATAAGAACGGGTTGTATGAAGAACGACTAAAGGCCTACGATTTTTTTGGCACAGAGAAACATTCTCTGGATCTGTTTGGCATCGGTTGGGATCAGTCCCGACTTACTTTTGTGGCTACCTCATACAGAGGCAGTTGTATGTCGAAGCGGGATGTGTTGAGAAATTACAAGTTTTCAATCTGCTTTGAAAATGCGACGGGCTATCCCGGCTTGATTACTGAAAAGATTTTCGACTGTTTTACGGCGGGCACTGTGCCTGTTTACTATGGTGCACCGGATATTGATAAATATATTCCTGACGGCTGCTATATCGACTTCCGAAGCTTTACCGGCTACGAGGAACTTTATTGTTATCTTGTTTCCATGGATGAGCGCGAATATGTACGTTATCTTGATGCCGTCAAAAGCTTTCTTGAATCGCCTCAATATTATTTATTTACTTCAACCTGCTTCGCGAAAGTGGTTTCAGAGCAGATAGATCATTTGTTGAGTAAGCCCGCGGAAATTAAAACCGTTGCCGGTTTCAAATTCTCCTTGTTCAAGGCGGTTTGTAAGCGGCCTGTACTTATGATGAAAGAGCTTGGGCGATGTCGAAAATTTCTGTTTGATTATCTCTTCGCATGGTAAGGGAAATGAATAAACCCCGGGTGTCGGTTGTCATGGCGGTGTACAACTCCGAGCGATATTTGACGGAGGCGATCGACTCCCTGCTATCACAGACGCTAGGGGATTTTGAGTTCATTATTGTCGATGATGGCTCATTCGACGGATCCGGGGAGATTATCAGAGCATTTGACGATTCTCGAATTCGACTCAAACGACAGGAAAACAAGGGTTTGGCAGCAGCCTTGAATAGTGGCATAGCCATGGCCAGAGGTGTGTTCGTTGCGCGAATGGATGCGGATGATCATTCTCTTCCCGAACGTTTGCTTGAACAGGTTGAATTTCTTGATGCTCACCCTGAAGTCGTTGCTGTTGGTTCGGCGGCAATCATTATGGATGCCGATGGATGTGAGATTTGCGTGTTCAGGAACCCAGAAGAAGATACTCAATTGCGCCATCGTTTCCCGACTTCGCCGTTTGTACATCCATCGGTGATGTTCCGCTTATCTGCTTTCCTTAGTGCGGGAGGCTATCCGGAATATATGAAACATGGTGGTGAAGATATTGTGCTGTTTTCAGCGATGGCAAAGCAGGGGCAGTTGAGCAATTTGCAGAGCCCTTTGATCAGGTATCGGATTACGCCGGGCTCAATCAGCAGAAAACCAAAGACATTTCGGCGTGAATTAAAAAAGATAATTTCTGATGTCGCAAATGGGACGGAAGCGGGTTCGGATGCATTAAAGCAACTGGAAATAAGCTCGGTAGCCATTCCGCAAAAGGAGTCGGACTTCTCCTATCACTATGATTTGGCCAGGTATTACATCTGGAGCGGTCAGGGCTTCGGACGTGCCAGAAAACATTTGGCTGAGTGTCGTAAGCTCTATCCGTTTCGTCCCACGATCTGGCAGTTGTATTTACTTGCCATTATGCCACCACGCTTGATTAACTCTGCATATATGACATTTCGCAGGACGAATTTATCGAAGCGATAATCGGGGGGATTAATCCTTTTTCAATAGTCTTAGCCGGGTAATCTCCAGGAGTGCTCCCCATATATATCCGGGCGCTTTTGCTATATCGAGTGTCAGGCCGAGAATACCTGCTCCAAGCCAGCGCCAGGGAAATAAAAATGAGCGTTTCACATCATTGCGCAGGGGCTTGAATATCCCTCTGAAAGCAATGCCGGCCACTGTGAGTGATAGTAAATAGAGTTTGGTAATGTGCGAGATATAAAATACGCTGCTCTCATTCCAGTTGGCAAAAATATCGTTCCAATTGTAGATCAGGCCGGTAATCAGCAGAAACAGCGTCAGCAGATAGACCCTTCGAAACAGTTCCAGTTCCCTGTTCAATTTCTGCGAGTGAATGCGTAAGCGGTAAGCCGCATAAGCCACAATCAGCAGGCCCAGATATATCTTGGTAATGTGGGAGATATAGAGGTGACCCTGTACGTCCCAGCCGGCGAAGACAGCATTCCATTCGCTGACCATCAGCGTCATCAGAATCAGGATGGTCAGCAGATAGAGGCGCTTTTGGCCAACGCGCACATTGATCTTCGCATTGGCCATGGCATAGCTGTAATGCTTTCCGATCGCCTCGGAGAAGCTTTTCGGCAGATCCCTGTAACTTGTCGGGCTATTGGGCGATGAGGTGATGGTAATGCCTTTCGCCCGGGCTCTGCTGATCCATTCGAGATCCTCTCCGGCGCGGCTGGAGGAGATAAAGTCGCCACAGGCGTCGAAGGCGCTTTTCGATACCAGCGACCCCGGCAGGGAGGGGTGCGCCCGGGATCCATAGGTGGTTGCCCAGAACAGTTGCTGGAAAAGTGTTTTTCCGGTCTCGAATCTGGTTGAGCCCAGAATAATTTCGCTTTCCGTTTCCCTGGCTGTGGTCAAGAAATCCTGCAGCCAGGTGTCGGTCGGTACGGTTTTACAGTCGAGGAACCCAATCCATTCACCTGTTGCTTTTTGAACTCCGATGTTTCTCGCCCGGCCGGGAAAGGCTGCATCTACTCCGGTGTAGTGAATGGGTAACACCTCTTTCCAGTTACTGACCTCCTCATGCACCTCGTTTGTCGTGCTTGAGTCGATAATGATCACTTCGTGAACAGGAACAGTTTGCCGGGAGATCGCTTCCAGTGTTGATGATAGCGGCGCTGCACAATTATAGGCCGGGATAATGATGCTTATTTTCAAAGGCGCTGTTCTCCAGACTGAGTATTAGCAGTGAACTGTTTTTATTGTGGTTGCCGCGCGCATAGACTGTCATGCGTTCGCTATGTCGGGCAAGATTATCCAACAATAACACAGTGGTTGCTTTCCATCTATTTCAGAGAGGAGAAAGCTGGCAGTGTGCGTCTGGTAGTTGCTGCGCCATTGCACGTTGGCACTAATTGTCCGGATAAAATATACGATGACGAGGCCCGGGATTGAGAAAGGTACTGATTGTTTCAAATACCAGCTGGAACCTGTTTAACTTCAGGCGGGCGCTGATGAAACGTATGGCGAATAAGGGATATGAGGTTGTCGCTGTAGCTCCCGGGGATGAATACAGCGAACGATTGATCGCCGAGGGGTTTCGGTATATCGAACTGCCAATGAACAACAAGGGGACGAACCCAGTTGAAGATATTGGTTTGGCAATGCGTTTCTACAAGCTGTTCAAAAGTGAACAGCCTGATGTGGTGCTGACCTATACGCCGAAGCCAAACATTTATGCATCTATTGCAGGTAGATTTAGTGGTACACCGGTTATCCCGAATATTTCGGGGCTGGGGGCGACCTTTATTCGCGAAAATCTCGTGACCCGCATCATCAGGCTTTTGTACCGCCTGGCACTCAGCTTTCCGAAGCGGATATTCTTCCAGAACAACGATGACCTTAAGCTGTTTGTCGACTCCGGCCTGGTGAAAGAGGGCAGGGCGGAACGGATCCCCGGGTCGGGAATCGATACCGCCTGTTTCTGCCCACTGGACACTCCACCCCGCGACTCTGGCGGAGTAACCTTTCTTCTGGTTGCCCGCTTGCTGTGGGACAAAGGGGTCGGTGAATATGTCGATGCTGCCAGAAGCCTTAAACGGGAGTATCCGGATGCGCAATTCCAGCTGCTCGGATTTCTCGATGTTGAAAATCCTCAGGCGGTGGCGCGTAGTGATGTGGATCAGTGGCAGAGGGAGGGGGTTGTCGAATATCTGGGCGTGACCGACAGGGTGATCGATGTGATGCGCAAGGCGGATTGCGTGGTGCTGCCTTCATATCGAGAGGGGTTGCCGCGCACCCTGATCGAGGCTGCAAGCCTCGCAAAGCCGATTGTCTCGACCGATGTGCCCGGCTGCAGGGATGTGGTGGATGATGGTGAGACCGGACGCTTGTGCGCAGTTCGCAATAGCGAGGATCTGGCTGAGAAGATGGAGCAGATGATCAAGATGGGCCCTGAAGCCCGGATTGAAATGGGGCGGAGGGGGCGTGAAAAGGCGATTCGGGAGTTTGATGAGTCGCTGGTGATCGAGGCCTATATGAACGCTATATCGGAAGTGGAGATAGAAAAAGGCTGAGTTGGCCTTGGGGATTGCGGTTAGCCACGAATACACACGTAGCAAGACCCGGGGGGGCGAATTTCCACGAATGGAGAGCGCCATTCGTCGCTTCACAGAGTTGGCATGATGGTTGTTTTGTCATACAATGCATGCATCTGCATGCAGGAGGTGCCCCATGGGTGTTACCAGTGTCCGTATTCAGGCCAGGCTTTCACAACGGCTTGATGAAGTGTCGAGCCGACTTCATCGCTCCAAAAGCTCAATCATCAATCAGGCGGTAGAGGCGTTTCTTGATCAGCAGCAGTTGGAGGAGCAGCGCTGGCAGGATACGCTTGCGGCACTGGAGTCGGTGCGTCAGGGAAGGCTGGTCACCGCGGATGCCGCGCATGCATGGGTTGAAAGCTGGGGGACCGAAGCCGAAACGAGCGCCCCTGAAATGGATCAGTAATTCAGCTGTTCTACACACCTGAGGCCATTGAGGATCTGCAACGACTGCGCAATTTTATTGCCGAAACCAACCCGGCTGTAGCACGACGGGGTGGCGATGAACTGATTCGTCGAATCAGACAATTACAACAGATGCCGATGATGGGCAGATCTGTGATCTCTGCGCCAGATCCCGAAGCAATCCGGGATATGGTTTTTGGAAACTATACAGTTCGCTATGCCATTCATGGTCAGACACTGGCAATTCTTCGCATATGGCACCATTTCGAAGATTGTTGACAGGTTCATTGCATGGTATCGAAACTATTATCAGGTTTGAATGTTATTATTAATCATATCATCATAGAGTTGTTCGTATGAGTTCGATGATCTTAGAAGTCATGAAGCTTCAGGAAGGAGGTGACTGTGTTTGAGGTAGAGCTGGATATTACCCTGTCAAAAATAGTGGAAAAAATGCGCGCTGCAGGATCCCCTGAGAAAATTGTTCTGTTTGGTTCGCGAGCGAGAGGGGATGCCAGAGCTGATAGTGATATTGATCTGCTTGTGATCGAGCACTCAAGTTTACCACGCTATAAAAGGTCCGCCCGTTATCGGAAAGCTGTTGCGGGTTTGTTTGCAGCCAAGGATATTATTGTCTGGTCTCCTGATGAAGTAGAAGAATGGAAATCCGTGCCGAATGCATTCATCACAACAATATTGCGTGAAGGAAAAGTGCTTTATGAAACATAAGTCAGACCTCGCACAAGGTTGGCTGTTAAAAGGCGATAGTGATCTTGCCAATGCCAAACGGACAGTTGCCAGTGACGGCCCTTTTGACACGGGCTGTTTTCATGCCCAGCAAGCGGCTGAAAAGTATCTGAAAGCTATATTGGCTATCCATGGTATGGATATACCCAGAACACACGATCTTGAAGAGCTACAGCTTCTTTGTGTTGATTTTGTTCGGGATACTGATTTTAGTCTTCTGGCTCTGGAAGAGCTGTCTGACTATGCAGTTTCAGTTCGGTATGATTTTGAATTCTGGCCTGATGTGAAGACTGCTACAGATGCGCTAAAAATTGCTGAAGTGGTTCGTTTGTTTGCCGCAAAGGCAGTACATACAAATGAATAGTTCAACGCGTGCAAAACATAAATATTCAATAGCAAGGCGCCCTGGCGAGTCTATAACATTGGTAATTCCAGCCCGGTCGAGCTGATGGACTATATTGGGCCATCGAAAAGGCGCTGGGTATGGAGGCGAAAAAGAACTTTATGCCGCTGCAGGATGGTGATGTTCCGGCTACTTATGCCAATGTGGATGAT
>Ga0066641_10001569_pt1 | contig 10459 bp, 2 predicted proteins | sample CryGeyCG2114_065_FD_59509 | JGI IMG/M metagenome (GOLD analysis project Ga0066641, IMG submission 59509) | Groundwater microbial communities from aquifer - Crystal Geyser CG12_big_fil_rev_8/21/14_0.65 | ecosystem: Environmental > Aquatic > Deep subsurface > Groundwater | place: USA: Utah: Grand... | reverse complement strand
TGCGAAGATTGATGTGACTGGAAAAGGATACCCTACTGGTTATGGTGTCAACTTTGTTGATGGCCTTAATTTAGGATGTCATGCAGGAGCTGGTGATCCCAATGGAGATGATACCTGTAGTTATGATGATTATCGTCATCCAAAACTTCCTGGTAGTGGGGGTGTTTCGACGACTCCAGTAGATCCTCCTCAAGTTTGTGGTCGTAATTTCGAAGAAGAAATACCTTGTAGACTCATGGATAATGGTGGAGGCGTAATTAATCTTAATGCTAATACCATTGTTGTTGATGCATACTCTCGTATTTTAGCTAATGGAGAAGGTAGTGGTGCAGGTGGCAGCATTGCACTCAATGTAGATAAGTTCAATTGTTTAGCAGCAAATACGATTATAGTCAGTGCGAATGGTGGACAATTCAGTAACACTATCAATCCTGATCTAAGTCATAGTTCAGGAGGTCGTATCGCTATATATGCCAACACTCTTTTTGATGGTGATCCTGTATCGAGTTATATTTCTACAAATGGTGGCAAAGGAATTCTTCTCTCACCTAGCTTATCTAATTCTGAGATAATCGGCGCAGCGGGCACTATCTATAGTTCTGTTGAAAGTAGCAACACAATTGGAATGACACTTAATCATGGCAGTTTATTCAATCCAACTCAATTAGTAACAGTTGGTCAACATGTTGTGACTGCTATCTCTGCATTAGCTAATAATCAATGGCAAATTACCGTAGCTGGTACACCTTGGGTTTCTTCTAATCTTGAGAATGGAAGGTCTTTGGTAGGACAACAAATTCGCTTAGACATTAATACAGAAAATGCGCCTTTGTATACAATCATTAGTCAGACAAATAATCAACTGATTATTGTTTCCCCTGACAACCTATCTGGAATAATAGGGCAGGTTATACAAGGTGTACATCAATTTGATACTATAAACATGGAAGAATCTTTGCTGAATTTTGACGATGATTTACTGATTCTCACAAGACCTACTAATCACTTTTATAATGCAACATTAATGTTTAACCAACCCCCTTCTTCATTAGTGACAACGCTTCTGCAAATGGGTGCCCATGTTCTGTCAAAATCTCCAATCACTTTAGATGAGTTAACTTTAACCGGCAATATGTCAGGTCTCAAAGCACCTCAGATTACTATCAATGGTAATCTGACTTTAGATAGAATGATGTTCGATTTCGCCAGTGATAACCCAATACAAATTAATGGACAGCTTATACTCAAAGATTATGCTCAATTATTAGCACGGAAAACAAATGACCAATCCAACCAAATTAAACCGTTACGATTAAACGTAACCGATAGCATTTCAATTGAACAAAACTCAAGAATTAGTGCTGATGGTGCAGGATATGCTCCTAATACTGCTTGGCCAGATAATACTGCTTCTGAGTATCTAGGTAGCCATGGAGGGAATGCCTTTAACAATAAGGTTGATCAAAGTTATGGTCGTTACCAGCATGCTCACTTTGCTGGAAGTGGTGGTGCTACCTCTGATCAATATAGCGAGGCTTATGGTGGAGGTGTTATTGAATTAATTACACCTACGTTGATCAATAATGGTGTAATTTCGGCCAATGGTGAAGAGGAAGGTGCTGGTGGAAGTGTTCATATACAAACCGATATATTGCAAGGCAGTGGTGCAATTACAGCGACTGGGGGCAAAGTTTTATCTTTTGGTGACCCAGTGAATTACCCTGGTAGCGGCAGAATTAGTCTTTATGTTGATGATACCTCTGGTTTCACTGGAGAAATTACCACTGGTAGTTTCTCTTCATCAAGCAGGATTCATCCAGACTTCCCCATGCCTGAGACCTCAGCAAATGGCACGGCGTTTGGCACGGCTTTTGTGAAGTCCTCATCCGATAATTATGGGCATCTTATTATCGGTACCAATTGTAGAATGCAGATCATTCTAAGTGTTATAGGTGGTTCTGATTGCAATGGTTCTGGTCCTGGCCCAATTAAACTGTCTGTGGGTAAAACTAATATTACCAAGGATAACGATCGCCAACCCACCATGATAAGAAGTGTGGGCATGCATACTATCAATCAGATTGAAGAAATCGACACGAATATTTGGAGGGTCACAGTCGCTGATACTTCTTGGAAAGCAACTGTTCTTGATCTGGATTGGGGACTTCAAGGTATCGAAGTACAGCTGGACTCCAAAGATGCCAATGCTCCCTTGCTAACAATCAAAGAGAATACCAACAATACATTAATTATCGAAACTGATCAGGATTTAACTTCCTATTTGGGTAAAACCTTGGTTGGAGTACATACTTTTAAAACGCTGACTCTAAGTAATCGGGCTTATGTGAACTTTGGTCAAGATCGTTTGATTATCCAAGATCTAGATAATTCTTATATTGATCGGGATGGTAAGATCTCTGCAGGCCTGGTAAGCGCAGAATTGGCTCAGTGGGTACAGCATAATAATGGCCAACTATTTGTATATCTTGTCACTGTTGATGAATTAATGGTTCAAAACAATCAACGCATAGATGCAGGTAGACTGTTGGTTAAAGGTGATATTCATGTATTCGAGAATGCAACCTTAACCTTGAATGTATCTGATCAGATTGTGGTACAAGGGAATTTATCTTTAGATGCCAATGCACAAATCACTCAACCCACAGATATTTCTTATGAAGAAGTGAAACCACTGAATATGGATGTTATGGGAGATGTAGTGATCGCAGCAACAGCCCAAATAAATCTACAAGGAACGGGATATCCCGTTAATACCTCGCATAATCTACTGGGTGTTGGTACTGGCTGTTATGGTGGAGCACGAACATCTCAGAATGTGGATAAACCTATAGATTGTATCTATGGCTTCTACAAGAATGCCAGTTTGCCCGGCAGTGGAGGTGATAGTTATGATATTAACTATGGTTCACGAGGTGGCGGGGCATTTATTTTGACTGCAACAAGCCTGCAACTGAACGGCATCATCAACGTGAATGGCCAAGATAATACGGGTGGTGATTATGCGGGTTCAGGCGGTAGTGTGCATATCCAAGTTGATGATATGAGCGGAACAGGTGAAATTAGTGCAATGGGTGGTACATTTAGGCCAGAAGGTTACGAATCATCAGCTGCTGGACGTGTGGCACGCTATGTGGCTACAGATAATTTTACAGGCCAGATTAAAGCTGGTTCTATTGGCGATAAATATGGTGCAAGTGGTATGGGCACTCAATATCTAAAGTTAGAGAATGATCTTGTTGGAAGTCTAATCGTAGATGGTTTAAATCATGGAGCACCTTTGTGGTCAACAACTATTCGTGGCGCCGGCCGGGGTTCCATCGGTTGTGTAACGGCTCTTGGGAATAACCAATGGGATATTGGACGAGAAGGATTTTGTGAAGGAACTAATGTTTATTTGAAAGGTGATCTAGACTTTAATTTTGAAGGCAGTATTACCCCAAGCATACATTCTTTAACCCTCTCAGAGGCTGAAGAAATTCCGATTAAAATTGAAGAGAAACATGGTCATTTACCCATTGTGTTTATCATTGAAAAAGGTGTAGAGAGAACAATTGATAATGCTTTATATAGCAATATAATTAATGGTGATGGTTGTAGGCTTGAAACAGCAAGTACAATAAACACATCATTAAGTGCTGGAGACTATGAAATAGTCGTCACTTATCAAGAAGATGCTTGGAACTGCCAAGAATTACCTAGGTTGCATTATGCATTAAGTTTAGGTAAGGGTGATTCAACCGCATGGAATCCTACTAACAACTCAGCCATGGGGTTAGAGGGACGTGAGGTCGATCTTAATATTGAAGATCAAAACAATCCACTTGTAACTATTCTATCAAATACAGCCTATCATTTTGTGGTTGAATCCAGTAATGATTTAACCAATATGGTGGGTAAAACTTATGAAGGTGTTAATCGTTTTAAAACCTTAAAAGTAATTAATGGCGCCTCCGTTGACTTTGGGGATAATCGTGTTGAGATTGAAGACTTAACAAACTCACAATTTGATGCTCAAAGTAGTATTAGGATGTCTTCTTCAAACATTGAGCTCACACAAAAATTACTCGATTCTGGTATTAAATATGAGATCACTCGGGATCTTCAAATGGCAGATATTATTCTTAATGATGGTGCGGTACATCAAGTGAATGCTACAAATTTGACCATCAATGGCAATGTTGTGTTAGATAATGGTTCCACATTGATATTGGATGTTGCAAACACTACACAGATCTCTGGTGAAGTACAAATAACTAACAGCTCACATTTAACAGTTCCTTTTCCATCTACCCAAGAAGTAACGATAATTCTATCACCTTTAAATCTATCTATAGACGGACAATTATTTATTGATGCGAGCTCAGATATTAACTTAAAGGGAAAAGGTTTCCCAATTAACCACGGAGGGGTAAATGGTTTCGTTGATACCAATATAAGTTGTCATGGCGGAATCAGTTCAGAAAGCTCAATGCTCTGTGGATATGGAAATTATCTGCATGCTAATAGTTTTGGAAGTGGGGGGACTTCTGTTGCAGGTGGAGGTTTAGTTAGCATTCAAGCCCAACAAATAATTTTAATGGGTAGTATCAATGTCGATGGTGCTAATACTGCCAATCAATCAGCAACCGGTGGCGCTGGTGGTAGTATTCATCTATCCACCCCAAGACTTGCAGGCTCTGGAATCTTAACAGCAAAAGGCACAGGAAAGGCAGCTAATGGCTATCCTACAGCCGGTGGAGGCAGGATTTCTATTATCAGTGCAGATACTTCTGGCTTTAGCGGTTCAATAGTTACAGCCAGTGATTTTAATAAAACCAATAATCCTTCAGGCGCTGGAACGGTTTATATCTCAACAGCAGAAAATGAATTTGGTAATCTGATAGTTGATAACAATGCTTGGCTCTCTAATCGTCCAACAACCTATATTCAATCTGTTGGGCTCAGATCCATCTTAGCTGTAGAAGAAGAATCAACCAATAAATGGCGCGTGACTTTCGATGGTGACTTTGGGCCTATAGAGCAAGTAAGAGATAGTTTAGTCGGGTTGTGGGTTAGCCTAGATGAGTCACAACTAGATGCTCCTATTTATCAAATTATAGAAAACGAAAATGATTCATTACTGTTATCGAGTACAGATGATCTTACAGGCTATTTAAACCAGCAACTTGTCGGTGTACATACTTTTGAAACTATCAGGATAATTCAAGGGTCTTGGGTTGATTTTGGAGAAGATCAAGTACGGATTATTAACGTGGCAGGTTCACTCATTGATGATAACAGTTATCTTTCTGCTGGCTGGATAACAGATGGCTTTAATTTAACTGTTGCAATTAATGATGAACAGTTAAAATTCTCTGAATTTTTGGCCGAAGTTCATTGGCAAGTGGATATAGATAAACTCAACCCCAATCAGGATTTACAGATTGGCCGACAGCTTTGGGCGATCTTTAATCGTAAAGGTAGTAAACCTGGACATAAGGCAAAAAGTAAAGGTAAATCTGGTCTATTTGTGGACCGACGAAAAAGGCTAGCACTTGATGCCAAACAAATGTCTAATGCATCCCAAAGGCATAATAATCCATCACAGTGGCAATATACTAGTAGTAAATCAAGACACGTATAGTTGAGATTTGTTAACAATTTTCACACGGATATTTTAAAGTTTTATACTGAAGAGGAATAAAAAATGAAATTGATTAAAAGCATAGCAGTTTTCTCTCTGATAGGGTTTCTAAGTGCATGTTCACATCAAGATGAAAAAACAATTGCAACGGTGGGTGAAAAACAAATCCAACAAGAAGATTTTAATGCTTTTTTGGATCTTAAAAGGGTCAACGTAAAAGATGAGAAACAGGTTAATGCCTATTTAAAGCAATATTTAGATAGAGAAGCTTTAACCACAGCCATTGAAGAATCTAAAGTTTTAGAGCAAAAAAACATTCAAGCGGAACTCAATGAGTTCAAAAAAGAAATGTTAATTGGCCGATATTTTCAGACTTATTTAAAAGATAAAGTAACCGATGAAGGTATACGAAATTATTATGCAAATCACGCAGAACAATTCCAATCCAAAAAAGTAAATGTATCTCATATACTGATTAGAACCAGTAAAAACATGTCAGAAGAAGAACGAAAAGTAAAATACACCAGAGCACATGAAGCCTACAGCAAACTTAAAAGTGGGGCTTCGTTTGAATCCGTAGTCGCTGAGTTTTCAGAAGATACGGTCTCTGCAAAAAAACAAGGAAATATCGGATGGATAACTGAAGGCGCAATTGATCCTGTGTTCTCCAAGAAAGTCTTCACCGAAATGAAAAAAGATGAGATCAGCGAACCATTTCAAACATCATTTGGCTTTCATGTCGTGAAGTTAATTGAAGCTCCTGCTGTGGTAACGCAACCCTTTGAAAAGGTTTCAGGTGACATTCGACATCAACTACGAAAAGCAGCTAAAGATGCAGAACTCGAACGTTTGATGACGTCTGTTTCTATTAAGAGAATGTAATGATGCTTAAACTTTCTCACAAAATATCTCATTCAATACTGCTTGGAATCTTTATACTCTCATTGGCTGGATGTCATTCAGATAATGCAATGAACGAAACAAATGATCAAACTAAATCACTATTACCTAGCGTGGATACTAGTGAAATAGTCGCAACTGTTTCTGGCCAAAAAATCACCCAAGACGATTTAGATGCTGCTATCGATAAAACTTTTGGGGAATATGCGACGACTCAAATCAATCAAGATATTTCTAAAAAAGTATTACAAAGCTTAGTGATGTCAAAGGCCATGGCAATGAAAGAACAGGCATCTTTAACTTCAGAAGAATTAAAAGACATCGAACGCGATGTCAGTAGTTATCGAGAAGAACTTCTTACCAAAAAATATTTACAAGATAATATTTCTCAAATTCCTGTATCACAAGCGATGATTGAAGAATATTACCATCAGCATCCTGAACGTTTTGCAGCAAATACAATTCGAAGTTTTGAAATGGTACAAAGTCTAGTCAATACAGCTGGAGACGCTAGAGACCAAGCCATAGACAAACTTAAAATGTTTAATACGGATAATGATTGGAGTAGCACTGTTTCTAAACTGAAACAGCAGGGCATACAGTTTAAATATAGTAAAGGGGCTTCGTCAGATGGCGTTCTAGATAAGGAAATAAATAACATATTAGTGGGATTAAAACCTAAGCAAGTTTCTAGTGTTTACTTCATAGATGGCTATCCAACAGTTATGCGGTTGAATAAACTTGTTGAGACTTCTCCTAAACCATTACAGCAAGTTGAAAATGACATTCGCAAAATGTTACTACCCGTACAGTTGAAACAAGCAATCTCTAAGGCATCCAAAGAGTTGTTAGCTACCCAAAAGGTTATTTATTTCGGTGAATTTAGTTCTAACTAAATGACATGTTGGAACAAAGAACAAGGACATCCATTTTTATAATATGAAAATTCAGTTTAGAAACCACATTTTTTTGATGATGCTATTTTTGACACAACTAGCATTGGGCGGTGAATCAAATGACTCAACTAAACCTGTCATTCATATTGATGGAGTAACTCAATTTGAAACTGCAGCACCAACTTACATAGTCAGTGGAACGGTTGACTCTCAACAAAGCATTGTTGATGTGACAGCAATAAGCAATCAATTTCCTCAACAAAATTTTACTGTTAATTTTACCGCAAATGGCGATTTTAAAACCCAAGCTATAGATTTAAATAGTGGAATGAATCTATTAACAATTCAAGTTGTGGATCAACAAGGCAATGAAAATATAGCTCAATTAATTATTACCAGAGTACCTGATCAAGCGCCTCCTGTGGTTCTGGTTTACGATGAAATTTGGTACAGCACACATGAACACACAGCTCAAATAGAAGGTAAAGTGAAGGATGACAGTGCTATTTCATCAGTTGTTGTTACCAGTGATCGATTTGCCTCACAAAGTTTCACTCTAACTTTAGATGCTAATAATGAGTTTATATCTCAACAAATACCACTCATTGAAGGTTTAAATACACTCACTGTAGAGGCCGTTGATCAATATAACAACAAAGGAACTACCATTGTTCAAATCACTCAATTAGTTGACTCGACTCCACCAGAGTTGATAATTGATGGCAATTTAAATAATGGAGACGAAGAGGATGTTAGCACAGAAGCGCTTTCGACCCAGCTGAAAGGTCATGTTCAGGATGAGAGTCGAATTGTCTCAATTTTTGCACAATCAGATCAATTTCCCGAGCAAACCTTCCAAGTCAACCTATCTGATAATGGCGATTTTACGACAGATACTATTAACCTTTATCCTGATAATAACCTGTTAAGTGTAACGGTGGTTGATGAGTTTGCCAATCAAACCACCGAACAGATTCGCTACACTCGGCTAATTGACAGAGAGCCACCCACAATTGTTATTGATGGTAACGCAACTCGAACAGTTAATGAAACAAACCTACCTCTAACAGGCTCCATAACAGATCAGAGTTTAATCACCGATACCTATGCGGTATCTACAGCATTTGCTGGTCAACGTTTTAAGGTTGATTTAGATGCTTCTGGTCATTATACCACCGCCAATATTCCTATAGCTGATGATCTCAACCAGATTTTTATTGTGGCTACGGATGAGCAAGGAAATCAAGGAACTCAACAGATTGATATTACACTGGTGCCAGATCCTGAAGCACCAAAGGTTAAGATTGATAAACCCCACTATCCTTATACAGAATTTGCAACTAGTGATTTAAGTGGCACCATCAATGCCACCAAAAACTTGGATAATGTTTTTGCGACCAACGAGCAATTTCCCGGTCAAACATATCCCATTGAGATAAAAAATAGAGGTCATTTTGAGACCTCTATTCCACTGAAAGAGGGTTTTAATAACATAGTAATCTTAGCATTAGATGAAGACAGCCATCTAGGACATGCTCGTGTTGTCATTGTAAAAAAACATGATGAACAACCACCAGTGATCTCACTTGATGAATTTGCTCTACGCACCTATGAATTAACCACGCACCTTACAGGTGATATACAAGATGAAAGCACTATAATTTCAGTTTTTGCCATTAACGATCAATTTCCAGATCAGCAATTTCCTGTGACCCTTGTAGATCATCATTATGAAACATCCGAAATTCCCTTAAAAATTTCTCAGAACCTTATTACTATTAAAGCCGTCGATCAGTATTTGAATGAAGGGACTCAAATATTAGCTATCAAGAGGGTGTTGGATGATATAAAACCTGTCATTCAGTTAGATGGCGAAACCACGATTACCACAGAAAAGGCACATTTAAAATTCTCTGGAACCGCTACGGATAATACAGCTATAACCAGTATCAATATCACCAACAATCAATATCCCAGCCAAACATTTTTTATTACTTTACAGGATGATGGGCATTTTGAAACCACAGATATTCCTTTAAATGTTGGGGAGAATATCTTGCTAATTACAGCAACTGACAAATTCTCTAACAAAAATACTTTGCAAATAAATGTTACCCGTCAAGCAGATTCAAACCCTCCTCAAATTGAAATTGATGGAGGAAATCCCAGAGAGATATCAACACATACCACTCAACTATCTGGGAAAGTGACTGATGACAGTCCAATCAATATCCTTTATGCAGTATCAACAACTTTTCCTGGTCAGCATTTTAAAGTTAATATTGACGATAATGGATTTTTCAACACAGAGTTGATTCCTATTGATGGCACTTTAAATCAAATTTACATCGTTGCTGTTGATCAATTTGGTAATGAATCAACACAAAGTGTAGATATTCGTTTAATTGTTGATCACAACTCTCCTGTTGTTCTGTTTGATAAACCTCATTATCCGACAACAGAATCTACGACCACAGATTTGAGTGGAACTATCACCACAGATTCTGAATTACAGAGCATTAAAGCCTACAATGATCGAAAACCAGAAGAAACCTATAATGTCTCAGTGGATGACCAAAAACATTTTTCAACCACTCTGCCATTATCCGATGGTTATAATAATATCTTAATTATCGCGACAGATGTAAATGGCCTTTCAGGAAGTGACTATGTTGTTATAAACAAGAAACATGACGAGCAAGGTCCTGTAATACAAGTGGATGAATATCTACTGTTAACCTACGACACTGCAACACATTTTACTGGAACAGTAAATGATGAAAGCCAAATTACCACTATCAATGCCTCAAGTGATCAATACCCTGGACAAACCTTCAGTGTCAACCTTAACGCAACAGGTCATTTTGATACATCACAAATTCCATTGAAAATTGGTCAAAACATTATAACAATAGTCGCAATTGATCAGTTCTCCAATCGTGGCTCTCAGATCACTGCCGTTAAAAGATTATTGGATGATACCGAACCCAAAATTCAAATCAGTGACGAGACTATTTTA
>Ga0066641_10001567_pt1 | contig 10463 bp, 6 predicted proteins | sample CryGeyCG2114_065_FD_59509 | JGI IMG/M metagenome (GOLD analysis project Ga0066641, IMG submission 59509) | Groundwater microbial communities from aquifer - Crystal Geyser CG12_big_fil_rev_8/21/14_0.65 | ecosystem: Environmental > Aquatic > Deep subsurface > Groundwater | place: USA: Utah: Grand... | reverse complement strand
GCGCCTTATCCCAGCATCGCTACCAATATCCTGTTTTTTGAAAAAGGCGGCTCAACCAAAGATGTCTGGTTCTTCCAGCATCCCTACCCCGAAGGCTACAAGTCCTATTCTCGCTCCAAGCCTTTGACCATTGGCGAGTTCAATTTGGAAAAGAAATGGTGGGGCGGCGCAAGCCGCAAAGGCCGCAAGACCACCGAGCACGCCTGGAAAGTCAGCGCAAAGGCGCTGGCCGAACGCAACTACAATCTGGACAGCAAAAATCCGCACGAAGTGGAAGTCAACCACCGTGATCCGGAAGAGTTGATGGCGGAATACCAGCAGATTGTCAAACAGCTTGAGGCGGCACAGCAGGCATTGAAGAACGAGTTAATGGCATGCCTAGGAGGCAAGGCATGACCCTGGCTACCCGCCAACTGCTGGAGCAGCACTTCGACACCGCCTTTGCCGCCCCCGACGGCATTGCCAAATTGCGCGAGCTGATTCTGACGCTTGCCATGCTAGGCAAACTGGTGGAGCAAGACCCCCATGACCCGCCCGCCAGCGAGCTGCTGAAGGAAATCGAAGCTGAAAAACTGCGGCTGGTGAAATCAGGAAAAATCAAAAAGCCTAAGCCGTTGCCTCCGATCAAGCCGGAGGAAGCGCCTTACGAGCTACCAACAGGATGGGAATGGGTGAGGCTTGGTGAAATAACAGGATACAACGGAAGAAAAAATATTTCGGGTGATGAGATAGGCCCCAATACATGGTTGCTTGATCTCGAAGATATTGAAAAGGGAACTTCTCGCATTCTAAATCGAGCTAAATTTTCAGAGCGTCAATCAAAATCTACGAAATCCACCTTTCAGAAAGGTGATGTACTTTACGGGAAATTGCGGCCGTATCTCGACAAGGTTGTGGTTGCCGATACTAATGGGGTTTGCACGACTGAGATTGTGCCTATCGTGCCGTTCAATGGCATACATTCCGAATTTCTAAGGTGGCTGCTAAAACGTCCCGCATTTCTGGCGCATGTAAACTCCCTTATGTATGGCGTCAAAATGCCAAGGCTTGGCACTGAGGACGCTGTAATTAGTATTCACCCTCTACCTCCATTGTCAGAGCAACACCGTATCGTTGCCCGCATCGACCAGTTAATGGTCCGCTGCGACGAACTGGAAAAGTTGCGCAAAGCACGGGAAACCCGGCGTCTGGCCGTCCACACCGCCGTCATCAAGCAACTGCTCGACGCGCCAGATGGCTCAGCCTGGGACTTTATCCAACAACACTTCGGCGAACTCTACACCGCCAAAGAAAACGTCGCCGAACTACGCAAAGCCATCCTGCAACTCGCCGTCATGGGTCGCCTCCTCCCCCAAGACCCTAACGATCCGCCTGCCAGTGAGTTGCTGAAAGAAATCGAAGCCGAAAAGAAGCTACTGGTGGAAGCTGGCAAAATCAAACAGCCCAAGCTGTTACCACCGATAAAGCTGGAAGAAATGCCTTACGAACTGCCCAAGGGGTGGGAGTGGGTGAGGTTTTTCGACACCAACACTGTAAAGTCAGAGCTGGTATCCGCTAGGGATTTTCAAGACGAGAATCAAATTGCACCGGACTCTATCGAAAAAGGTACAGGCAGTTTGTTGTTTCATCGAACGGTTGCAGAGTCAGGCGCAACTGGCCCCAATAATCGGTTTTACGAGGGGCAGATTCTTTATTCGAAAATTCGTCCCTCACTAAACAAGGTCGTTGTTGCTCCATACGACGGTCTTTGCAGTGCAGACATGTACCCGATTATATGTCATACAAATACACAATTCATGCTCAAGGTTATTCTGTCTGAGCCATTCTTAGTACAAGTACGCTTGGCAGAAAATCGGGTAAAGATGCCGAAGCTAAATCTCGAAAGTCTTGGGCAATTTGTAGCTCCTCTTCCACCTCTCCCTGAACAACTCCGCATCGTCGCTAAAATCGACAAGTTGATGACTCTGTGCGACACGTTGGAACAGCAGATCAACATCGCTACAGTAAAGCAATCAGAATTACTGTCCGCGCTACTTACTGCCCAGCCACAGCAACACACCGATATCATTGATCTTTCCACCTATCGCTCCGCTATTGGCTGTTATGTAGTAGGAAAACTCGCCAATACCCAGTACTTTGGTCGGACCGCTGCTGCCAAGGTCATGTACCTGGCGCAAGCGCATGTGGGTTTAACGCTGGATTTTCATCCTGAACGTCAAGCCGCTGGACCACTGGATAAATGGATCTATGACTTTGAGCGGCAAGGGAAACGCCAAGGCTGGTTCGAGGTCAATGAAAAAACCTTGGCAAGTGGCAAGAAAAAGGCGGATTACCGCTGCTTGTCCGCGCTGTCGGAGCCTGCGGCAAAAGCCGAGGCGCTGATGTCGGTTGAGCAGCAGGCCGAATTTGATCGCTTGATCTATGCCCTGGCGGACAAGAAGACTGAAGACGTCGAGGTTATCGCCACTCTTTTCGCCGTCTGGAATGACTTCCTGATTGATGGCATCCAGCCGACGGATGAACAGATCATTGCCGAAGTGCGCGAGAATTGGCACGAACGCAAAGCGCGCTTCTCGCCAGCTGAGCTTGGTAGATGGCTTGACTGGCTGCGAAGCAAAAAGCTTGTCCCACAAGGTCGGCCCCCAAGAACTGTACAACAGCCCAGATTGAGATTTGACTGGCTACTGATTACGAGCTGAGCGACAAGATCAATGAACAAGAAGTTGAGTAGGAAAATAATTACTGAATAATCCAGTACAACGGATGTACGAGGAGGCGCAATGATCCTAACGGACAACGAAACCAAGGTCGATCTGCTGAACAACGAAGCAATAGCTTCCACGATCATTGAGTTACTTCGTTCCAGACCTGACCATCCGGTGACGATTGGCGTTCATGGTGATTGGGGCGCGGGCAAGTCTAGTGTGCTCGAAATGATTGAGGCCGGGCTGGACAGCAAGGAAGATGTGCTGTGTCTCAAGTTCAATGGATGGCGATTCCAAGGCTTCGAAGATGCCAAGATCGCCTTGATAGAAGGCATAGTGACGGCCTTAATCGAGAAGCGTCCTGCACTGACGAAGGCTGCTGGTGCCGTCAAGGATGTGTTCCGCTGCATCGACTGGCTGAAGGTCGCCAAGCGGGCTGGCGGCCTGGCCTTCACCACGTTTACTGGCATTCCAACACCTGATCAGATGCTGTCGGTTGTCGGCTCTCTTGAAGCTGTAGTGGCAGATCCCACCAAGCTCGCTACAAAGGAAAACCTCTCGACGATCATCAGAGAGGTAAAGGCGGTTCTGGCGTCGGGCGAGGCAAAGAATGTCCCTGAGGAAGTGGAAGCGTTTCGTAAAGCCTTCGATGAATTGCTTAAGGAAGCTGGGGTCAAACAGCTTATTGTCCTGATCGACGACCTTGACCGCTGTCTGCCAGACACCGCTATCGAAACACTTGAAGCCATCAGGTTGTTTGTGTTCACTGCTCGGACCGCATTTGTTGTCGCGGCCGACGAGGCCATGATTGGGTATGCGGTACGCAAACACTTCCCCGACCTGCCGGACAGTACCGGGCCAAGAGACTATGCACGCAACTACTTGGAGAAGCTCATTCAGGTACCTTTCCGCATCCCGGCCTTGGGTGAGGCCGAAACTCGAATCTATGTGACATTACTGTTGGCCGGTGTCGAGTTCGAAGAGACTGATGCCGGGTATGCGAAGCTCATTGACGCCGCACGTGAACAACTTAAGCGTCCCTGGATAAGCGGCGGCCTGGATGCCGCGACCTTCAAGACCTCACTGGGTGAGCAGGCTGGAAAGGCCAACAATGCGCTTGTGCTAAGCGATCAGATCGGCCCGATCCTGGCGAGCGGTACCAAAGGTAACCCTCGCCAGATCAAGCGTTTTCTCAATACTCTGCTATTGCGCGAGCGCACAGCAACAGCCAGAGGCTTCGGAGACGATATCAAACTACCGGTACTTGCAAAGCTCATGCTTGCGGAACGTTTCATTCCTAAGTTATTCGAGCAGATCGCCTATGTGGCTGCAATCCATCCGCAGGGTCAATGCGAAGACCTCGGATTGTTGGAAGAGAGTTTGAATGTCGCTACAGTCAAAGAAGCGCCTGACGAGGGTAAAGAGAAAAAGGCTCCAGAACCAGCAGCAGTGACAGAAAGTACCGTACTGTCTGAATGGAAGACATCGGGGGTGGTGCGTGATTGGGCACGCTTGGTTCCAAGACTCTCAGATACTGACCTCAGACCCTATCTATTCGTTACCAAGGACAAAAAGGATTATTTTGGCCCCGTGTCGGTTCTGGGGCATCTGGCCGGAGTGGTGGACAAGCTATTTAGCGGTAAGCTGGTCGTACAAGGCTATGAGGCGGAGTTGAAACAGCTTGCTCAGCCCGAAGCCGACAAGGTATTTGAAGCAGTCCGCACTAGGATAATGAGCACTGGAACCTTCGATACCAAACCGGATGGTATTGATGGACTTATCGTACTGGTAAAAGCTCAGCCAAACTTGCAAGGCCCCCTGTTGGACTTCTTGGAAGCTCTGCCACGGGTAAAGTGTGGGCCGTGGGTGGTCGGGGGCTGGCAGGGTGTTCTCAAAGACACGGCGTATAGCGCACGTTTGGCAAAACTGTTGGGTGAATGGAGCAAGGTCACCGGCAACACATTCTTGAAGAGTGCAGCTGAAAATGCGCTCAAACAACCGAAGGGAGGTCGCTAATGGGAACCTCAACAGCATACCGTGGCCCCGGTGGGGGAACCCCTTTGATCCCGTCATGGTTGGGAGATCCGCCCGCTCCACCGGCGGCCCCTGATACAGGCTCAGACGGTGCACCGCCGCCAGATGCCACCAATCCGCCCGCTCCACCGGACAAGCCCCCCATTCCACAGGTCGCGGACCCTCAGCGCTTTTCAGGCCCCCGCAACAACTTCACAAGATTTGCAGGATCTGGCGGAAGTGATCGAGCCAGCCTTGGCCGGGCAGTATCGCAGTATGTTTCCACGTCTTCAGGCGGTGCCCGTCAGGCGGCTCAACGCATGGGGGCCTCTCGTGGAGCGGGAGGGAGACTTCTGGGGTTCCTTGCTGATGCGAATGCAAGAGGTATGCGTGAGGCGTTGCGAGATTTTAACCTTGAATCTATGGCAGGACGCCCGATCACCGAGGTCTTTGTTGCTTTGGCTGATCATATCTGCCCAGGGGCGAGCACAGTCGATGAAGGCATTGCACGCGAGGCGTATATCGAAACGATCATTGATCTGGCAAGTGAGGGACTGGCTGATCTGGCTACTTTTACCCCAGAGCAGATGGACACGATTTTCGAACTGTATGCTACTCATGCGATCGAAGCGCGAATTTGCAATGACATTGGTACCAGGGCCGTCACAATGCCATCGAATGCGCAAACCGCGCATCAGGTTGAACGGCAACTGCGTGATTTTATACGAGGTGGCGTAAGCGATGCTCTGGCTCGTGAGCGGGAAAAGGATGACTCGGCCAATTTATCACAGGATCAGATTAAATCATTCGTGGATAACATTTATGAGTCTGCTTTTGCCATTTTGCAGGCGCTGGGTAATGCGGAGGCTGATCAATGAAGCGGCAACTATTAGCTGGCCGTTTCGGCCCTGATGACCAGTTGGACATTCCTGCGGGCAGGGACGAACAGCGGACCTATCTGCAACTAGTCGCGGGAGAGAACTCCCTGGGTCATGGTATTGGCAGCGCACTGAGCGATCTGAAGAAGCTTGGTGTTATTCCATCCGAAATCGGAGTGGATCTGTTGCTGTTGGCTGCACATGTTCATGCTGCCGATACTCGAATTTCTCGTGCAAAAGAATCTCAGGACTCCTGGACGCGAGAAATTCGTCTGGTCGTACCTGTCAGTGATCCTGCTCGATGGGTTGCCGCTGCACCCACACTAAAAAGCTTGCTGGATTTTCTGACAGGAGACCGTTGGGAACTGGGATTCAGGACTCGTCCATTTCGATTCAAATCAGTTGTCGAGCAGGCTGCTCCCAGCCTGACTACCCATCCTTTCGACTCTCTCAGCCTTTTCTCTGGTGGTTTGGACAGCCTGATTGGGGCGATTGATTTGCTTGAGAGCGGGAATATACCTTTGCTGATCAGCCATTCCGGAGATAGCGCGGCCAGCGATGCCCAGAACAAGTTGTTCTCTGGCCTGAAAGAACATTACAAGCCGTCGTCATTTGATCGGCTGCGTGTGGGGATGACCTTCAAGCAGGGCCTGATAAAGAATGTTGGCTCAGAAGACAGCACACGAGGAAGATCCTTTCTCTTCTTCGCGCTAGGTGTCTTTGCCGGAACCGGTCTTGGGCAGCACTTTACGCTGCGGGTGCCAGAAAACGGACTGATTGCTCTGAACGTGCCATTGGACCCGTTACGACTTGGCTCCAACAGCACACGAACAACACATCCTTACTACATGGCGCGGTGGAATGATCTACTGGGCGCGCTCAGTATAGATGGGGAGGTGCGGAATCCGTACTGGAACAAGACGAAAGGGGAAATGGCTTCAAGCTGCAAAAATTCCAGCTTGCTGACGCAGTTGGTTACAGACTCCTTGTCGTGTTCATCTCCCGCCAAGGGACGCTGGCAAGGACGCGGAATTGAGCATTGCGGCTATTGCCTGCCATGCCTTATCCGCCGCGCTGCTTTGGAAGCCGCATGGGGTGCGGGAAACGATGGAACACAATATACAGTTGCCGACCTGCACGCACAGATTCTGGATACTCGCAAAGCGGAAGGCATACAGATCAGATCGTTTCAATATGCGATTGAGAGACTGAAGAAACAGCCGCAGCTCGCAAAGTTGTTGATCCATAAACCCGGTTCTCTTGCTGATGAGACAGCACATCTTGACCAGCTTGTTGATGTTTATCGACGTGGCCTTGCAGAGGTTGGGCAGTTGATTGCTGGTGTACAAACCAAGCCCCGCTGATGGAGGAATGTGTGATCGATACGACAGGGCTTGTGGATTTTCATTGCCACCTGGACCTTTATCTGGACCATGCGATGGCTGTCCGCGAGGCTGATGAGGCCGGTGTTTTCACGCTCGCTGTTACCACAACTCCATTGGCGTGGCCTCGCAATCATGAACTGGCGCAGCGCACGAAGCATGTACGTGCAGCACTAGGACTGCATCCTCAGTTGGTGGCGGAGCGTGAGGCAGAAATCGCGCTATGGGACGAATATCTCTCTGAAACCCGATATGTAGGCGAAGTCGGTCTGGATGCCGGACCACGTTTTTACAAGTCAATGGAGGCTCAGCATCGTGTTTTTCAGCATGTGCTCCGACGCTGCGCAGAAGCTGGCGACAAGATCATCACGGTTCATAGTGTGAGGGCCGTGAAGGCCGTGCTGGATCAAGTAGAAACTTTTCTGCCTCCCGATAAAGGTAAAGTCGTTCTCCACTGGTTCACTGGCACCAAGAGCGAGGCTAGGCGAGCCATTGAGTTGGGGTGCTGTTTTTCTATCAACGCAACGATGTTGACCAATGAGCGGCATGTATCCATGGTTAAAGCGATTCCGCTGGATAGGATATTGACAGAAACGGATGGACCATTCACTCGAACAGCCGACAGGCCGTCCAAACCATCCGATGTGATGCATGTTGTGGAGGAGCTTGGTCGATTACACCAAATACCAGCAGACCATTTGGCTATGGTGATTCGCGACAACCTGCGGCGGCTTGTAAGTTAAAGCTTGTTGGCAGCGGATCGTATTCCTGTTTACAGCGTTTGCGTAAAGGCGTTCTTTTGGACACAGGTCATCATGCCTATACAGGCTGATGGTAATGCTAGGGGAGATGGTTGTGTGATCAGAAAAATAGTCATTCAAAATTATCGAAAGTTCCGAACTCTTGATGTTGACATGCTTCCTGGCACCAACATTCTTGTCGGTAGCAATGACAGCGGTAAATCCACGTTGATTGAGGCAATCAATCTTGCCCTGACTGGGAAAATCAATGGCAGGATATTAGCTCAAGAGCTTTCACCTTACTACGTCAACCTAGACGCCACTGCACAGTATGTCCAGGAGTTGCAGTCCAATCCCCGTGCTATACCTCCGGTCATTATCATCGAGGTTTACCTGGAAGACGGTGGAGAAGCTGAGATTCTGCGCGGCACGAACAACCTTCTCGGTGAGGATGCCTGCGGAATACGCATCCAGGCCAAGTTGTCGCCGGATTTCGAGGAAGAATACCGTAGTTTTGTCGCGAATCCGGGGGGCGTTCGTCTCGTCCCAACCGAGTACTACCGGGTCGATTGGTTTGGCTTTTCCGGGAACGGAGTGACGGCGAGAAGTGTGCCAGCTACGGCGTCTGTCGTCGATCCATCATCGGTACGTCTCCAATCCGGTGTGGATCACCACATGCAGCAAATCATCCGGACGCACCTTGACCCTAAGGAGAGGGTCGAGCTGTCACGGCAATACCGAAGTCTGCGTGAAACCTTCAGTGAGCAGGACGCGGTCAAGGCGATTAACGAAAAGCTGAAGGACGACAGCGAGTCACTCACCCAGCGCGCACTAAGCTTGGCCATTGATATATCTCAGCGATACACATGGGAAAACGGATTGGTTGCTCATCTCGATGATCTACCGTTTCAATTCGTTAGCAAAGGAGAGCAAAGCGCCCTTAAAACGGTACTGGCTGTCGGTAGAAAAGCCGACGGCGCACAAATCGTGCTGATTGAGGAACCGGAGGCCCATCTGTCCTTTGCGCATCTGAGGTTGCTGATGAATCGTATCGAGGCCCAGTGTGAAGGCAAACAGGTTATCGTCGCAACACACAGCAATTTCGTACTGAACAAGCTGGGATTGCAGAACATGATCTTGCTTGGGGAAGACGGGGCCTATACACGTATTACCGACATGCCAGAATCGACGGTGGATTATTTCAAGAAGCTGGCAGGGTTCGACACACTCAGGATGGTACTTGCCAAAGGAGCAATTCTGGTCGAAGGGCCTTCCGACGAGCTGATCGTACAGCGAGGTTATCTGGACGCCAAAGGCAAGTTGCCGATAGACGACGGGATTGATGTCATCAGCGTCGGCCTGTCCCACAAGCGCTTCCTTGATTTGGCCGTTCGGCTCAAGCGCCGGGTATGGGTGGTAACTGACAATGACGGTAAAACGGCTGAAGAGGTGAATCAGCGTTTCGCTGACTATACCTGCTTCGATTTCGTCTCAATACATACGGGAAATGATCCGGCCTGCCGAACGTTGGAGCCTCAGTTTGTAGCTTCCAACGATCTGGCAACCCTGAACGCTGTTCTCGGTGATAATTATGGCTCGAAAGATGAAGCCGTCGAGGCTATGACGGCAGACAAGACTGGCGCAGCATTGGCAATTTTCGAATCGAACACCGCAATCAATATGCCGGAGTATATAACCGAGGTCTTTGATGCCGAGTAATCTAGCCATTCTGGCATCAGCAGGTTCGCGCAAGACTCAGTACATAGTTGATTCTGCATTGGCAGTAAGTGATGGCCGCGTATTGATAACAACCTATACGAATGAAAATCAACGACAGATAATCCAACGCATCGAACAGCAAACAGGCGCGGTTCCACCGAATATTACCATTATCGGGTGGTTTGCATTTCTGATAGCGCAGTGCGCCAAGCCTTATCAGAAGGCAAGGTTTGGCGACCCTCTGACGATCAGCGGACTGAATTTCAAAGGTAGTAGGAGCAGGTTCACCAGGAAGTCGGAGAAGCGTTACTTTCTGGATAGCAACAATGATTTGTACAGGGACGGTGTCTCCGATTTCGTCGTTGCGCTCAATTGCGATACTAATGGAGCCGTGGTCAGGCGACTTGAGAATATCTACACAGATATTTTCATCGACGAAATCCAGGATCTTGTTGGTTACGATCTCGATGTGTTGGATATGCTGATGGCATCCAGGGTCAAGCTGACCTTGGTCGGTGACCCAAGACAGCATACGCTGTCAACCAATGTCGGAACCAAAAACAGGAAATTCCGTGGGGCGGGGATCAAAGTCTGGTTTGATCAGCGCAAAGAAATCTGTGAGATGCAAACGCGAGAAATCAGTTATCGATGCAATCAGGCGATATGCGACTTTGCTGATGCCATCTACCCGGACATGCCAAAGACACATTCGTCAGACGTGGCTGAAACTGGACATGATGGTATTTTTTACGTGTCCCGCGAGGAAGTCGAAGCATACCTGACGGTGTATGATAACGTGATCATATTGCGGCACGATAGGAGAGCAGATACCTTGGGGTTGCCAGCCATGAACATAGGTGTTTCTAAAGGGAGCACGTTTGATCGGGTGATGATCTTCCCGACGCAACCCATGGTGAAATACCTCAAAGAGCGAAATCCAGCGTTACTGAAAGCGCCGGAGAAACTCTATGTGGCTGCCACAAGAGCAAGGTTTAGTGTCACTTTTGTCGTAGATAATCCAGACGT
>Ga0066641_10001561_pt1 | contig 10497 bp, 9 predicted proteins | sample CryGeyCG2114_065_FD_59509 | JGI IMG/M metagenome (GOLD analysis project Ga0066641, IMG submission 59509) | Groundwater microbial communities from aquifer - Crystal Geyser CG12_big_fil_rev_8/21/14_0.65 | ecosystem: Environmental > Aquatic > Deep subsurface > Groundwater | place: USA: Utah: Grand... | reverse complement strand
GGATGGGAAGATTCTACTATGGGCAACATTTTCGCTTCCTATTGCATCAAAGGAGAATTAAATCCTTCGACCATGAAGTCGGGAATAGAGTACATGACTTTTTTGGCTGATTGGTATGTGAAAAACTCAAGCGGGAGAGGTGTCGGTTTCTTCCAAATAGGAGGAGGTATTGCAGGTGATTTTCCGATCTGTGTGGTACCAATGCTGTATCAAGACATGGAAATGGAAGAAATTCCTTTCTGGAGTTATTTCTGCCAAATTTCGGATTCAACCACCAGCTACGGCTCTTATTCTGGGGCTGTTCCTAACGAAAAAATCACTTGGGGTAAACTCGATATCAACACGCCAAAATTTATTATTGAATCGGACGCCACAATTGTTGCACCTTTGGTTTTTGCCTACGTTCTAGGTTGGTAACTTGAAGTAACTTTATGAGGAAAATACGATTGGTAGAGGTACGCTCCGAACTGGCGGCTGGCACACGTGGCGCGAGTTTGGGCATTGACGCCATGAAAGTGGCGAGTTTGGGCAAGCGCTCAAGTTTTTTTGCCCGCTTTCAACCCATTAATGTCAAACACGAAAACGAACTTTTGTTCACCGACCCAAAGTATGACCATGCCAAGTATGGTGACGGGGTTTTGACGGTACTTAAACGTGTTTGCGAAACCATTTACGAATTAAGGTCACAAGGATTGTTTCCCATTGTTTTGGCGGGCGATCATTCTACGGCAGCTGGCACCATTGCAGGCATCAAAAAGGCCGACCCCAATAAAAGACTGGGTGTAATTTGGATTGACGCCCATGCCGATTTTCATTCCCCCTATACCACACCTTCTGGAAATATGCATGGCATGCCCTTAGCCATGGCAGCGGCAATTGATAATGAAGAATGCGAGCAAAATGACGTGGAGGACGAAACAGAGGCCCTTTGGGAGCATATCAAAAATATTGGAGTAGGTGGGCCTAAAATTAGCCCCAAAGATGTGGTGTTTATTGGTGTGAGGGATACCGAAGCCCCCGAGGATTTTATTCTGAGAAAATACGGGATCAAGAATTTTAAGACGAGCGAGGTAACAGAAAAGGGAATACCTACTGTGGCGAAAGAAGCACTTGAGCTTCTGAAAGACTGCGACCAGATTTATATCTCGTTTGATGTGGATAGTTTGGATGTTTCCATTTCTGTAGGTACCGGTACCCCAGTTCCTGAAGGTCTTTCGAGCCAACAGGCGCTAGAACTCAACATCGAATTAATCAAAGATAAGCGTGTTTGTTGTTGGGAAATCGTAGAGGTTAACCCAACTTTGGACAGTCAAAATAAAATGGCCAATCGGGCTTTCGAAATCTTGGAAGCCACAACTGAGTCATTAATTAAGAATTTCTAAGCATGGAATTACAAATTAGAGAAGGGCTAGTACGGGCCTTTTCCACACTTTTTCAGCATGAAGTGTCGATTGATGACATTGCGCTACAACCAACACGAAAGGATTTCGCTGGCACATATACCTTTGTGACTTTCCCCTATGGGAAAATTTCCAAGTTGAATCCTGCCCAAACAGCCACAGCTTTGGGAGAATTTCTAAAAGTTGAATTACCCGTAGTCGCTGATTTTAATGTGGTCAATGGCTTCCTGAATTTCGTGCTTTCCGAAGGCTCACAAGTTGATTTGTTTGCTAAAATGTTTAACGGAGAAAACGTGGCCGAATCTCCTGTTTTTCAGACGGATAAAACCGGAAAAACCGTGGTGGTGGAGTATTCTTCTCCCAATACCAATAAGCCGCTTCATCTTGGCCATTTAAGAAATAACTTCTTGGGCAATTCCGTTGCCCGCATCTTAAAAGCTGCTGGAAATGAAGTAGTGAAAGTCCAAATTATCAACGATCGCGGCATCCATATTTGCAAGTCTATGTTGGCTTGGCTCAAGTTTGGAAATGGAGAAACCCCAGTAGATGCCGGAATAAAAGGAGACCATTTGGTAGGAAAGTATTACGTGGCTTTCGACAAGGCTTATAAAGCAGAAATTGCTGATTTGGTTGAAAAAGGACTCAGTCAGGAAGAAGCCGAAAAACAAGCCCCAATCATGCTTGAAGCGCAAGAAATGCTGATCAAATGGGAAGAAAAGGACCCAGAAGTGTATGCCCTTTGGGAAAAAATGAATGCTTGGGTGTATGAAGGCTTTGAATCTACTTACCAAAGAATGGGCGTTGATTTCGATAAGCTTTATTTCGAAAGCGATACTTACCTTATCGGCCGTGATAGAGTAATGGAAGGCCTCGAAAAAGGTGTCTTCTTTCAAAAAGAAGATGGCTCAATTTGGGTAGACCTTACCGATGATGGGCTGGATGAAAAGCTATTATTAAGAAAAGACGGCACTTCAGTCTATATGACGCAAGATATTGGTACCGCCATCATGCGTTATGAGGATTACCCTGACCTTTCTCAGTTGATCTACACCGTAGGCAACGAACAAGAATATCACTTTAAAGTGCTTTTCTTGATTCTGAAAAAATTGGGCTATGCATGGGCAGAAGCTTGTTACCACCTTTCTTATGGCATGGTAGATTTGCCATCTGGAAAAATGAAATCCAGAGAAGGCACGGTAGTAGATGCAGATGACTTGATTCAGCAAATGGCCGATACTGCCAAAGAGCGAACTGAGGAACTTGGTAAAATTGAAGGATTTACAGAAAGTCAGGCCTTGGCGCTTTACGAGACTTTAGGCTTGGGCGCTATCAAATATTTTCTGCTTAAAGTTGATCCGCGAAAAAGGATGCTCTTCAATCCAGAAGAATCTATTGAGTTCCAGGGCAATACGGGGCCATTTATTCAATACACCTATGCTAGGATCAGTGCCATTGTTCGCAAGGCCAACCAATTGGGTATTGATTTTTCGGCCATTGATTATGACCAAGTTGCAGACTTGCATGAAACTGAAAAAGAGCTAATTTATATCATAAATCAATATAAAGAGAAGCTTAATTCTGCTGCTAAAGACTATTCTCCAGCAGTGATTGCACAGTATGTTTATGATGTTGCTAAGGAGTATAACCGCTTTTATGCTGAGGTTTCGATCTTTAGCGAAGCTGATATTGAAAAAAGAAAATTCAGGGTTGGACTTTCTGCCTTGGCTGCTCAAACAATAAAAATGAGCATGGGTTTAATGGGTATTAGCGTTCCAGATCGAATGTAATATGCAGTGGATTTACACCTTTGTCCTTTTTAGTTTTCTGAATTCAAGCCCAAAAAACACTATGAGTTTCTACAATTTTAAAATGAATGGAATTGAAGGTAAAGAGATTTCATTTGATGCCTTCAAAGGGAAAAAAGTACTGATTGTCAATGTGGCCTCAGAATGTGGGTACACTCCTCAATACGAAGATCTTCAGAATTTGCACGAGGCGTATGGAGATAAAATTGCAGTATTGGGTTTTCCGGCCAATAACTTTGGAGGCCAAGAGCCGGGTACCAATTTGGCCATTCAGCAATTTTGCTCGGCCAAATTTGGGGTTGAATTCCAGATGTTCGAGAAAATCTCGGTGGTTGGTACTAACAGACATCCTTTATATGCTTGGTTAGAAAGGGAGACAGGCAAAGTGCCCAATTGGAATTTCTGCAAGTACCTCATCGATGAGCAGGGAAAAGTAAAAGCATTTTTCCCTTCTTCAGTAAACCCAATGGACGAAGTCATTACTGGTGATTTATAATTTTGTTTGATGAAACATTGGATTGAAGCCTTCCGATTAAGGACCTTGCCTCTTGCTTTGGCAAGTATTGGTATGGGTACTTTTTTAGCCGCTGCTCAAGGACACTTCAACGCTTTGATTTTCGCTCTTTGCGCCCTAACAACCATTTTCCTTCAGGTGCTTTCTAACTTGGCCAATGACTACGGTGACTCAGTACACGGTGCAGATGGAAAAAACAGGGTAGGGCCTGCTAGGGCGGTACAATCGGGATTGATTTCAAAATCCGCTATGAAAAAGGCAATGGTACTATTTTCCTTGCTTTCGCTATTGGCAGGGGTCGCTTTAATCTATGTTGCTTTTGGCGGGTCGCCCAAAGTATTTGGTGTATTCTTAGGTTTCGGTGTGCTGGCTATTTTGGCGGCCATTACCTATACCGCGGGCTTCAAACCTTATGGCTATGTGGGCTTAGGCGATTTGAGTGTATTGATTTTCTTTGGCTTTATGGCCGTTATGGGCAGTGCTTATCTCTACGAGCCGCAAATCCACTGGAGTTATGTTTGGCCATCCTTGTCTACTGGTTTGTTTTCGGTGGCTGTTTTGAACTTAAATAATATCAGGGATATCGAGTCTGACAAGGAAGCTGGCAAGCTATCCATCCCTGTTCGCTTAGGTAGAAAAGGGGCGGTGATTTATCATTTCATACTGCTCGGCATTGGGCTGTTGTCGGCATTAACCTTTGTGCTTATCAATGATGGGGGCATATGGCAATTTATTTTCTTGCTGGTGACTCCTTTATTGATCAAGAATGCGCTGGCCGTTCGGCAAAAAAGCACCGCTGCTGCGCTTGATCCTTATTTAAAGCAAATGGCACTGACCACTTTGCTGTTTGTTTTGCTCTTTGGGTTGGGGCAACTCATTGCGCATTAGGTATAATATACGTTGTAATTTGGATTATCCTTGTCTATCTTTAGTCAATAAAAATCACTTTTTTATATGTCCGCCAAGAACAGTAAGATTGATCTTCAATGTGTTTTTTGTCAATCCAAAGGGAGCTCACTTTTTAGCGACCTTAATGAAGCTGAGCTAGAAGTATTATCAGAACACAAATCATGTGTTACTTACAAAAAAGGCCAAACCCTGTTTTATGAGGGCACCCGCCCTATGGGTGTATTTTGCATTAATAATGGCAAGGTGAAAGTTTACAAAATGGGTTCTAATGGGAAAGAACAGATCTTGTACATTGCTAAACCCGGTGATTTTCTGGGTTATAGGTCACTTTTGAGCGAAGAGTTTTATGGTGCTTCGGCCACAGTAATTGAACCTGCCGCCCTTTGTTTTATTCCTAAAAGTGATTTTTTAAAAATACTAAACTCCAATCCGGGTTTCTTTGGAAAGCTCATGAAGGCCGTTTGTCATGAACTGGGCGTGATGGAAGAAAAATTGGCCCAGCTCGCGCAGAAATCGGTACGAGAAAGATTGGCCACTACCATTCTTATGCTGAAAGAAACTTATGGAATGGAAGGCGAGGGCAGTAATACCATCGATATTGTATTGAGCAGAGAGGACCTGGCCAACATCGTAGGTACAGCCACAGAAACTGTAATTCGCTTGTTATCAGAGTTTAAGGCTGACAAAATGATTGCCCTAGATGGTAAAAAAATCAAAGTACTTGATGCTGCCAAACTACTTCACGAAGCAGACTTCTATGCCTAAATCATGACTTTTGTCATGTTTTTCGCTGATGACAGTCAAGAGTAAGGCAAGTCTTTCATTTTACTTTTGTTTCGTAAGTGAAGCAATAAAAGTGAAACAAAAAATTCTTATCGGGGCTGGCAGTAAAAGCGACAAAGCTGCATTTTACCAAAGACTGCAAGGTTTTTTGAATCCTCAGCATGAGTATTTCTTCACCTTTCTGTGTTTAGATTACTTTCAGGAACCAGTTTTGGCGCATTCAGAGCACGATGAAAACTCGTCATCCCAGATCATAAAGAGAATGGAGTTCGAAATGGAAGTAGAGCTCATTTCTACCCAAGCCAATCGGAATATAGACGTTTTCAAAGCCCAACTTACCCCTCCAAGTCTTCATGGCCTGACCAAAGTTGCTGATCTGCTGATTATCGACAGCGAGGTTTATGAGGAATATGGCAGGCAGCGCATTGGCGAAATCATTGAAGAGGTAAATTGCCCTGTTTTTATTTTACCAAATTGCAAGCAAGTAAGCCGATTGATTTTGGTGCATGACCCCAATGAGCATTCCATTAACATGGTAAAGCACTTTTTAAAACTTGCACATCAAGACCTCACCAAACTTCCACTTTCGGTTCTCTTTGCTTTTCCAGATGATGATGAGCAAACCGAGAATGAAAAATTCTTTGTCGAATATCTAAAAATGTCTTTCCCCAATCTTGGTTTGCAGCTGATGATTCAAGAGCCTATCGATGAGCTTATGATCAACCTCAATGCTGATTTAGGGAAAGCTATTATAATGGTCGGCCAAAAGTTAGGGGTAGAAATTCTCAATTATTCAAATAGTACCACGGTATTTACACTAAGGTCACCCTTATTCATCCATAAAAGTTGAATATGGCCACCACCGTTTTAAAAGACGAGTCGATTACAACGCACTGTTATCATTGCGGTGATACTGTCGGGCAAGTTGATATTTTGTACGAAGACCACCACTTCTGCTGCAATGGCTGCAAAACGGTGTATGAGATTTTGAGCACCAATGATCTTTGCGATTATTACAGCCTAGAAAATACTCCCGGTTTTACCATCAAAGAAAAGGAAGGGCATTCGATCTTTGATTTCTTAGATAATGAAGCCATAAAAAAGCAACTGCTCGACTTCCAAGGGCAAGGTTTTCAACGTGTAACTTTCCATATTCCGAATGTGCATTGCAGTTCTTGCATTTGGCTTTTAGAACATTTGGATAGATTGAATGGCGCAATTTTGGATGCAAAACTGAATTTCACATCCAAACAACTGACCATCAATTTCAGGTCGGAAGAAATCAACCTGAGACAAGTGGCCGAACTATTAGATTCTATCGGTTATGGCCCTCAAATCAGCTTAAATGACAATGACGCCAAAGAAAAGCCAAAAAAGGAATACAACAAGTCCCTATTGATAAAAATGGGCATTGCTGGATTTTGTTTTGGCAATATCATGCTCCTAAGTTTTCCGGATTACCTTGGGCTGACAGGGATTGAAAAGGAGTATAGCCAGTTTTTCAGGTACCTCAATCTGATACTTTCAGTGCCAGTGGTATTTTATGCTGGCAGCGATTACTTCACTTCGGCTTTAAAGAGTGCCAAACAGAAATTCGCCAATATAGACGTACCGATTGCAATTGGCTTGTTTGTGCTTTTTGTACGCAGCGCTTATGAAGTGATTGCGCAAGTTGGCCCGGGCTATTTTGATTCACTTGTAGGGCTTGTATTTTTTCTATTGATAGGAAAATGGTTTCAGGATAAAACCTACTCCGCATTGTCGTTCGATAGAGATTACCAATCTTATTTTCCTTTGGCCATTCAAAAGAAAATAGAGGATGGCTTTTTCCCTGTACGCGTAAAGGAATTGGGCAAAGGAGATGAAATCATGGTCAGGAATGGAGAAGTACTTCCAGCCGATGCCATTTTAATCGATGATTTTGCCTCGATTGACTACAGTTTTGTAACGGGTGAGTCTGTGCCTGTGATGAGAAAGAAAGGCGACTATGTTTATGCAGGAGGAAGGCAAATAGGAAAACAAGTACGCTTTATTGTTCAGAAAGAGGTTTCTCAGAGCTACCTCACCCAATTATGGAACAACGATGCCTACGCTAATAAAGAAGTTCAATTAAGCCTCATCGATAAAGTAAGTAGGTACTTTACTGTTTTGGTGTTGGCCATCTCGATTGGCGCTGCCATTTATTGGCAGTTGAATGACCCAACGCAAACTTGGTTGGTGTTTACCTCGGTATTGATCATTGCCTGTCCCTGCGCTTTGGCCCTTTCAACTCCTTTTACTTTGGGCAGTATTATGCGGGTTTTTGGCCGAAATCACTTCTACTTAAAGAATGCCGAAGTAATCGAGCAATTGAATTCCACAAATACCATAGTGTTTGACAAGACAGGCACGATCACTGAAACTCAAGGCCAAGCGATAGAATTTGAAGGTAATGAACTTTCAGAAGCTGAATTGGCAATGATTGAAGCGGCAGTCGCCAATAGCACCCATCCACTCAGCCGTTGGATCAAAGAATTTGCGCATTCCGATGATTTTAACTATCGCGTAGAGTCGTTCCAAGAAGTCGAGGGCAAGGGCCTTTTGGCAAGCATCAGTGGGGTGGAGGTAAAGTTAGGTTCTGCTACCTTTTTAGGGGTGGAAAAGAAAAATTTAGAGAATTCAACCCAAGTGCATGTGTGCATTGGTGCACATTATAAAGGGTTCTTTGTTTTTCATTCTTATTACAGAAAAGGACTTTCAGGATTGTTGGAACAGCTAAAATCCAGATTCCAATTCTACATTCTTTCAGGAGATAATGATCGCGAAGCCAAAAAACTGAGCACGATTTTTCCTGAAGGAGCCATTATGAAATTCAACCAGAGTCCAGTTGATAAGTTAGAAGCGGTAAAGGAAATTCAAGCGAACGATCGCAGGGTAATTATGCTTGGTGATGGATTGAATGATGCCGGAGCCTTAAGACAAAGCACCGTGGGCATAGCCGTTGCCGAAGATGTATCTCTTTTTTCCCCCGCCAGCGATGCCATATTGAAAGCTTCGGAACTAGTGAATCTTGATAAGCTCATCTCATTAGCAAGCCAAGGTAAATGGGTGATCATTGCCAGCTTTGTATTGTCGCTGCTGTATAATGTGGTTGGGATTAGTCTTGCCGTGGCAGGAATGTTAACGCCTTTATTTGCGGCCATTCTGATGCCTTTGAGCAGTATTTCAGTGGTGGTTTTTACCACTTCTATGATCAGCCTGCTTTCCAAAAAATTAAAATTGAAATGATATGTCTGTAATACTAATCCTCATATTGATAAGCTTGGTAGTTGCGGTGGTCTTCCTGTCCGCATTTTTCTGGGCGGTAAAATCAGGTCAGTTCGATGATACCTATTCACCATCGGTGAGAATGCTCTTCGATGATAAATTAAAAAAAGACAAAAAAGCGAACCTATGATATCCTTGATCAAAAAATACGATGTTCCGGTGCCAAGGTACACCAGCTATCCAACGGTGCCAGCGTGGGATCTAACCGGGTTCGCTAAAGATGGCTATGAGTCTAGAGTGCGTGCTGCTGTGAAAGAAGCACAAGATGGAATAAGCCTTTATATCCATTTGCCTTATTGCGAATCACTTTGCACATACTGTGGTTGCAATACCCGAATTACAATTAATCATAAAGTGGAGCGACCATATATCGAAGCCGTAATTGCTGAATGGAAATTGTATTTAGAGGTTTTTGATGGAGAGCCTGTCATTCGGGAAATACATTTAGGTGGAGGAACCCCAACTTTCTTTTCTCCAGAAAACTTGAAGTACCTTATTGAGTCTATTCTGGAAACGGCACAAGTACATAAGGATTATCAATTCAGTTTTGAAGGGCATCCTAATAATACCACTTTTGAGCACCTTCAAGCACTTTACGAAGTCGGATTTACAAGGGTGAGTTTTGGCGTACAGGATGTTGACTTTAAAGTGCAAAAAGCCATTAATCGCCTTCAACCTATAGAAAATTTAGAAAAAGTCACCAAATGGGCACGTAGCATTGGTTATACCTCAGTGAACTTTGACTTGATTTATGGCTTGCCTTTTCAAACCCTCTATGGCATCAAAAATACAATTGATGTAGTGGAAAGCTTAATGCCAGACCGCATTGCCTTTTACAGTTATGCGCATGTGCCTTGGACACGACCAGGTCAACGCGCTTATTCTGAGGAGCATATCCCCATGGGCACAGAAAAGCACAAGTTAAACATAGTAGGTCAAGCGCTGCTCAAAGCGATTGGCTATGAAGCCATTGGTATGGATCATTTTGCCTTGCCGAACGATACACTTACAAAAGCAAGGGGCACAGGCAGGTTGCACCGTAATTTTATGGGCTACACCGAATCCAGGACCAGTTGTATGATTGGCTTAGGGGTATCTTCAATCTCTGATATTGGCACCGCTTACGCACAGAATGTGAAATCGGTAGAGGGCTATAGAGAAATTGTGGAAAAGGGAGAGTTACCAGTTTTCAAAGGTCACTTATTGACAAAGCAAGAATTGAAGACCAAAGAGGTAATTCTAGATATCGCCTGCAATGGGTTGATTCAACTCAATGATTTTTTGAATTTAAGCGAAGAAAAAAGGGAAAGTTTGATGGATATGGTAGGGGATGGATTGTTAGAAAAATTCTGCCTCAACTATCGTGTTACAGCCAAGGGAATGAACTTCTTGAGAAATATCTGTTCCATTTTTGACGAGTATTATCAGACTGAACAAGGGGAAAAACAATTCAGCCAAGCAGTATAAATTTTTAAATTCTAAAAGAGAAATTTCAAATCTCAAGGGTTTGGTAGATAGTGTAACCGCAAAGTTCGTGAAGGAGCGCAAGGCCCAGTTAAGTCATGCTGAAACTTTTTTTCAGCTGTGCATAGGTCACTCGGCACAGCCGAGCAACTGTAGGAAGCCATCCCCTAATGACTAATGGCTCATCCTGCGGAGTCATTTATCTAAAATACAATCTATCTTTTTCCTTTTTAGCTAGTTGAAACCCACTATTTAATTGCGTATTTTTCGTTATGACTTGGATCAAGCGCATTGGCTTTCTTACGGCATTTATAAT
>Ga0066641_10001539_pt1 | contig 10571 bp, 11 predicted proteins | sample CryGeyCG2114_065_FD_59509 | JGI IMG/M metagenome (GOLD analysis project Ga0066641, IMG submission 59509) | Groundwater microbial communities from aquifer - Crystal Geyser CG12_big_fil_rev_8/21/14_0.65 | ecosystem: Environmental > Aquatic > Deep subsurface > Groundwater | place: USA: Utah: Grand... | reverse complement strand
TTATTAAATAAACACAAAATCCTAGACTTAGTCTAAAATTACATTAAAATATCACTTTATTCTTTAAACTACACGTAATCTATAAATATGACTAACAATACTGCTGATAAAATCAGAAATATAGCAATTATCGCCCATGTAGACCATGGAAAAACAACTTTAGTTGATAAATTATTAACACAATCTGGAACACTAGATTCAAGATCAGCTGTTCCTGAAAGAGTAATGGATTCAAATGAATTAGAAAAAGAACGAGGAATTACAATTACTTCTAAAAATACTGCCATTAAATGGAAAGATCACAAGATTAATATTGTTGATACTCCAGGACATGCTGATTTTGGTGGTGAAGTAGAACGTATCTTATCTATGGTTGACTCAGTATTATTAGTGGTTGATGCAGTTGAAGGCCCTATGCCTCAAACAAGGTTTGTTACTCAAAAAGCTTTTGAAAAAAAATTAAACCCTATTGTTGTTATTAATAAGATAGACAGAGATGGAGCAAGACCTGAATGGGCAATTGAGCAGGTTTTTGACTTATTTGATAGCCTTGGAGCTACAGATGAGCAATTAGATTTTCCTATAGCGTATGCTTCTGCAATACAAGGATTTGCAACTTTAGATCCTGATACTCCAAGCGATAATATGGATCCCCTTTTAGATTTAATTCTAGAAAAAGTTAATCCTCCAAAAGTAGTTATTGATGGTCCTTTTCAGATGCAAATTAGTTCTTTGGACTATTCAGAATATTTAGGCGTAATCGGTGTAGGAAGAGTATTTAGAGGCGCTGTAAAAACCAATGATCAAGTAGTTATTGTTGATAAAGATGGAGATACTAAAAATGGTAAAATTAATACTATTTTAGGTTACCATGGCCTACAAAGAACACCTATTGAAACTGCTGAAGCTGGTGATATTATTGCAATAACAGGTATAGAAGATTTATTTATCTCTGATACAGTATGCGCAAAAGGTCATCCTGAAGCTATGGCTAAACTTACAGTTGATGAGCCTATTATTAAAATGACTTTTCAGGTAAATGACTCCCCTTTTGCTGGTAAAGAAGGAAAATTTGTTACTAGTAGAAATTTAAAAGAAAGATTAGAAAAAGAAATTATTCATAACGTTGCTCTTCGTGTTGAAGATACTGATGATGCTGATAAATTCACAGTATCAGGTCGAGGCGAACTTCACTTAGGTATTTTAATAGAAACAATGCGTCGTGAAGGATTTGAACTTGCTGTTTCACAACCAAAAGTAATCTTGAAAAAAGATGGTGATAAAATTTATGAACCATATGAGTTATTATCTTTAGATGTAGAAGAACAACATCAAGGTACTTTAATGCAGTATTTAGGTGAGAAAAAAGGCGTCATGAGAAATATGGAATCAGATGGCAAAGGCAGAATCAGAATGGAATATATTATTCCTGCTAGAAGCTTAATTGGTTTCCATAGTTACTTCCAAACTACTACATCAGGAACAGGAATCTCAGCGCACACATTTGATCATTATGGTGATTACAACCCTGATATTCAATTAGGCAGAAAAAATGGTGTATTAATATCTAAAGACAAAGGTTCAGCTACAGCTTATGCTATTTATAACGCTCAAGCTAGAGGTAAGTTCTTTATTACTCACCAGACTGAAGTTTATCCTGGAATGATTGTTGGTATTCATACCAGAGATAATGACTTAGTAATAAATATCATCAAAGGTAAAAAATTAACTAATATGAGAGCATCTGGAACAGATGAGAATATTATTCTAACTCCTCCAGTTAAACTTACTTTAGAATATGCTTTAGATTTTATTAATGAAGATGAGCTAGTTGAGATTACTCCTAAGAGTATTAGACTTCGTAAGAAAGAATTGAAATCTTAATTAATTTAATAAGATGCCACATATAATGTGGCATCTTACTTTCGCTGAATACGTACGATCAAGCTGAGGTTTTATGAGCCCATAACGCTAACCAATAATCAATACTAATATATTTTCCTGCTCCAGAAAAAATTAACGAAATTAACATAATTATATAAGTTACGGCAAATTCAACACCGTTATTTAGCATAACAGGCTGACCAAGCTCGGTGATAAAATCATGACGCTGTGGATAATATTGCTGCAGCCAATTTAAAAACCCCTGTAATCTGATGTGAGCTTCAGAATTCTGAGATGCAATAGCTAACCAACCATGCTCAACATGAACCGTGAAAATCGCAACAATCATTACAATAATTAGAGGTATGCTAATTAATCGTGTTGCAAATCCAGTCATTAAAAAAATAGAACCTATTATTTCCGTAAAGGTTGCCATATAAGCGATTAGTGCTGGAAATGGAAGCCCCAAACCCCATTCAGTATTGCCAAACCATTCAATTGTGCTTTCAATATGCATTAGCTTTTCAATACCAGCAATCCAAAAAATTGGAGCCAGAAATAATCTAATAATTAAAGGATAAATAAAATCAAAAGGTTTAAAATAAGAAAATATTTTTTCATAATATAATATAAATTTCTTAAACATTAACATAATCTCTTTTTTATGTTGATGGGTATATGACACCACATGCTATAAGTTTTTTTATAACATCAATATTAGTACGTAGAAACTTTTCTGATTTAATTATTTTAAAATCATTAATTAACTCTTGCATAACATTATTAATATATAACGCTTTACCTTTAAACATCAGCAAAATTCTTGCGCTTAACTGATTTAATTCTATAAATTTTACTTTATATTCATAATTTCTATAAATGCATATAAATACTATCTCTTTTTTAGGGTTGTTACCTTTTTTAATTTTATGAACAGGATAATTATAAGCAACTACCTCTGCTAATGGAGATAATATAAATTTATTTTTATACAAATTTATTTCTTCATTAGGCTTAGAAACTTCACCTACTGCTAAATCAAGAGCTAACTCCATCCATTCATAATGAGCCAACTCGATTATAAATGGATATTTTTCTATTAAGGAGTTAGTGTTAATTAAATACTCTAAAAATTCTTGTGGTACTTCATAGAATAATGGTGACTTACAATGATGAAAAGCATAAAAATTTTTAATTAAACTTTCCCATTCAGACCCAGTTAAAATTTCATTAATTACAGGGAAAGCATTTGATAATAACTCACTTATTCCATTAAAAAAGCACTCTTCATAAACTTGCATTCTAGCATTATCGATTCCAATTGGGCATGATACATTATCTTTATGCCTTATACGATCTGCAAAATGTTGTTGGATTTTTTGAAACTCATGTACCATATAAACAACCTGTTGAATTATCAATTTTCTGTTGAATTTTTTTGATTTTATTAGTTTCTTTTAAAAGGTTTGATAACTCAGGAACGTCATTATCTCTTTCTAATAATGTTGGTATAATACCAAATCTATTATATGCATTCTCTAATAAATGCCATACCGGAGAACTAACTTCATCTCCATGAGTATCAATAATTAAATTTTTATCTTTTTTCCAATGCCCAGCTATATGGAAATATAAAATTTTTTCTTTTGGGATTTGTTTTAAAAACTCATATGGATCATAGTTATGATTAATACTATTTACATAAACATTGTTTATATCTAATAATAAACTGCATCCTGTATTACTTAGTACAGCATTAATAAATTCTGATTCAGACATTTCCCCTAGTGGATTGGTATAATAGGAAACGTTTTCTAAGGCTAATGATTGCTCTAAAATATCTTGTACTTGTATTATTCTCTTTGAAACAAAATTAACAGCTTCTTCTGTAAATGGTATAGGCATAAGATCATACATATGGCCATTCATATCACTACAAAAACTTAAATGCTCACTGTAAGCTGACACATTAAAATCTTTAAAAAATTTTTTTAATTTTTTTACAAAATCAATATCTATCGGTTTTGGACCACCGATAGATAAAGATAAACCATGACAAATTATAGGGTATATCTCAGAATAAGATTTAAAATAGTTTAATCTTTTTCCACCTATACCCATCCAATTTTCTGGGGCAACCTCTAAGAAATCTACAGGTTTATTTTCATAATTTAATAGAGCACCCAAAAATTCACTTCTTAGACCTAAACCAACAGTTCCAATAGTGTTTAATTTATTTGGTTGTTTATAAATCATTATTTATTTCTATTTTTATTTGCTCCACATTTAGCAGAGCCACACTTCCCATCTGCTTTTTTAGATTTACTAGCTTCAGATTTACTAGCTCCACATTTGCCATCTATTTTTTCAGACTTATCTGCACCACACTTACCATCCATTTTTTTAGAATTATCTGCACCACATTTACCATCCATTTTATCAGATTTACTAGCACCGCATTTACCCTGCGCCTTTACTGATTTATTTTTATAGCCAGATTCCATTGAATTTGCTTGCATATTTTTGCTAGAATCAGCATAGCCAGTAATGCTAGAAAGACTTAGTGCTAAACCTGTACCTAAAGCTATTAAAGTTTTTTTATTCATTTCATATCTCCATATATTATCTATAATCCACTATGAATTAGTGGTGCCATCATGTTGAATAGAATTCTTAGGGTGTTATTCTGCATAAATATTGAGTTAACATTGGGGCATAAAGCCCTTCCTTATCATCAAAATATTTATAAATTGCATTTTTATTTAAGAATAATTGTTTTTTTATTAAATGCAAATTTTTCATAAGAAATCATATATTATAAAATATACTTATGAACCAAATGAGTTTAAACTATAAAAAAGTATTTTTTAAGATATAACAATGTTAGATATTTAAGCAATGATGCTAAGAAATTAAAACTTTAGCAAACTTTCTTTTACCAACCTGATAAATATTATTAGTATCCTTTTCTACTAATAAACTCTTATCAGAAACCTTCTCCCCATTAACTTTAACAGCGCCCTGCTTAATCATTCGCATAGCATCTGATGTACTAGTTACTAATCCAGCGTCTTTTAACAAATTAGTTATAGCTATACTACTCGAATCTATATTAAGCGTAATTTCTGGCATATCATCAGGAATTTCTTTCTTCTTAAATCTTGCTATAAACTCTTCTTCTGCTTTATTGGCATCATCTTGTGAATGATATCTTTCAACTATTTCTTTAGCTAAAATTACTTTAACATCACGAGGATTTAGACCATCTGCTACCTGTTTTTTTAAATTATTAATTTCTTCATTACTCTTAAAGCTTAATAAATCATAATAACGCCACATAAGTTCATCGCTTATTGACATAATTTTACTGAACATTGAAAACCTATCTTCTGATATACCTATATAGTTACCATAAGATTTAGACATTTTTTTAACGCCATCTAGACCTTCTAATAATGGTAAAGTCATTATGCTCTGTAGTTTTAGACTATCTTCTTTATTGTTATCCAAATCTAAATTGTAATACTGCTTTTGCAGCTCTCTTCCCATAAGTAGATTAAACTTCTGATCAGTACCACCTAATTCGACATCAGCTTCTAACTCAACAGAATCATAACCTTGTAATAATGGGTATAAAAACTCATGAATAGATATAGATTGATTGCTGTTAAATCTTTTATGAAAATCATCTCTTTCAAGCATTCTTGCAACAGTATATTTACTTGAAAGTTTAATCATATCAATAGGTGTTAATTTATTTAACCAAGTGGAGTTAAATACGACTTTTGTTTTATCAGGATCTAAAATCTTGAAAACCTGTTCTTTGTAAGTTTCTGTATTTTTTTTGATATCTTCTTCAGTCAATGGCTTTCTAGTTACATTTCTTCCTGTAGGATCACCTATTAAAGCTGTAAAATCACCTATTAAGAAATAAATTTCATGGCCTAAATCTTGAAATATTTTAAGTTTATTTAGTAATACTGTATGTCCTAAATGTAAATCTGGTGCAGTTGGATCAAAGCCTGCTTTAATCTTCAATGGCTTATCTTTTTGTAACTTTTTTTCAAAATCTGACTTTAAAATTATCTCTTCACAACCGCGTTCTAATATGTCTAATTTATTGTTCATACTAAATAAAAACCTAATAAAAATGTTAATTTTACAATTAAATGCATGACAATATTAGCATATTAATATATTATCCTAAAGAATAAGTTGAAGTATAATAATAATATTAAAATAACTAACTAGCGTGAATAATTGTACAAATAACCTTGATTTTAATTTTCCTAAAAGACATAAAAGTAAATCTAGTTATAAAAAGTTATTTATCTTTTTACTTTTTGTAATTATTGCAGAAGTCTATTTATTATTTATTTCTAATGATCCTGAAATTTCAGATTCAATAAAAAATTTAGTTGAAATTAATACTCTTGTTGAAGATTATGAAAATAATCTTGCTTTAAACGAAACCCCATTACTTACAAAATCTCAAGCAAAAATAATAAATCAAATTGCTAATGACACAGAAAAAACTTCTGAAAATACAAGTAATCAAACAAATAATACATTAATAAATAAAAGCAATATTATATCAAAGTCTACTAAGATAAAATCAGGCGATAACTTATATGATATTTTTGCAAAGCTCAAGCTACCAATTAATGATTTATATCAAATATTAAAAATAAAGCCTTTAAAAAAACATTTCACAAATTTAATTCCAGGACAGGAAATTGATTTTGAATTAACTAATGATCACAAAATCAACAAGGTTACTTTTGTCCTAAATCATTTAAAGCAGTTAGTTTTAACCAAAGAAGATAACAAGTATAGTTATGATTATATAACAGAAGAATTAGAGCCACGTATTAATTCAAAAAAAATACTAATCAAATCTTCTCTTTATGATTCAATAGTAGAAGCTAAACTTCCACTGCACTTTTTAATAAAAATTGCAGATATCTTTTCTTGGGATATTGATTTTACAACGGATCTAAGAACCAATGATTCTATGTCAATTGTTTATGAGGAAATGTATTTAAATGATGAAAAATATAGTTATGGTGATATATTAGCAGTTAAATTTAAAAATAATAAAAATACTTACCATGCTATAAAGTATACTAATGGAAAATCTCAAGATTATTACACCCCTCAAGGATACAATCTAAAAAAGGCTTTTATTAGAACTCCTGTTAAACATACGAGAATTAGTTCATATTTTACAGTTTCTAGAAATCACCCTATTTTACATAAAATTAGATCACATAAAGGTGTTGATTATGCAGCTCCTTATGGAACTCCTATAAAAGCAGCTGGAGATGGAAAAGTAAATTTTGTTGGTAGAAAAGGTGGATATGGAAAAGCTATTATTCTTCAACATGGAAATGGCTATACTACACTATATGGTCATCTATCAAAATATAAAAAAGGTATTGTTAATAATAAATTTTTAAAACAAGGTGATATTATTGGCTATGTAGGTTCAACAGGGCTAGCAACAGGCCCTCACTTACATTTTGAATTTAGAGTAAATGGTGTTCACAAGGATCCTCTTACAGTAAAATTACCTAGAGCAACTCCTATTTCAAAAAAAATAAAAAAAGATTTTGATAAGTATTCTAAAAAAATAATTGCAAAGTTAGATTCAATTGATAATGATAAAAAATACGCATAGTAACTCACATAATAATAACTTATATATTGGTTTGATGTCTGGAACTAGCATGGATGGAATTGATTGTGTATTAACTGAAATTATTAATAATAAAGTAAATCTTATTGATTCATTAAACCAACCTATCCCAAAGAATCTTTATAAAAAACTATATGAACTAGTTAATAATGAGCCAGAAAAAAATCAAAATTATAATAAATTTGATTTAATAAATTTGTTATTTAAAACTGACGCTGAATTAGGTGAAGTTTTTGCTAACGCAGTATTAGAAATAATTTCTAAAAACAACTTATCTTCAAGTCAAATTGCAGCAATTGGAAGTCATGGGCAAACTATTTATCATAATCCAAGTAAACCTAATGGATTTACCCTACAAATAGGTAATCCTCATGTTATATCTGCTAAAACAAAGATAACAACAATTTCTAATTTCAGAAACCTTGATATTGCTTATGGCGGCCAAGGAGCTCCACTTGTTCCAATTTTCCACAAAGAAGTTTTCATGGATAAATCTAAAATTCGCGCAATTATTAACATTGGTGGAATTGCAAATATTACATATTTAAATCCAATTGAAAATAAAGTTATTGGTTTTGATACTGGTCCGGGTAACACTTTATTAGATGTTTGGTATCAAAAATATAATACGGATAAATCTAATCTCTATGATACAGATGGTGATTTTGCAAAATCAGGAAAAGTTAATCATGAACTTTTAAATATTTTTTTAGATGATCCATATTTTTATTTAAGCCCTCCTAAAAGCACAGGAAGAGAATATTTTAATCAACAATGGTTAAATAAATATATTCAAGTTTTCAATAAATCTTCTCCTGAGGATATTCAAAGAACATTAGTTGAATTAACAGCTATAACTATCTCGCAACAAATATCAAAATTCTGCCCCAATGTTGATGAAATATATTTTTGCGGTGGAGGTATTCATAATAAATTGTTAATGCAAAGAATTAAAATATTATTAAATAATTTTTCTGGAACAACGTGTGATTTAAATATTCCTGCTGATTGGGTTGAGGCTATGGCATTTGCTTATTTTGCATATATGAATATAAATAAAATTCCTGTAAATTTGAAAGATATTACTGGTTCAAGCTCAGTAAACAGTATATTAGGATCGACTAGTTATTATTAAAATTTTTTTCTAGTGTTCTTTTTAGGCGTTTCGATATAGTCACTATCTGTATCAGATGGTTCTGTGGATTCTTTAAACCTATAAATTGTTAATTCTTTATCTCTTAACATTTTAATTAAAGCATTATTAGGCTGCTCAATTTCGTATTTTCCTAAAACCCCTAATAAAAAATTATAATCAGGATTTTTAACAGCTAAACTAATATTTTCAAACACTTCATCGCCGCCAGTGCAACATCCCTTATTACTAATTTTATCAAATTCTTTTAGAGCAAATAACAACCCTATAAACCAGTTATTCTGCTCTTCATTAAGGTTTTTCATAATTAATCACCAAACATATAAAATACTATAACAGCTCCATAACACTTATTATGACAAATTAATATTTTAAAAGTTTCTTAATCATATAATAGTCAGAAAATATACAAATTAACTTATTTTATCTATAATAAGTTGACTTGATAAAAATAGGTTAATATTTGATGCTTTCTATAATCAATTGCAAATATCTTGTAACTCAAGATTCTGATCTAAATATATTTAAAAACTATAGCCTTATTATAAAAGAAGATAAAATCTTAGATATTCTGCCTCAAAAAGATGCTCTGAAAAAATATCATAATATTACTAATATAATAAACTTTGATAACCGTGCTGTATTACCTGGTTTAATTAATGCTCATACCCACCTTCCTGCAACTTTTATGCGAGGCTATGCTGATGATTTACCATTAGAAACATGGCTTAGAAAAAAGATTTGGCCAGTTGAAAATCAAATAATGTGCAGAGAATTTGTCTATGATGCATCTGTTTATTCTATAGGTGAAATGCTTTTGAATGGAATAACTTGTTTTAATGATATGTTCTTTTTTTCAGAAGACATTGCCAGAGCTGCTGATGATTGTAAAGTTAGGGCTAATATAGGCACTCATATTTTTGACTACCCTACTCCTTGGGTAGAAGATCCTGATTTATATATTAAACAAGGGGTAGAAGTTTATAATAAATACAAAAATCATAAATTAATTTCTACTTCTTTGAATCCTCATGCTCCATATTCTGTTTCTGACGATACATTTATAAAAGTACGTGATGAAGCAGAAAAATATAATATGAAAGTTTGTTGCCATTTACATGAAACTAAAAAAGAAGTTAGGAAATCTTTGAAGCAATATGGAATGCGTCCAGTTGAACGCCTTAATAAATTAGGTATTTTAAATTCAAATTTTCAAGCAGTTCATATGACTCAATGGAAAGATGATGAAATTGAGTTATTTAAAGAAAAAGATATCAAAGTTATTCATTGTCCAGAATCAAATTTAAAATTATCAAGTGGCATATGCCCAACACAAAGATTATTTAGGCACGGTATAACTGTTGGAATTGGAACTGATGGAGCTGCTAGTAATAATGATTTAGATATATTAGCAGAAATGCGAATGGCTAGCTTATTAGCAAAAAGTTATAATCAAGACCCGACAGCAATGCCTGCTATTGAAGTGCTTAATATGGCGACTATTAATAATGCAGAAGTTATGGGGCTTGAAAATGAGATAGGCTCTCTTGAGATAAATAAACAAGCTGATTTTATTGCAATTGATATGGATCAACTTAATACTCAACCTTTATTTGATTTAACTTCTCAACTAATTTATTCAACAAATAGTTATCAAGTAACTGACGTTTTTGTTGCTGGCAAGCAATTGGTTAGAAATAGAGAGCTTTTATTATTTTCAAAAGATTATTTGTTTGGGCTTGCTAATAAGTGGAAGGAGAGGATTAAAAGTTTGGGTTAAAATCCCTCTGCTTCGCTTCGCTCGCTGACTCCCTTTATGAAAGGGAGATCTATGTT
>Ga0066641_10001530_pt1 | contig 10604 bp, 10 predicted proteins | sample CryGeyCG2114_065_FD_59509 | JGI IMG/M metagenome (GOLD analysis project Ga0066641, IMG submission 59509) | Groundwater microbial communities from aquifer - Crystal Geyser CG12_big_fil_rev_8/21/14_0.65 | ecosystem: Environmental > Aquatic > Deep subsurface > Groundwater | place: USA: Utah: Grand... | reverse complement strand
CAGGAAATATCCACCCAAGTGCAAGCCAAGATTTTCACAGAAATCTTCATAGGTCACGTCTTCGAATTTGCGGCCATAGTTACGATTGCGCGGATAGGCGTTATTTACCACTGCATCAATACGTCCATGCCGCCGGTGTAGCGTTTCAATTAGTTTGGCAACGGATGTTTTATCCGTTATATCCAGCACTTCGGCCTCTGCACGACCGGCATGCCTGGCTGCAATCTCTTCCGCCACCTTTGTCGCAGCCGCAGCATCGCAGTCAGCAACCACTGCAATGCCACCCTGTTCCGCCACCACGGAAGAAAACTGACGACCAATAAGCCCGGCGCCCCCTGTGATTACGACCACTTGGTTAGTTAGCAACTTGCATACCTTCATATAATTCCCGGTAGAGTTCGTAGCGCTTGTCACGCACAGTCGGAAATGCCTTGCGGTATCGCGATGCCTCGGTCGAATCGATATCGTAGATATCTATTTCTGTATCTGTAAATACCGGTTTAAGTATCGTTCCATCCGGCGCAATGGCCATTGAGCTTTCTTCATATTGCAAGCCATTGCCATCTGTACCAATTCGATTTACCCCTAAGACGAACAACTGATTCTCAATCGCACGCGCCACTAACAATGCGCGCCAATGCGCTACTCGGCGAACAGGCCAATTAGCAATATTCACTACGGCGTTGCAGCTCGGTGCCATCACTGAAAACAATTCTGGAAATCGCAGGTCGTAGCAGATTGAACAACCAAGGCGTAAATCTGCAACACTCGCCAAACCCAAGGTATTCCCGGCCTGCAGTGCACTATCTTCCCCCGCAAAGCTGAAAGGGTGTGTCTTTGCATAAAGGATATTTACTTCGCCTTCCCGGCTGGCGAGGCATAACGTATTTTTTGGATTACCAGAATCGGAATCCAAAAAACACGCACCAAAAATGATGCCAACCTCGGCGTCATGCGCAAGTTGCCCAAACTGCCGCAGTGTCAAAGAATCACCGCTATTTTCCGCAATGGCTTGCATATCCAGCGAATAACCTGTTAGCGTCATTTCTGGGAAAATCACCAAGCTACAACCCTGCCCCACGGCTACCCGAACCAATTCGCTGCACCGTGCGAAGTTCGATACTTTATCCAGCCAGAGTTGCTCTAGAGAAACCAGCGCAATACGCATCAGTTATGTTTTCTGAACACAGGTTTGATGACAGGGCCATTAAGATATTTGCCCACCCCTTCTTCCAATGCCTTGCGATACACTCCAAAAGACAGATCAATAGCCTGTTCTGTCGCAGCCAGCTCTGCATCACCATGCCGGTAAGAGAGGGCGATCCAGGGCATCAGCACACCGTTGCGGATCATTTCCTGAGAGAACAGGGTGCGCAAGCCTAGTGAGTTGGCGCCGGATGAATCGAGTGTGAGGTAATAGGGCGAACATGGAATTCCGCCAGCTTTGAAGCTATGCCCGATACCGTGGGCATCTGCTTGCCGTTGCATCATGGCGATGAGTTTTCGCCCGTATTCCCACAAATGCTCCACCACCTTGTGCTGCTGCATGAAGCCCATCGTGGCCACGAATGCGCCCAAACCGCACATCTCGGCGCCGTGTGTCGTGGATAACAGAAACACACGCTCCCTGCCTTCGAACTCGATGGAGCCCAACTCCATGATCTCGCGTCGTCCCGCAATGCATGCCACCGAGAAACCGTTAGCCATTGCTTTTCCAAAAGTACACAAATCCGGAGTGATACCGTAAACATGTTGCGCCCCCTTCATGTGCCAGCGGAAGCCAGTGATCATTTCATCCAGCACAAAAACAATGCCGTGTAGCCGGCATAGCTCTTGCACTCGCCGCAAAAAATCATCCTTCGGCTCCTCGGTGGCAGCCGGCTCGAGAACTACACAGGCAAACTTCCCATGATGACTCGCAATCAACGCCTCTAATGAAGCGATGTCGTTGTACCGAAACATCTTGGTCTTCTCGATGGTTTCTTGCGGTATGCCACGCGTGACCGGCGTAGAGGCAATAAACCAATCGTCATATGAGAAAAATGGATGCTCGGCACAACGCGCCACCAATTCTCTGCCTGTATATGCACGCGCAAGTTTGACTGCGGCAGAAACAGCAGTGGAGCCATTCTTGGTGAACTTCACCATATCCACGGAATCGATCAATTCGACGAGTAACTCCGCCGCTTCCAATTCAATCATCGAAGGCCGCGTCAGGTTGTTACCGTTTTTGATCTGCTCAATAGCTGCCGCATCAATTTCATCTTCGGCGTAGCCAATATTTACCGCACGCAAGGCCATGCCGTAATCCAGATATTTTTTTCCATCAGGGTCGTATATGTATGTGCCCTTGCCCCGCGTCAGAATTTGCGGGGCATTTGTTGGGTATTGGTCGTAACCCCGCGAATATGTATGGGCGCCGCCCGGGATAGCTTTTAATAGTCGGTCTTGGTAATTCATGCGTGGTCACCTGTCATTCGTTCTAGTGCATACAATGTTTGAAGGACGTTATAGTCATCTTCAAGCGTGTTGGGATACAACCTTTGGTCTTTAGCTCGTACGGCAGCAACAAAATCTTTCATTTCGGCAATGTAGGGTTCTTCCGGGTTGATGTACTGACTTTCAACTGTCCCCGTATCAAATTTGAATTCCTTCCATGTTTCCATCGATGTGTTGATGTAGCGAACGCTGTTTGTGTCGGCACTGAAAATAATCTCACCCTCGCTCCCAAGAACGCGCATTTCTCGTGTCGCCTTGGGGCGCGAAACCACTTCCACTGTCAGGTTCGCAAGGATATTGCCCTCATATCGAAGCAAGCAATGGTATATGTCGTCGATATCCGCTGACATATCTGTTAATTTTGCTTTGACACATGCGGCTGCTTTAGCCTCGCCAAAAATATCATTCAACCATGTAAGCTCAAACGGTACGATTTCACGAGCACCACCCGTTTCCCGCTTGGATACATAAAATTCTTCTATTTTTTCCCACGGGTGCCAGTCAGGTAAATACTGGCCGGTCTGATAGTTAACATTCAAAACTTGGCCAATTGCGGTTGACAGAATAAGCTCTTTGATTTTTTTGGGCCCGGGGTAATAACGCATCGTGCAGGAGGGTGCCATCACGATGTCAGTCTTCTCAATCTTCCGACACAACTGCTGAATTTTGTCCGCATCGACCACGGAAGCTTCTATGAAACAACTAATGCCACGTTCATACGCATAATAGGCATAGTGCATGTGAAGATCTGGCGGTGTCGAAATAACAAATGCCTGTGGGGCAAATGTGTGCATGGCTGCATCCAAATCTTCAAAAACGGGGATGCCATATTTTTCCTGGGATTCTTTCCTTCTATCTGGCCGCGGATCAAACCCCGCAACATGCTCGATTCCCAACGCCTTGAGATTACGCACCCTTCTTTTTCCCATCGAGCCAAGACCAATAACCAAAAATTTCATTTGATATTCCATTCGTATTTCATAATATTTTCAATCGCCAGAAAATCATAAATGTCATCAATTTCGTAGCATTGATACCGCTTGATCATTTTATGTGTTGTGCGATTCGGGTAAAAAGATTTCTCTTCAAGCAGGGTTCTCGCTTTTACGATATAGGCCACCCCATATGGAAAATATGCAATTGAATTGTCTTGTCTACGGGTTGCCATAACCAACTCCTTGCAGTAAGGCTCTATCTCTTGGCCCATAATTTTTTTCATGATTGAGGGATGTTCGTGAACCTCTCCCAAACTGACGATGGCATCAAACCGGTCTTCCATTGAAATGATTTGTTCAATCATCGCGTCGATGTCGCCCCTTTCGCGCAAAGGTGAGGTTGGTTCCAACAACACGATGTAATCGAACTTCCTTTGACGTTCGTTTTTATAAAAATCTATTGCATGCTTTACCGCATCAAAAGACGTTGCTGTATCGCTTGCCAATTCATCTGGCCTCAAGAAAGGAACTGATGCGCCGGATTCACGTGCAATGCTTGCGATTTCCTCGCTATCGGTCGTAACCATCACTTCATCAACGTGCTTGCTCTCAAGGCCGGCCTTAATACTCCACACAATAAGGGGCTTGCCGCAAAGCTCCTTGATGTTTTTTTCCGGCAACCCTTTGCTGCCACCGCGGGCCGGAATGATGGCAAGAAAAGTTTTACCTTGATGCATCAGCTAAATACTCCACCGTATTCATTATTTGCTCTTTCATAATCACTCATTCTTCCGATATCCAGCCAGTACTCAATGATAGGGAACGACGCGGCTTTATTTCCCTTTGCAATTATTTTTTCAAAAAGTGTGGGCATATCAAATAGCTCATCATCAGGGATGTGCGCCAGGGCCTGTGGCGAAAATATATATATGCCGGCGCTGATAAAAAACTTATGGATGGGTTTTTCTTCGATGGATGCAATTTTTCCATCTTGTACATTCACAACGCCATAAGGCACCTGAAAGTCGTATTCACGCACTGCCATCGTAGCAACCGCATGGTGCGAAAGGTGATAGTCATGCATATGCTCAAAATTGATATTGGTCAGCAAGTCACCGTTCATCACGAAGAAGGGTTCCGTTAGGCGACCACGTACAAGGCTCAACGCCCCTGCCGTACCCATCCGCTTGGACTCATGCACGTATTCGATTTTGACGCCAAAAGCCGCTCCATCGCCAAAATGCTCCTCGATGACGTGCGACTTATAGCTGACGCTGAGAATAATATCGGTGTAGCCATACTTGGAAAAATTCTCAATGATCGTTTCCAGAATGGGTTTGTTTCCCACATGGAGCATGGGTTTAGGCGTGGTATCCGTCAGCGGACTCAACCGCGTGCCCAATCCTCCTGCCATGATGACAACCTTGTTCGTACGATGAGCGGGTTTAAGCAACTCATCCACCTCGGTAATGCCAACGATTCTCCCTTCATCATCAACAACCGGAATCTGGTACAGTTTACGAGCAACGGCAAGTTGAAGTATCTTTTCCTTCGAATCGTTAACTCCGCACGTCGTCGGCGTGCGGTTGTAAATAGTCTCTATCGAATCATCAAGACCACTCCCGTTGAGTATGGTTCTGCGTATATCGCCATCGGTCAGCGTTCCCAGCAGCTTTTCATTTTCATCAGCCACCAGTGCGATCTTCATCGAACCACTGTCGATGATTTCTAGAGCTTTACGTATCGTTGCCCGTGGTGAAAGAAGTATCTGTTGGTAATTTTTCATACTGTTGAAGACCCAGGTAGATCATTGAACTTTTTTTTCAGGAGCTGCTTCAAAGAATGCGTGCGCAGTATTGCTGCGATCTTTTTGGACGAGCCGCCCTCGCCATAGGGATTCTTGATATTGCCGAGGCATTGTTGAAATTCCGGGGAGTAAAGTTGTCGTATAGCTTTAGTAATGTCATTTGCATCGGGTACACAGTCGATCACACTCGCTGCTTTGATTCGACCTTTTTGGCGATCACCGATATTGATCGTTCCTATCCTGAACGATGGTGCTTCGATCAGCCCGCTTGAACTGTTACCAACCACAGCATCAACATACTGAAGCGACGATAGGTATCGCAACTGTCCTAACGATGCATAAGAGACCGTCTTGCCAAGATTGGAAGCAACATATTCGTCAATCATCGAGTTGATCACTCTTCCATCGGTATCGGCATTGGCCTTGGTGAACAAAATTCGGGTTTCATTGAGCTCATCCAATGCGTGCAACAGTTGCTGAAACTGCTCCCCCGCTGTGCTCTCTTCCAGAGTTACTGGATGAAAAGTTACCAAGAGATTTTTCTTGCCAAATTCAAATTTGATTTCTTTCTCTAAATCGTCTTTCGCAAGCAATTGAATATTTTGGATGTTGTCTATCCCTGATGCACCAAAATTGAATACTTTTTCAGGGTCTTCCCCGAGTTGTATAACGCGCTGCCGGTACGTTTCGGTAGCCACAAAATGCAGATGACTCATTTTAGTAATCGAGTGTCTGATCGCCTCATCGAATGCACCCTCGGTTGTCTCGCCACCATGAATGTGAGCGATGGGAATCCGTGCAATCATGGCTGCGGTTGCTGCACTGAAAATTTCGAATCTATCACCCAGCACGACGATGATGTCCGGACACAGCTCGGCATAAGCTTCAGCAAACGATATCTGCGCTAAACCCATCGACTTGGATATTCCTACCGGCGTATCTGAAGACAGGAGCATCTCGATCTTTTTATTAATCGTGAACTCTTTTTCAATCTCTTTGTATGTCAGCCCAAATTCGGGGGAAAGATGCATTCCCGTCACGATAAGTTGAAGCTCCATATCGGCATCGGCTTGAATCTCTTTCATCAGCCAATAAAGAAGCCCGTAATCGGCACGTGTGCCAGTAACGACACATATCTTCCTCATATCAAGTCATCCTTTTCATAGCCCTTTTGTGCCACTTGCCCCAGAACTTCATCCCACCGCATCGGGTTGATGCCATTCCCGGGACGCTTGATGGTGATGTTGTCTTCACTAAATATCTCGCCGGCTTTTATTTGTCTGGCCGCCACGATGCTTTTTCTGGCAATGGCGATATTCTTTGTTTCGCTCTTGCTGTGCTTCTTGATGCCATCGCCCATTGCCTGAGACACGCGGCGAATAGCGGTGACCATCGCCTTAAGCTCTTGTGGCTCCAGGCTGGCTTTATGATCCGGCCCGTCCATGTTGCGATCAAGCGTAAAGTGCTTCTCGATCACACACGCCCCCATCGCAACCGCTGCTATCGGCACCTCAATGCCTAGCGTATGGTCGGAATATCCGACCTTGACGTTGAATGCGTTCTGAATCGTCTGCATGGCGTGTAGATTGACTTCATCTATGGGACACGGATACTCGGTTGTGGCATGTAGTACTGTTATCCTGTCTTTTGGTACACCCGCCTGCCTTAACACATCCAATGCATCTTCAATCTCACTCAGGTCAGACATCCCCGTCGAAAGAATCACCTCTTTGCCCAGACGCCCCACGTGCCGCAGATACGGTAGATTGGTGATTTCACCGCTGGGTATTTTGAAGATCGGCATCCCAAGATCATTCAATAACTCAATGCTGTCATGGTCGAACGGGGTTGAGAGAAACATGATCTGTTTTTCATTGCAGCATCGAATGAGTTCACGGTGGGCATGCTCATCCAGCTCCAGCTTTTTGATCATGTCATATTGCGACTCGTCTTTTGAAGTGGTCTGCTTTTGGTATTCGGCTTTTTGCGCACTACGACTCACCAACTTGTCTGCTTTGAAAGTTTGAAATTTCACTGCATCTGCCCCCGCTTCAACAGCGACATCAATAAGCTTCTTTGCCAATTCAAGCGAGCCATTATGGTTAACGCCCGCTTCGGCAATAATAAAAGTTCTATTCATTTGCATAGCCCATGAACAGTGATCCAGCCTTGATAAAATCGTTTTCGTTTGTCTTAACGCATTCTTTGGTCACTGCGTTACTTCCGATAAAGGTGCCTCGTCTTACCAGAGTGCCGCCGTTAACGATTGCTCCCGTTGCTATATGGCAATCATCCTCAACGACCGCATCATGTTCAACAAGCGCTTTTGAATTGATAATACAGTTGCGCCCGACATTGGCTCGCGTGTTGATCAATGCATCATGCATGATGATGGTTCCCTCTCCTATCTCCGCGTGTCTGGAAACATAGGCTCTTGGAGATATGATTGATGGGAATGTATAGCCCAGCATTTTTGCTTGTTGAAATAGCCTGTTACGTACCGCCGGGCTTGTGATTTGTCCAACGGTGATGAGCGCGTAATCAAATTTGCAACGAAGTTCAGCAAGGCTTTCATCATTGCCAAGCAGGGGATAACCCAGCAACTCGCTGTTGGCATCCTTATCGACAAAACCGACGATTTCATATTCTTTTGCCAACTCGATTACATCGACACACGCAGCGCAATGACCTCCGCCGCCTATCAGTATCAGTTTTGGCTTCATTGGAGCCTCGCGCTGCTAGGAATGTTGACTACACGTGCTTCCAGCCACTTGGCATTGCTCAAATCATCCGCTTGGCAATCCTGGAACATCGCAAGCTCGCTCATCAGCCGCCATATTGGCCGTGACATTACACCCGCATCGTTAAGTTCTTTCAGAAAGGCATCCCGGGCTTGCTTGTCTTCCAGAACGAGGGCATTTAGCCAATAGTTCGAGCTTGCCTGCGGCGGCTCCTTCACGAAAGAAATATTTGTCGTTGCGAAATATTTCGCGTAATCCACTGCGATCGAGCGTTTGCTTTCCAGTATGCGCGACAGGCTTTCCATCTGGGCGCATCCCAATGCTGCGTTGATATTTGGCAAGCGGTAGTTGTAACCGATCTCATCATGGACGAATTCGTAGGAATGAGGAACCTTGGCAGTTGTGGTGATATGTTTGGCGCGCTTTGCCAGGGCCTCATCATCGGTAATGATCATGCCGCCGCCGCCTGTGGTGATGGTCTTGTTGCCGTTGAAGCTGAATGCGGCCATTTTGCCGAATGTCCCAGTGTGCTTGCCCTGATAGTAACTACCCAGGCTTTCGGCTGCGTCCTCAATCAGAGGGATCCCAAATTCTTCGCAGATCACTGCTATTTCGTCGATACGGCATGGCAACCCGAATGTATGCATGGGCACAACGGCGGATATTTTTCTCCCGGTAACCTTGTTGATGCAACCGTTGGCAGTTTGCGTCGTATTGGCAGACAGAAATGCACTCAGGCTTATCGGGCACAGGCCAAGCGTTTCCCGATCCACGTCGACAAACACCGGCTTCGCGCCGCAGTAACTGATTGCGTTGCAAGTCGCCACGAACGATAAAGACTGCGTTACCACTTCGTCACCCTGGCTCACTCCGGCAAGTTTGAGCGCAATATGCAGCGCAGCCGTGCCGTTCACCGTGGCCACGGCATATTTCGCACCGGTGTATTTCGCCATTTCATGCTCGAAACGGTCAACGTATTTGCCCACACTGGATACGAAGGTCGAATCGATGCAGTCCAGCACATAGGCCTTTTCATTGCCGATGAATTTGGGTTCATGCAATGGAATGAATTCCGTCGTTTGATACAGTTGACGGATGAAATCTATGATGTCTTGATGTTTCTTGCTCATCTCTACATTTTTCCATCCAGGTACTTGCCGGTTTCCTTGTGTCCGAAATCAGGGATCATTCTGTGGAACAACTCAACGATCTCTTCTTTGGACCAGGTCATGGTTCTTTTGCGTTCGTCAATGAAGCGGCTGAATTCATTGAGGGCATGATCATCGAATTCCGGTTTGTTCTTTATGACACCCAGATTTTGAAATCTCGTCATGTCCAGTGTTTCATTTTCCGTATAGAACTCTTCGAAGTCCTTTTCACCCGTCGTGTCGCTATCGGTGAATAAACACGGCCATTTGCCTTGCGCGGGCAGTATTTCAGCGAGGCTTCTGGCTTCGTCTTCGGATTTGCACAGATAAGGTTCGTAACCTATCTGCTTGAGATATTTAATAGCGATTTCGGCAAATGAAATCAGGTGAAGCTCTTCGCTCAATTTCGGAAAGAAAATATCCCTGTTTTCACCAAAGATGCAGGACATGAGGCACAACTCGCCAGATTCTTTGGGCGTCACAAAATAACGTTTTATGTCCTGTGGTGCCACGATGGGTTGGCGCTTTTGAATACGCTGGTTGAATCCATGCAGCAACGATCCGTCCGAAAACGCGACATTTGCAAAACGGGCTGTTGATATATTGATGTCCCGGCTTCTCCGCATTAGGAACATTTCCATGATTCGTTTTGATGCCCCCATCATGTTGGCGGGATTGGCTGCCTTGTCGGTCGAGACGCAGAAATATTTCTTTGACTTGTTTGCGATGGACTGAAGAAGCGTCTTTTCGGTGTTGAGGATATTCACATCGATCATGCGCATCAGCGTGAACGGGTCTTTTTCGCTTCTCACATGCTTTAGTGCAGAAAGGTTAAGCACGTTGTCATATTGTCCATCCGCTTTGATAAACGCGTCATATTCAACCGAACCGATGTCGAGGGCAAAGGTTTGAAAATCTCCCTCGATGTAGCCATGCGAACTTCTGATATCCCTCACCAGCTCGACCATGTTGTTTTCGCTGATATCTACAACATGCAGCTTTTTCGGATTTCTTTTAAAAATTTCCTTGGTTACTGCCTGTCCTATCGAGCCCGCACCGCCGATGATGAGGAAGGTTGACGCAGCTACAATTCGCTTAAGTTCATTTTCGTGATCGCTCACGTCCTGAACAAGCAGCTCTTTTTCCCTGCCGATTAGAGATAGGATGGAGCTCATTAACAATATTTCCAGTAAATTATTTTCACTGCGTTTTCCATAATCCGCGCGTATCAATCACCACCTTGTTCTGCATACTGTTCATGCCAATCTCTTTGAACGCTTGATGATTAACCAGCAACAATACGATATCGGCCCTTGCCACGGCTTCATTCGCATCCATAAACTTCAGATTGTCTCCCACCAGGCTTTTTGGCAAATCGCTGATGTGTGGTTCTGCCACCAAAAGCTCGCCCAATTTCATCTCTTTCAGGTGTTGCACAATGTCCACTGACGGGCTTTCGCGCAGATCGTCAATA
>Ga0066641_10001502_pt1 | contig 10695 bp, 7 predicted proteins | sample CryGeyCG2114_065_FD_59509 | JGI IMG/M metagenome (GOLD analysis project Ga0066641, IMG submission 59509) | Groundwater microbial communities from aquifer - Crystal Geyser CG12_big_fil_rev_8/21/14_0.65 | ecosystem: Environmental > Aquatic > Deep subsurface > Groundwater | place: USA: Utah: Grand... | reverse complement strand
TATTCATCTGGAATATTACCAAAAGACCACCCGGGTAAGATTACGCATTGACGGCGACTTGCATGATCTGACACATCTGCAAATAAATATGCCTGAGCTGGTTGGCCTGATTAATGTAATAAAAATCCGGGCCGAGCTGGACATCGCCGAGCGGCGCTTACCGCAAGGCGGTCGCAGTCAGGTAAAGCAAGGCATGCATCTATATGATCTGCGTATACAAACTCAACCTTCGCTGCATGCAGAGCACGTAGTAATACGCTTACTGAAACATACTGGCCGCGCCATGACAATGCAGGATCTCGGCATGTCAGGCAGAGCCGCGTCCATGTACCAACGTTTGTTAATGAACCCGGCAGGCCTGGTCTTGGTCGTTGGCCCAACAGGCTCTGGCAAATCAACAACGCTGTATGCCGGCTTGCAGCAACTGGCCGATGACGGTAAGCGAAAGGTGATTACCGTAGAAGATCCCATCGAGTATTCCATAGATAACGTACAGCAAACCCGCGCCCGGGCTGATATTGGTTTTGACTTTCCCGATGCGTTACGTGCCTTTGTCCGTCAGGATCCTGATGTTATTCTGGTTGGCGAAATACGTGATCACGCTACGGCTCTGGAAGCGGCCCGGGCGTCACAAACCGGCCACCTGGTGTTATCCACCTTGCACTGTAATGACGCCGTCGATGCCATTCAGCGACTAAAAGACCTGGATATTCATCCAAACTCAATCGCCAGCGAGTTACTGGCTGTTATTGCTCAGCGCCTGGCCAAACGGATCTGCCCTGACTGTAAAGTTCCTGCTGAACCAGAGCCGGAAATACTAGCCGAATTATTCCCCTCAGGCACACCGGGTAACTTCCGCTGTTTTGCCGGCAAGGGTTGCAGCCGCTGTCATGGTCGCGGCACGCTCGGCCGCATTGCCGTGGTGGAGTTTTTATTGATGAACACAGATATTCGTAACGCCATATCACGTGAAAACACTGCGATAGAACTGCGGTGGCAGGCATTAGACGGCGGCATGATCACCATGCGTGACAGCGCATTAAACCTGGTCGTTGAAGGGATTATTCCACTAAGTGAATTGCCAAAAGTACTGCTGCAGGAGCGAATGGCGCCCGAACCCCGCGGCGGCCAGAGGGCGCCAGAATGAAAGCCGATAAAGCACAAAAAAGACCGGCAGAACAACACTATGAGGCTGAGCTGCAGCGGTTGCAACTAACAGACAATGCACCGGTACCGCCGGGCTGGTTTATGTCAGCAGTCGCCGTTGAAAAGTTTATCTGTGGTGACGCTGAATTATCAATAGAGCGTAAGTTTGTTGCCGAACCGGGCGTGGTCACCCGGGTAATTCTTGCACTGTGCACCCAACGCGGTGCGCTGCTAACCGGCGAGCCAGGCACGGCGAAATCGTGGCTGTCTGAATTATTAAGTGCGGCTATTTGCGCTGACTCAACGCAGATTATTCAGGGCGGGGCGGTTAGCAGCATTAATCAGTTGCTGTACAACTGGAACCCAATGCTGCTGCAACAACATGGCCCCAGTATCGAAGCTCTGGTTACTACACCGTTATACCGGGCAATGCGCGACGGTAAAATACTGCGTTTTGAAGAAATTTCGCGCTGCCCGCAGCCGTTGCAGGATGCCATACTGTCAATTTTATCTGAGCGCATCATGATAATCCCCGAGTTACCGGCATCACAAAGCACCTTATACGCCAAAGCGGGATTCAATATTATCGCTACGGCAAACAGTGTAGATGAAGGCTTACAGCGCATGAGCGCAGCACTGAAACGTCGGCTCAGTTTTGAACATATTCAGCCAATCCGGCATATCGAAGACGAAATGGATGTTATTTTATGGGAAACCAGCAAGCGGATGGCAGCTAGCGATATCACCATAACACCTGACGCAGAGCTTATCGAAGTGCTCACTACCATTTTTCACGAACTTCGCAATGGCCAGACATTAGACGGCCGCAGCACAGACCGCCTCGCCGGTGCAACAATGTCTACCGCCGAGGCCGTTACAGTAGCGCACGCCTTATATACTCATGCTTACTACTATCAGCAAACCGAACCAGATGCGACCTTATTACTGCATGTTTTGCTGGGCTCGGCATTAAAAGACCAACCGCAAGATAGACGACGTTTAAAACATTATGTTGAAACTGAATTTGCCGGGCGGCCGGGTAAATATTGGCAGGCTTTGTACCAACAACGTTCGTTAATTTAACACTAGAGGTTACTAATATGCTGAATACAGGTGATATTTTATTAGTCTGCAACCGCAGGTTGTTCGCGAATGACGAAAACCGCTTTTTCCTTGGCAAAGTAGACGCTTACGACGCTGGTATTGTAAAAATAACAGGGCATAGTTTTTTACGTGATGCAGTTTCCGGGCATTTGACTGAAAAATCCGGCCCAGCCAGTAAAATTTTAGCCATTAGTTCTGGCTCCATCATTGTTTATCAACTGCCAGCAACACTGGAACTTAGCAAACTCCGGTTTGAGCATCATATGCTCAAACTTGCACTGGTAGATGACAATGGCTTTTCGCTGGATCTGACGGAAAAAGTATACCGCCAAAACTAGTGCTTGAACGCGCCATGGTGCTCCACGTGAAACACAACCGACCAGCAAAGCTGGTCTCATCACAGCAAAGTTATGCTATGCTCAGCCGCGTTTGTCCACGTTTATCTATAAAACACGCAACACTATAACGAGAACACTATGGCGCTAATATTAAAACTGATTGCCGGTATTATCCTCGGCATGCTGTGCGGCCTGTATGCCCCCCACGAACTGACCCGCTTACTGATTACCTTTAAAGGCCTGTTTGGTGAGTTACTGTTTTTTACCGTACCACTTTTAATTTTATTCTTTATTACCAGTGGTATAGCGGCCTTACCTCGTAACTCAGGTAAGCTGCTAAGCCGTACCGTTGGCTTTGCCTATTTATCCACTATCACCGCCGGCACCTTAGCCTACCTGGTTGCCAGTGTCGTGGTGCCTATGCTGACCAGCGCCACCCAGGGAGGCGCGCCAGCGGATGCTGATCATCTGACAGCGTACATTACTATGGATATTCCTCCTGCCATTAGCGTGATGACAGCCTTGGCGCTAGCCTTTGTGTTTGGTTTGGGTATCGCAGCTACACAAGCGCCACAACTGAAACAGTTATCCGATCAAGGCCGTGACGTTATTCAGCTGATGCTGGAAAAAGTGATTATTCCGTTATTGCCACTGTATATTGCCGGTGAGTTTGCCCAAATGGCCGCTGCGGGTACGGTATTTGGCACACTCAAAACCTTCGGCATCGTGTTACTGTTGGCCGTTGCCATGCACTGGTGCTGGATTATCACGCTGTACACTATCGCCGGTATTAAAGCCGGTAAATCGCCATTTGCGCTGATCAAAAATATGCTGCCAGCCTACTTTACTGCACTGGGTACAATGTCGAGCGCTGCCACTATTCCGGTGTCGCTGCAGGCCACGAAGAACAACGGTATTAAATTTGATGTCGCCAACTTTACCGTACCACTGTGCGCCACCATCCATTTATCTGGCTCAACGATTACGATCGTAACCTGTGCCATGGCGGTAGTGACTATGCAAAACGGCCTGGAAATGCCGTCACTGTTAACCATACTGCCATTTATTTTTATGTTGGGCGTAGTAATGCTGGCCGCCCCTGGCGTACCAGGTGGCGCAGTAATGTCGGCAGTAGGTCTACTTGGCTCTATGCTGGGCTTTGGTGAAGCCGCCATCGCATTGATGATTGCACTGTATATGGCACAAGATAGCTTCGGCACCGCCTGCAACGTTACTGGCGATGGCGCTATTGCCGTGCTGGTAGATAAAGCGGATTAACATTACTCGATTGCGAGGTTGGAATCCCGATTTGGGCGTCACAGAGTGTCTGAGCCCTGCCATAGGCAAAGGGCGAGTTGCTGTGACGAGCCAAAGCGGGAGTTGCAACCAAAGTAATAAGCTGAATTAAAAAAGCCCGCTATTGCGGGCTTTTCTTTACATTACTTTTTAATTTTCACCGGCCGTTGCCAGCCTTCGATATGGCGCTGCTTAGCGCGGGCTACTACCAGCTCGCCATCACCGGCATCACGGGTTAACACTGAACCGGCGCCAACAGTGGCATTCTCACCAACCGTTACCGGCGCGACCAGTGAACTGTTAGAGCCGATAAAGGCACCGTCTTTAATGGTGGTGACAAACTTATTCGCGCCATCGTAGTTGCAGGTAATGGTACCGGCGCCAACGTTTACTTTGCTGCCAATCACCGCATCACCTAAGTACGTTAGATGGTTAGCTTTTGAGCCTTTACCCAGCGTGGTCTTTTTCATTTCGACGAAGTTACCGACATGGCTGTCGTCCAGCATCACGCTGTCAGGCCGCAGGCGGGCAAAAGGGCCAACCGAGCAGTCGGCACCGACGCTGGCTTTTTCAATCATCGAGTTAGGTTTAATTTCGCTGTTATCGCCGATAACGCAATCTTTCAGAATACAGTTGGCGCCAATGGTAACGCCTTTACCCAGCACGACTTTGCCTTCAAATATCACATTGATATCGATCATTACATCGTTACCCACCGCAACACTGCCACGTACATCAATACGGGCCGGATCGCGCAAGTTAGCGCCAGCCAACATCAGTTCTTCCGCTTTGCGCTGCTGATAAGCCCGTTCCAGTGCTGCCAGCTGCACGCGGTTGTTAGCCCCTTCGACTTCCATCGGGTTTTGCGGCTGGGCGGTGGCTATTTCGACGCCTTCGCTATGCGCCATGGCGATAACGTCAGTTAAATAGTATTCACCCTGCGCATTACTGTTTGATAACCGGCCAAGCCAACCTTTTAGCTGTTTGCCTGGCAGCGCCATAATACCGCTGTTTACTTCAGTAATTTTCAGCTGCTCGGCAGTGGCATCTTTTTGCTCAACAATACCAACCACTTTGCCGCTATTATTTTCACCGGCACGCACGATGCGGCCATAACCGGTAGGGTTGGCCAGATTAACCGTTAAAATTGCCAGGCCATTGGCAGGTTTAACGGCCAACAACTGCTGTAGCGTATCGATGCGGGTAAGTGGTACATCACCGTATAACACCAATACAGTGTCATCATCAGCAATATTCGGAATAGCCTGGGCAACGGCATGGCCGGTACCTAGCTGTTCAGCCTGCAACACCCAGTGCAGTGGTTGCTCACCCATCGCAGTTTTTAATGCTTCAGCGCCATAACCGTAAACCAGCTGTGGCTTTTCTGCACCCAAGGCGCGGGCGGTATCAATAACATGTTGTACCATTGGCCGTTCGGCCACTTTGTGTAACACCTTAGGTAAGTCTGACTTCATCCGTGTGCCTTTACCGGCGGCCAGAATGACTACATTTAACGCCATAAAAAATCCCTGTCATCGTGCTGCTTATCAAGAATGGGCATATTCTAATAGATATCGCAGCAGATTACAGGGAGCTGGGTGAAGTTTTGCTGAATAAGCCGGATTAAAATAGCATCAGGCTTTTAACAAGTTGCATGTTGAGCAAGGTCCAGGCACCGACCCAACAGGTCGATGCCATGCATTGCTGTACAAGTTCAGATTGGCGAAATTTGTTCAGCATAATGGCGAGCCTTATTGTACTTGTTGCACCTTATAGCCAGCTTGCTGCAGCAAAGCCAGTACACTGTGCTCACCGGCTAAATGGCCTGCACCAACCAAAACCAACTCTTTAGTGTCATTACCAAACATCGCTTCCAGCTGCGGTAACCATGCCTGATTACGCTTAACAAACAGCGACTGATACAACACAGGATCCATCTGTTGCGCAGGCTTCACCACCAACTCCTCCAGCTGCCGCATGTCACCTGCACGCCAGGCTAGCAGCATCGCATCAAAATAGGCTTTAAAATCGTCAAACTGGGCAAGATTCATTTTTAAGAATGCATCTTCATAACCCTCGCCCATGTTGGCTAATAACTTGATCTGGCTATCCAGTGTTTCCAAGTAGGCCAATGACTTGCCATCGGCTCTCGCCTTTTTATCAAAATAACTATCAACACCTTCGCCCGTCATTTGCGCTTTCATCATTTCCAACGCCAACATTTGTAGCATAACAAAGCCTGGTTTATAGCCGTCCAGTTGCTGCAACTGTACGCCGTAAGGCGCAAAATAGTCGTTGACCATCTGATAAACGTCCGGCGACAATACCTGAGATAGCGTGCGGCCGTCACTATAGGCCATAGCTTGAATTAATGCTGTTTGCGCAGCGGTATCATCAGGTGCGGGCATTTGCGCCTCTAATACCAGACTATCGCTATTGGCGTAAGCCTGTTCAAATTCAGCCGGTAATGGGAATGCCGACTCTGGTAGCAAGTGAACCGTGCCACCCACATAGACAAAGTCATCCCCTTTACTGACTTTCCATACCGCAGTATCCGCTATCACACTGGCGCTACTGAATGCCAAACCCGCACCCACACATAATGTTTTTACTAATGCTTTTACTTTCATTGCTCTGCTCCCGTTGTATTTGTTGTTAGTTATTGCATCATTGTTCTTATTGAATCAGCCAGGCTGCTGATTGCATTGCTGGCTTGCTGACGAATACTGTCGGTCAGTTGTTGTTGTAATTTATCTAAAGTTTGCTCAACGTCGATGTCTGCATGCACAAACCCCTGCTCCAATGCGCTGGTCTCTGTAACTGCTTGTCGTTGATCATTAAGGCTATTGTCTATTTGCATACTGTCTAAAATACTGACAGCGGTTTGTGCAGTGTTGCCAACCGTTTTAGCGCTGGCTTCCGTGTTGCCAGAAAATAGTATACCGCCACTAATAGTGGCGATGGTTAGTAAGGTTAACGAAAAAGATTTATTGGTCATAAAATGCTCCGTATGTTTAGTTATTAGTTTGCAATCAGGTGTTGCTGCAAACTAACCGCAGAGCATTAAGCTTTCGATAACCGGCTGGCGAACTTGATGTGATTTATTGTCGGATAAAGTTATAACCAAAGTTATAACCATATTTAACCAATTGATTTTCTTTGGCTTCCAACGTTCTGTATATTACATTTTCTGCTTTATTATCTAGCGAGTAAGTAAGGCTAAAATCAAAATATGGGATGCTACGCTGCCACTTCTCTAACGTCATTAAGTTAATGTTTTTCAGGATCCACGTACCTCCCAAATCTCTTGTGATAATAATTAATTGATCATTTTGTACTCGTAAGTCATAGCTGAACTCAATAAATGAAAGTTTAGACAGTAACTGACGGCGCTTAAATAATTTATCTAATTGCCAGACTTCACCATCAGAGGTCGCAGCAACATAGCCATTGCTAAATTCGGCAAGATACTGATAATCAGGTAGAATCTGAGCCTGCTTTTTTGTCTGGAGATCAAAGCGCTTTGTCAGCCAGCGTGTTTGCACTTTCTCTGAGAAAATGACTGCTTGCTCATCCAGCGTAAAGCTTGCCGAGTGCACATCTTGTGTCGATATGGTCACAGCGATAGCTTGAGATGTAACCGTATTAAAAATTTCATAGCGGTTACCATGTTTTAACAGTAACAGCTCTCCATCAGCGCTCTGATCACTGATAAATAAATAGTCTGTCGACGTTAAAATTAACTGGCGTTCATTGTTGGCAGGGTAATAGCGATACAGCCGGGTTGTATTGTCTTCCGAAGTCCTCAGCCATAAATAGGTGCTGTCATTACTAAACCAAGCAGCTGTTACCTCGGGCCCGAACTGAAAATTTTTATCAAAACTTTCTTTCATCGGCCAAGCCGCCTGAAAAATATTTCTCTGCTGTTTTTGGTTATCTAATGCATATAAATCGCCGCCCGAAGAAAAGTGAAATTCTTGTAATGAATGCGGTTCAACTATCAAGCTTTGGCGAGCACCGTCGCTTATTCGGATGAGCTGGTGCGTCGAACCCATTCGTATAAGTAGTGTTGTATTGTCAACCCAGCTAACCATAAAATCAGCCAAGTTATTTTGCAATGGATATTCAACCAGCAAAGCCTTATCTGCCAAGCGATAAAGTTGCAAGCTGACTTTTTTACCTTTTAAATCGCCACGGCCTAATGCCACAGTTTTTTTATCGGGAGATATGCTGGCAAAAGCATCCTGAATTTTTTCCCTATCACTGTATGTAAACTGCTCAAAACTATGTTGCAGCATGTTGTAAATATAGTAATGGATATTGCCATTCAGCTCTTGGCCAGCAGCGATTAGTAAATGTTCATCGCTCAATTCTAAGGGTGCGTATACCAATGCATAGTCTGGCGTTGGCAGTAACACAGGTGGCTTGGTTAGATCGCTTAATTGCTGGGTATATAAGGAGGCTTGAGCATTGTTATAAACGACATAAACCAACTTAGTATCATTTGCTATAAAGCTGACAAAACGGCTATCCCCGTCTGGTGTGGTTATTTTCTGTAACTGACCCAGCCTGCTGTCATACAGAAAAAGCTCCCAGTTGCGACTTTCATCCACTTTAGCGGCAAACGCCTGGTAACGACCATCTTTGGATACGGTCAGGCTGCTTTTTTGCCCAGGAATGGAAAGTAAGGTTTCAATCTTAAACAAACTACCAGGCTCTGGATTGGAGCGTAAAAGAGTTAAATAAACTACGCTGATAAGCAGTAACATGGGTAAGGCGGTCAGCAACGCTTTTACATGAGCAGGCCGAGCTGTGGCAACTAAACCTGAAACCTGATGAGTTGCTGTATTTGCTAAGTCAGCAACCTGCTGCGCGCTGTCTTCACTTAAAGGACGAACAGGACATATAAATTGATATCCGCGCTTCATTTGCGATTTTATAAACCGCGGGTTGCTAGTGTCGGTGTCATGTAACAGCTGCCGTAGTTTACTGATGGTTTTTCTGACGGCGGTATCAGTTACAACGCGACCTGCCCAGACCTTATCATGCAACTCCCCCAGACTGACAAAACGCTCTCGCTGCGCAATGAGATAACACAACACTTCTATTACCTTGGGCTCTACTGTCAGCTCGTTGTCAGCCGAAAACATTCTGTGTGCATTCAAGTCGACAATATAGTCGCCTATTACCACTTTACTCATAAACTACTGTTCACTTAAGCTTGCTGCGTAGCATATTAAACATTTTTTATACGAACGAATTAAAGCATTGATAGCGCATCACAACAAAGTAAAGCAATAAAACAGCCACCCTAAGGTGGCTGCTTTATCTTCCGCTTAGTGCTTGCCTATGTATTTATCGAAGAAAGTTAGCATACGTTGCCACCGCTCAACATTGTTTTCTGGGCGATAAAAACCGTGGCCTTCATCTTCTTTCAGCATCCACTCAAATGGATGGTTACGTTTTGTCAGCTCTTCACGTAGACGCTCGGCATGAATAACCGGTACGCGCTCATCCTCGCCACCATGAATAATAAAAACAGGCGCTTTTAGTTTATCTAAGTTATATAGTGGTGACTGTGCATCCAGACGTGCTTTATCAGTACCCAGTACTTTTGTCAGGTAATCAATGCCTGACTGGCGCTTAGGAATGTCGCCATGCTCAAACATCAAATTAAGATCATAAACACCAACGAAACCTACCGCACATTTGTATAAGTCGGGTTCGCGCACCGCGCTCATTAACGTCGCATATCCACCGTACGAACCGCCATAAACACAGATGCGTTCAGGATCAACTAAGCCTTGTGCAATAAGATGCTTTACACCATCAGTCATGTCATCGATCATGCTGGTGCCCCAGTTCTTATAACCAAGGTTTTCAAACTTACTACCAAAACCACCTGAACCACGGAAATTTGGTTGCAATACAACATAGCCATGCTCTGCAAATACTTTGGCATCTGAGTCCATGTAAGTTAGGCTATCGTATGGTCCGTGAGGGCCGCCGTGCGGTAAAAGTATTAGTGGATACTTCTTACCATCTTGCATATTGTTTGGCTTAGTGATGATGCCTTGAATAGATAAACCATCTCTGGCCTGATACAAAATTGCTTCAGATTTAGGTATTGCAACGTCTTTTAACCACGGCCGGCTATCCAGCAAAAATGAGGCCTGTTTGTTCTTCGCATCATATAAATAAAACGACGTTGGACTATTAACTGAATTAACACCTATAACCAACAGTTCGTTATTCGCTGTAGCCGAACGAATAGTAATAGCTTGCCCTGGGAAAGCGTCCATCAGCATCTGTATGTTATTGCTGAAGCTTTTATCTTTTACAGTATCCAAAAAGCGAGCGTCGATAGTTTCATATTCAAAAGAACCACCTATAACTTCATCTGCATTACCTTTGTTTAGCCCCATAACAGGACTAATATCAACGTTAGGATGTTGCAACAGAATTGTTTCTTTTTTCGTCGCGATATCATAACGCACTATAGCGCGGGTATCGCTGTTAATGTTACTACTGGCAATAATGGCCGTTTCATCTTCTGTAAACTGCAGCGGTACCAGAGTGCCGTTGTCCAATTCATTACGGAATAACTCTTGCCAATCTGCATCAGGTGTCGGTTTATACATCGATACCAATTCACGGCTCTTCGTCATATCCAGACCAGTTGCAAAACGAACATCACCGTTTTTATCCGCGATAAAAAACACTGGCTGCCCCTCCTGCCAACGCAGAGGAGCGCGTTCTACCCGGCGCTTTCTGCCGGTATCAACATTTAAGCGATACACTTCTGCGAAAG
>Ga0066641_10001500_pt1 | contig 10712 bp, 9 predicted proteins | sample CryGeyCG2114_065_FD_59509 | JGI IMG/M metagenome (GOLD analysis project Ga0066641, IMG submission 59509) | Groundwater microbial communities from aquifer - Crystal Geyser CG12_big_fil_rev_8/21/14_0.65 | ecosystem: Environmental > Aquatic > Deep subsurface > Groundwater | place: USA: Utah: Grand... | reverse complement strand
ATTTAATACGGCAGGCTTCCTTTCTTAACCTCTTTCCAATTTTATAACATAGTATCTACCGGCTAATATCGGGGGCAAGACCGCCCGGCTTGTCGAAAAAGCCGCTTGGAAACCTCAACCATATATCATTCCCGCGGAAGCGAGAATCTATCTCTTTGATTAATATGGATTTCCACTTTCGTGGGAATGACGGTTAAGTAACTTTTCTTTACGAATAGGGTTTTCCAACACTCCCTTCACGCCTGCCCTTGACCCGCCTTAATCATTATAATACAGCCGGAAATGACTATCAGTCCCCCAACCCATTCCTTCACTCCCGGTAACATCCCCAAGGTGAAATAGGCGACAATCGCTACTGTTATCGGTTGAGCTTGATTTACGGTGGCAACTTTAGAAATCTCAAGATATTTAAGCGCATAAAGGTATATCGAACGACCCATCGCCGGACCGAATAGTCCCACCAGCGGCACAAGATAATAATATTCGCCCAACTGCGACGGATGATAATTGCCATCAGGCAGCGCAATCAACAGCAGGAATAAAAGAACGATGCCATTTCTGACGAAAGCAAAGAATCCCGGTTCAACATCTCGCACAACTCGCTTGGCGATTATCTCTGAGAGTCCAAATGAGACCGCAGAGAAAATCATCAATAGCATTCCCTCGGAAACTTCAATGCCGGCCTTATAGCGAATTATTATCAGCCCAAGGATAATGACCGCACCACCAAAAGCTTCCACAATCTTGAATCTCTCTTTGAAGACCCAAATTCCCATTATGACAACCACCAGCACTTCAAATCGGCTTAAGAATGAGGCAACGGTTGGGTCAATCATTTTCACGGCGCACCACATACTTACGATGGCGATTGCTGAAAGCAGAGAGTGAATAATCATCAGAAACAGACTCTTAGGACGCATTTCAACTCTCTCGGCTTTGTCCCTCTGAAACCACCACCAAAGGAAGCTTATGGGTACCCCCGCCGCGAAAATCCATACTGAGAATGCTTGAGGGTCGGCGTCAGTTAAAACAATTTTCCCGATTCCAACGGCTAAACCGGAGAAAAACGCGGCGGAGATAGAAAGGGCGTAACCTTTGGTCGATGGGATCATTTAATTTTGTGGTAGTCAGCGAAAATATCAGGTCGAGAGAGCCCCGCGTCGAATTCAGCCATTTTATAATGGTATGAATAACCACCGGGAAGCCCGTTGCCGCCTTTCAATATAGCTTGAACGTACTGCCCGCAATTGCTGCCTATTTTATTCTCCTCTATTACGCCAATGCTTAGAATTACCTCGAACCCTATTTCTCGCAATTTATCGATAACTTTGTATTCACCAACATGCGGTTGGACATAAGATTCGATTCTGTTTTTCTTAGCCTTGAATGTAGGATTGACCGGAGTTATCTTGACAAGGAATTTAGTGGGTTCAAAGTATTTTAGAAGGATTTGGGGATCCAATATTGCATCTTGAGTAAGGGCAAAATTCAGGGTTATTTTCCTGTTGTTTTCATTATAAAAGCATTCTCCATACTCCGAAATCTTCTTCAAATCCCACTTCCTAATCGGCATCAAAAAATCCCGGTATTTTTCATCGGTGGAATGAATCGAGAATTGAAGCTGGAAATTATTCCTATAGAGACTGTTCTTAATTTTAAGCAATTTTTCAAAAAATCGGTCTGTTCCACTGGGCGCTATTGTGGAGATGGATGGAATGAAAGTCTCAAAGTTATACCTGTGGGGCAATTCCTCCAAAACCCTGACGACATTCATATTAAACGATGGTTCGCCCATCCTGGCGAATTGAATTTTAAGTTTCTTCACATTTATCGTGTTGGACAAGAACCGTCTCCTTATCATATAATCAATCTGGAACATCATTTCTTCAAAGGATAACTTCCCTTTATAATTACCACCTGCATCACAAAATCCGCACTTTACTGGACAGCCAAATAAAGTTGACACCAGCAAAACCCATTTCTCTTCTATTGGATATGGCGGTTGGACCGATTCGACAAATTCCATCATCCGGCCATTGTCTGATTGGGCCACATAGACAATGGCAATGTCGTTCTCTTCGGTTTTTTGAATGACCTTCATACTCTCTCCCGTCTGATCATCCGGTTAATTCTCATGGCGGCCTCTACCCCATGACCGCAAGCAATTGCCATTTGTCTGGAATCACCGCTCTTGACATCTCCAACCATAAAAAGCCTGCCTTGCTCAACCAAATTCACCATATTTTCTTTAATTGAATCGTCCAAAAAACCAAGTTCCGGTTCTCTGCCTACAGCGAAAATTAAATAATCGAGCGAATAAATTTCGGATCCGCCCCCGATTCCCATTTCCACCTGCAAACCATCATTCATCATCTCGATTTTCAAGAGGGCTCTTTGTTTTAGATGTTTTATATTCCGATTTTTATCCACCGACTGGCGCAAAATGAAAATGCATCTCTCTTCATCCGCTCTATTGAAAATCATTACTTTATTGTTTTTTGATAGAGTTAGCGCATAGTCAAAAGCGGCATCACCGGCACCTATAATTCCGATGGTTTTGTTTTCCACATTCCTGATTTTATCTACCTCATAAAAGATTCTCTTATTGATTTCTATACCTTTATATTGCTCCAGCATCTTGGGTTTGGTGCCTGAGGCGATAACCGCTATCTTGCATTCTCTGATGAATTCCCGAGAGCTGGCGTAAAGCATATTTTCATGATATTCCAGCTTAGTCACTTCATCATATAAAATTTCAATCCCATTTGCCTCAATATGCCTTCTTAATAAGCCTACCAAATCTGGGCCGGAAATTCCGCGATCAAATCCCAAATAATTGTTAATTTTGTGGGCATTTATTAGAAGTCCACCCAAAGTGTTTTTTTCAACAATCAAATGATCAATACCATATCTTTTCAATTGGAGAGCTGTGGCCAATCCTGCAGGACCTGCTCCGATTATGACAACATTTGCAGGGGGTATCATCGAACACTCCCAAGTTCATTGGACAAGTACCTAAGGCGAATTGCGGGTACCCTGTCGCCACCGGCAATTATCCGAATCCGCTCCATAGTCGGCTTATATATGCCCATTGTTCGTGCCTACTTAAGCATAATTATCCGGTAATCGAAACCGGCACTGGCAAGTTAATTGACTCAATAATTGATGGCTGCAGAAACGCATCCTCAAGTTGGATTTGTTTGTGAAATAATGGATCGAAATCCTTAAACAATGATGCTATGTCACCGTAGACTCTCTGTGGCTTTGACAAAAATGCTCATTGGTCTGCTGATCCTGGTGTCCTGATTTACATACGGAAAATGCCATATTTCTGGTCCGGTATCGGAGCATTGAGCGACATCGCAATTCCCAGGCCTAGCAGGTCACGGGTGCTTACAGGATCAATAACCCCATCATCCCATAGCCGTGCCGTGGAATAATATGGCGACGCCTCCATTTCATACTTATCCAAGATCGGCTGGCGGATTTCTTTGATTTCCGTTTCCGTCAGCTTCTTTCCAGCCTTCTCCATCTGCTTAATTTTCACTGTCGCCAGCACATCCGCGGCCTGTTCACCGCCCATCACGCAAATCTTGGCGTTGGGCCACATCCACAATAAGCGCGGACCGTAGGCCCGACCGCACATCCCATAATTGCCAGCGCCATAAGAACCGCCAACTATAACAGTGAACTTGGGGACATCCGCATTTGCAACCGCATGGACCATCTTGGCCCCATCGCGAGCAATGCCGCCATGCTCATATTGTTTGCCAACAATAAAACCAGTGATATTTTGCAGAAAAATTAGAGGGATTTTACGGATAGTGCATAGCTCTATGAAATGCGCGGCTTTTAGAGACGATTCAGAAAATAGAACCCCATTATTGCCCAGAATGCCGACCGGGTAGCCATGGATGCGCGCAAACCCGGTCACGATAGTCATGCCATATAATTCCTTGAATTCCTGGAAACGAGAGCCATCAACGATGCGGGCGATTACTTCTCTGATATCATAAGGTTTTCGAATATCGGAAGGAATGACACCGTAAATTTCCTGTGGATCGTAATGCGGCGTTTCGGTTTTATCGCGATCGAGCTCGAATTTCTTCTCTCGCACCACGTTCTCGACAATGTTGCGTGTAATCTTGATGGCGTCTTCATCATTAAGCGCATAATGGTCGGCTACGCCGGAGATACGACAGTGGACATCGGCGCCACCGAGGTCTTCATCCGAAACAACCTCTCCCGTCGCCGCCTTAACCAGCGGAGGACCGCCAATAAAAATTGTGCCCTGTTTCCGCACGATCACAGTCTCATCGCTCATAGCTGGAACATAGGCGCCGCCTGCCGTGCAAGAGCCCATCACTACCGCGATTTGCGGGATTCCCTTTGCAGATAATCGCGCTTGATTATAGAAAATTCTGCCGAAATGCTCTTTGTCGGGAAAAGTGCCGGATTGATGCGGCAGAAAAATCCCGCCGGAATCAACAAGATAAATACAGGGCAGGCGATTTTCCATCGCAACTTCCTGGGCCCGAATATGTTTTTTTATGGTCATAGGGAAATAAGTGCCGCCTTTTACTGTGGCATCATTGGCCACGACCAGCACTTCCCGCCCTTGCACCACTCCCACACCGGTAACCATGCCTGCCGAAGGGGCTTCATTGTCATACATCTCATAAGCCGCAAGCGGCGACAGTTCCAAGAAAGGCGTATTCTTGTCGAAGAGCTTTTCTAACCTCTCGCGGACCAACATCTTTCCCCGTTTAGTATGGCGGACCCTGGACTGCTCCGGTCCACCAAGCTTAATCACAGATAGCTTTTCTTCTAATATGGAAACCTGGTTCTTGAGCGATTGTCGATTCTGTTTGAACTCGGAAGACGAGGTATCAATTTTGCTTTCAATTCGATACATAAGGACTCTCGGAATACTTTGAATATATCAGAACTGTCATATTAAGGATATCCCGCCCCTAAATCAATAAATATTCATCGGCCAAGTGCTTACCTGAATTTCTTCATCTTAGTAACATGGGGTGTCTGGCAATACCATCAATTGGCGGAGACTGATTGAATACCCTGGGCTCGCTCGTTAGGCAAAAATACTATTGGCGTTTTAGATGATATGCATTATCTTGGTTTAGTGTTATGAGATACTTGAGCAGATTATCAAATTGATAACCACTATCAAATCTTTTAATTTATATCTTACCACCCGTCCCTTTACGTGAAGTCCTTATAATTGTCTGCCCGTGCCGGTATCGCGTTGCCTAAGTTAGGCGCCGTGTAAATGGCTTCTCAATTCTAATAATAACCTTACAACTGAATAAAGTTGGCGTCCGTCAGGATCGACTGTTGCGGTCGCAATGCTGGATTCCCCGTGCCAATCTTAAAGAAAGGAATATTTTATGGCAGAGAATTATCGCCAGATGTGGTCAAACCTCGGCCTTGACCTCAATACACATGACGCATTATTGGATACATTGGGTCATGTTTATCAGGATATATATTTATCTCAACAGGATCGTCCTGAAACGATGAAGTATTTTGATTTTGTGATGTCTGAAGTGCATGGTTTACGGGTTAAGGAGCTTCTCGATGCGAAAGCAGAGGGCAGAAAGGTGATTGGGTCTTATTGCGTATTTGTCCCCGAAGAACTGATTCTTGCCGTGGATGGAGTCTCGGTTGGCTTATGTGCAGGAGCTGATTTTGGCGCGGAGGAAGTGGAGAAACTGCTCCCCCGAAATACTTGCGCTTTGATAAAATCCGCATTCGGATTCAAACTGAGCCGTGTCTGTCCCTATGTAGAAGCCTGTGATATGGTTGTTGGCGAGAACACTTGTGATGGCAAGAAGAAAGCCTACGAAATCCTGGGCGAAATTATGCGCCGCTTTTATGTCATAGATCTTCCGCAGACGAAAAGTGATGCAGGCCGAGCGCTTCTTAAAACAGAATATCGAAATTTTATGCATGCTCTGGAGGAGCTATCGGGAAAATCGATTAGTCGGGAGAGCCTGATTCATGGCATACAGATCGTCAATCGCAAAAGGCAGGCGGTGCATGATCTATCGAGATTGCGCGACGCTGATCCTGCCCCGATTTCCGGTTTGGATGCCCTACTCGTCAACCAGGTATTTTTCTATGACGATCCGATTCGGTTTACTCAATCAGTGAACAAAATCTGCGAGGAACTTCAGATTCGAGTTGCGCAACGAAGCGGGGTATTTCCAAAGGGAACAAAGAGGATTCTAATGTCGGGTTGCCCGATGGCAGTACCTAACTGGAAATTGCCCTCAATCATTGAGAATGCAGGCGCAGTAATTGTGGGTGAGGAATCCTGCATCGGCGAACGAGGCGCCCGAGGCTTAACCAGCGAAACCGGTAGCACGGTGGATTCCTTACTCGATAATATCGTTGATAGGTATTTCCAGATAGATTGTGCCGTATTTACTCCGAACCGCTCCCGATTAGAACATATCAAAGAAATGGCGGAGAAATATAAAGCCGATGGTGTTATCCATTATAGTCTTCAATTCTGCCAACCATATCAGATCGAGAGCGGCGTTGTGGAATCGGTTTTGGAAAAGGAAGGAATTCCGGTATTGCGGATTGAGACTGATTACAGTCAGGAGGATATTGGGCAACTGCGGACCCGAGTGGAAGCTTTTATCGAAAGTCTATCTGCATAAATATGAAGTCCGCTGGCATAGACATAGGCTCTCGAACCATCAAATTGGCATTGATTGAAGATGGTGAAGTAACTCTCACGCGAAAGCTGGAGAATTCCTTCGACACGTTGAAAGTTTGCGCTGAAATTCTCCTTGATATCTCTTATGATTCGATTACGGCGACCGGCTATGGACGTCATCTCTTTCGAGAAAATTTCCAGGGTGAAGTGATCAGCGAGATTACTGCATTTGCCAAAGGATCGATATTTCTTATCCCGTCCTGCAGGACTATACTTGACATCGGCGGCCAGGATGTCAAGGTTATTTCTCTTCACTCAAACGGAAAAGTGCGCAAATTCGAAATGAATGATAAATGCTCGGCGGGCACGGGAAGGTTTCTGGAAATAATGGCGATGGCTCTTGGAACTCGGCTTTCTGATTTCGGTGAGATGGCTCTTTCCGCCGAACAAAATGAAAAAATAAACAGCATGTGCACCGTCTTTGCCGAATCGGAAGTTATTTCGCTACTGGCGCGCGGCGCACCCAGGAGGAATGTCGCTTTGGGAATTCATCAAGCCATCGTCAATAGGGCCAAATCGATGTTGCATAGAGTTGGCATTGCCGATGATGTCGTTTTCGCCGGAGGAGTGGCCCTCAACCCATGCATTAGGAGTCTTCTGGAAACAGCGATCTGCCGGAGAGCGATTGTTCCTGACGATCCGCAGACCATCGGAGCGCTCGGCTGCGCGCTGGCCGGCACTCACCGTGGAGAGAAGGAAGATTTATCGTAAAGAGAGTAAGACGGACCATTCATCGCTAAGCGGAAAGGAAGGGTCGCTCATTCATCATTATCCCTCTTTTCGGATTTCGAAGCCGCCAAAGAACCGAACACTTCCACCCGCACTTTATCTCCCGCCCGGATTGCCGTAGCATTTGGGGAGATTATTATAAATCCATTAGACATGGATAGTGCGGTGAGTTCACCGAAGTAGGGGTCAATAAGAGGAGTGGCAGTGAAACCATTGGATTCTATTCTAACGATGGCCTTAAAAACCTGAGTTAATGTAGGATTAATGTGCAATTCCTTAGTTAGGCGGGCATAAACTTCCAACTTCTTAGTGTCTTTCAATCCCGACTGTTGCATCAGCATCGGTTTTATCAGCTGGTTGAAAACAACAGTGACTGCCCACAGATTACCCGAAATACCAAATATCTGCTTCTTATTCAATGTGCCATAGAGGACTGATTTGCCGGGTTTTAAGGCAACCCTCCAGAATTTCAAGTCTATCTTGATTTCCCTGAAAGCATTCTTGAGGAAATTATAATGATCGATGGATTGATTAGCCATTATGATCAAGTCATTCCAGTCATCATTCTGGCTAAGCTTACCCTCAAGGTCCTCAATTGAATCGGAACAGACGCCAAGATCAATGAATTCTGCTCCATTTTCAGTAATCAAGGATCTTATGTATTGGATCCTTGAAAAACCTGGGTTCCTATCATCTTCTTCGCTGGATAGGAATTCGTGACCCACCGAGATCAGACCCACTATCGGTCTTTTATAGACCTCGATTTCTTCCAAGCCGACTTCAATCAATCTGGCCATATCCGCGGCATTTAAGACCCGACCCGCGGGCATCAGGTCTTCTCCAGCAGAAATTTCACGACCAGCCCGGATGACATTTTGCCAAGGACGAGCTTTGACGTAAACGTTCAGTTTTTGGGCCTCTGTCCGGGCGGCATCCTCGAATTTCACCACGGCATCAAAGCGATTTGGCAACCTGACGCCGGAATGGACTTTAATAGCATCACCCTTTCTGATTGCTCCCTCGAAAAGCTTTCCGGGTTGGGACTCGCCCCTGACTAAAAAATTCGATGGTTTATTGAGAACAGTATTCTCCGTGTCCGATGATGCTATCGCGTAACCGTCAATTGCAGAAATATTGAACTTGGGAATATCGCTTTCGGCAACAATATCCTTGCCCAGAACCCTTCCGTAAGCATTCCGGACCGATATCTCGTCTAATTCCAATGATGTCGAATCATTCAGAATTAATTGTATCGCCTTATCAAGAGAAATCATCACATCCCCCGCGTGACTCTCATTTTCAGACCACCATACTAACTCACATTATTCTACAAATGCCAAACTCACATTGCTAAATATCCTTCGCCAAATAACGTAGCACATATCAATTAGTTATGTCAAGGATATTGTGCATAATTTGAAGAATTGGGTTGGAATACTTCCTTCCAAGAAAATTTCATAACAGTATTATCAAACCAAGAGACAGTTAAAATTTCGTAAACTTGAATGAAAAATAGCATCAGGATAGGTAGTCAGGAATGAGTTTCCTGACTACCCAGAAACAATTAGTTTTTGTTGCTGATGTAATTGTGGATCGCGCGAGCCGCGACTTTCCCCGCACCGGCGGCAAGAATGACTGTGGCGCCACCAGTAACTATATCACCTCCGGCATAGACACCCGGCCGTGAAGTTCCATTGGTTTCAGGATCAACTATGATATTCCCCCATTTATTCGCATTCAGGCCCGGTGTTGTCCGAGGGATTAACGGATTCGAGCTGTTGCCAATAGCAATCACTACCGTATCGACTTCAATCTCAAAATTGCTCCCTTCAATCGGTACCGGTCGGCATCTTCCCGAATCATCAGTCTCCCCCAACTCCATCCCGATGCATTCCATCTTTTCCACGCATCCGCTTCCATTGCCCATGAATTTCACCGGGCTGGTGAGCATCAGGAATTGAATGCCTTCCTGTTGCGCATGGTGAATCTCCGCCGCCCGTGCCGGCATCTCCACCTGCGATCGACGATAAACGATATAGGCATTATCTGCTCCCAGACGCAGGGCGGTTCTCACAGAATCCATAGCGGTATTCCCGCCTCCAAGAACCACCACATTCTTCCCTTTGGCAATAGGCGTATCGGCATTAGGGAAATCATAAGCCTTCATCAGATTCGAACGTGTCAGATATTCGTTGGCAGAATAGATGCCATTAAGATTTTCACCCGGGATTCTCATAAAATTAGGAAGGCCGGCACCGGTGCCAATAAATATGGCGTCATAACCTTCGGCAAATAACTCATCGACTGTATCCAGTTTTCCAATGATATGGCTGGTTTTCACTTCGACACCCAGTCGCATAAGATAATCGACTTCAGACTGCACTATGGACTTGGGAAGACGAAATTCGGGAATCCCGTAAACTAATACTCCGCCTGCTTTATGAAGGGCTTCAAAAATAGTAACAGAATGCCCTAATTTGATGAGGTCACCCGCTGCCGTCAGACCTGCAGGTCCCGAGCCGACAACCGCCACTCTTTTACCGGTGGGTTGTGCAATTTGGGGAAGCTCTACGAGATTATTTTCACGCTCATAATCAGCGACGAATCTTTCCAGGTGACCAATCGCCACCGGCTGAAATTTTTTAGCAAGGATGCATACGCCTTCGCATTGTTCCTCTTGAGGACATACTCGTCCGCATACCGCCGGCAGCGAGTTTGTCTCTTTTATTTTTCGTGAAGCCTCAGCGAATTTTCCCTGAGTTACCAAGTTGATGAATGCGGGTATATCCACTTCCACAGGACAACCGCCTATGCAATGGGGTATTTTGCATTCAATGCACCGCAGGGCTTCGGCCATGGCCAGCTCCGGTGTAAAACCATGCGGCACTTCCTGAAAATTACTCTTCCGGATCATCGGATCCTGTTCGGGCATAGCCTGCCGGGGCAATTTCATTCTCTCAGCTTTGGTTAGGTCGGCCAATTTATATACTCCTTGAAACTATCCATAATTATTATTTGAATTATGCGGTCTGCTTTGGTGACTCTTTAAGACCAATATAACAGGGTTGATGTTCACGTTCAAATTTTTCCATCGATTGCCTTTCCTGGGGGAAATACATCTTCAGACGGCTGGTCAACTGGTCAAAATCGACAAGATGGCCATCGAAGTCGGGCCCATCGACGCAACCGAATTTGGTCACGCCGCCGACCGAAACCCGGCAAGCGCCGCACATAC
>Ga0066641_10001482_pt1 | contig 10759 bp, 5 predicted proteins | sample CryGeyCG2114_065_FD_59509 | JGI IMG/M metagenome (GOLD analysis project Ga0066641, IMG submission 59509) | Groundwater microbial communities from aquifer - Crystal Geyser CG12_big_fil_rev_8/21/14_0.65 | ecosystem: Environmental > Aquatic > Deep subsurface > Groundwater | place: USA: Utah: Grand... | reverse complement strand
GGAAAGGAAGTTTATATCCAGGCTTCCTACAACCCTATTCTTGATCCCGAAGGAAAACCCTACAAGGTTGTTAAATTCGCTACCGATATCACGGAACAGAAATTAAGAAATGCTGATTTTCAAGGCAAAGTGGATGCGATCGGAAAATCTCAAGGCGTGATTGAGTTCAATCTAGATGGCACTGTCATCACCGCCAATGAAAATTTTCTCAATGTCATGGGCTACTCTCTGGATGAGGCGGTTGGCGTACACCATCGAAATTTTGTGGAACCTTCTTATGCCAGGAGTGACGCGTATCGAGAGCTCTGGGAAAAGCTCAATCGGGGTGAGTTCGATGCCGGAGAGTACAAGCGCATCGGCAAGGGGGGAAAGGAAGTTTATATCCAGGCTTCCTACAACCCTATTCTTGATCCCGAAGGAAAACCTTACAAAGTTGTTAAATTCGCTACCGATATCACGGATAAAGTTCACAAAGTAAATCAAATTCTTGCAGTGGTCAAAGCGGCTAGTGGAGGCGATCTGACTTATGAATTTTCTGTGACTGGAACCGATGACCTGGGTCAAATTGGTGATGGTTTGAAAGAATTATTGGCAAGCCTTCATAAAAATATTTCTACTCTGGCTTATAACACCCAGACACTGGCAGGTGCCGCTGAAGAGTTCACCGCAACCAGTCTGCAAATGGCTCGCAATGCAGAAGAAACATCGGCTCAAGCCGGTGTGGTCTCAGCCGCGGCTGACCATGTGAACCAGAATATTCAGACCGTAGCGACAGGCTCTGAAGAAATGAGTGCAAGCATTAAAGAAATTTCCAGTAACGCCAATCAGGCAACTAAGGTCACCAGCGACGCGGTTGAATTGGCCGAGACAGCAAATGCGACTGTGGTTCAATTAGGAGAAAGCTCTGCCGAGATCGGCAAGGTCATCAAGGTCATAACCACTATTGCAGAACAGACCAACCTTCTGGCATTGAATGCCACCATTGAAGCGGCACGAGCGGGTGAGGCGGGTAAGGGTTTTGCCGTAGTCGCCAACGAGGTTAAAGAATTGGCAAACCAGACAGCCAAGGCCACCAAGGATATCAGCGACAAAATTCAGGCGATTCAGGGAGATACAAAAAATGCGGTAACAGTAATCGGTCAAATCAGCACCGTGATCGGTCAGATCAGTGATATCTCAAATTCGATTGCCAGTGCGGTCGAAGAGCAATCGGCTACCACCAATGAAATCACCCGTAATGTTATTGCGGCATCTGAAGGGTCCCAGAAAATCGTTCAAAATATTACGGGAGTCTCCAATGCCGCTACAGAAACAACTGAGGGAGCAAAAAACGTTCAAACGGCCGCAGGAGAACTTGCAAACATGGCTTCAGCACTTCAGGACATTGTCAATTTGTTTAAACTCAAATAACCAAACGGTATAAAATATCTGTTTGATTTTTAGGATAGGATTGATCAAACAAGCGGATATAAAAAAGCCCCCGGAACGCTCCGGGGGCTTTCCTGTTTCTTATCGCTTACTTCGTTTAGAGGAATTTACTTCTTCTTCCCCTTCTTCACAGGTTCAGATTTTTTTGAAGGTTTTTGCTCAGCCTTCTTTTTACCTTTACCTTTACCTTTTTCCTGCTTTTTGCCTTTGTCCTTATCTTTGTCCTTATCTTTGCCTTTATCGTCATCGTCTTTTCCACGACCCGTGTTAAAGGTGACGGTGGTTTCGCCAAGATCGTTGCCAACTTCTATCGACAATGATTGAGCTGTGCCAAACGGAATCGCGCTCAAGTCCATGCGCTTGACCTCGATCTTGAACTTGCCATTGGAATCAAAGCGGACTTCGTGGAGTCCCGACTTCGGCCCCTTGTATCTCCAGATGGTTTTGCCATCGGAATCCTTGTCTGAGTCTTTTGCTCTTTGAACAAAAGATCCTGCGGGCAAGGTCCAACTCAGGCCATCGACAGTGATCGTTACGCTTTCGGTCGTGAAATTCAAACCATCACCGTTCGCGAACTCGCTGAACGTACCGGAAACCTGCAACCAATCTTTGTCTCCATCCTTGTCCTTATCGCCATCGTGTTTTTTCAACTTGGCTTTTTTCACTGTAAGGTCAAGAACAAAGGACTCAATGGTCACCGTCTGCGTCGCGGTGGAGCTGTTACCCGCGCCATCGGTTGCCGTCCATGTCACCGTCGTCGTTCCTATCGGGAATCCACCCGCAGGCGCGTCATTGCCCAGACTTATGGTGGAACTCACCAGATCGTTAGCAACAGGTGTTCCGAGACTAACCGAAGTCAATACGCCCGTTGCCGCTGTCGTGATATTGGCAGGTGCCGTGAGACTCGGTGCCGTTGTATCCGTCACCGTCACTGCTTGGGTAGCCGATCCCGTGTTGCCATTGGCATCCACCACGCTCCAGATCACCGCCGTCGTTCCCACCGGATAAGGTCCGGCATTGTCTGGCGCAGGCGTTAACGCGCCATCCACCAGGTCAACTGCCAAGCCCGTCCCCAGAGGAACCGGACTCAAGGTCGCGGTCGCTTCCTGAGTGATACTCGCAGGAGCGGTCACTATCGGTGCGGTCGTGTCTGCAACCGTCACCGTTTGCGTCGCACTGGAGCTGTTACCCGCGCCATCGGTTGCGGTCCATGTGACGGTCGTCACGCCAACTGGGAAAGATGCGGGTGCGTCACTGCTGATCGTTACCGGACCCACATTGTCCGTCGCCGTAGCGGTTCCTATGGCGATTGTTGTGGTTGGACCGGTAGCTTCTGCCGTAACATTGGCTGGGGCGTTAACGGTCGGAACTTCATTATCAACAACCGTCACCGTCATGCCTGTGGTCGCCGTATTGCCCGATGCGTCCGTTGCGCTCCAGGTATTGCTCGTCACGCCCACAGGAAAAACCGAACCGGAGGGAAGGCCGCTCGTCTGTGTGATCGTTGCCGAACCGGAATTGTCCGTCGCCGTTGGCGAGGCAAAACTGACGACCGCCGTCGCCTGACTCGGATCGGTACTCACGGTGATGCTGGGAGGTCCGCTGATCGTCGGATTCGTGGTGTCTTGCACGGTGACGCTGGTCGTTGCCGGACTTGAATCGACCGTGCCGTCGTTCACGATCAAGCTCACGGTGTTCGTTCCCAAAGGCAAGGTGACGGTAGGCGTCGCGCCAGTGACCGTTCCAAAAGATCCGCTCCAGGTGTAGCTCAGCGGATCACCGTCTGGATCGGAGGAGTTCGTGCCGTTCAAGGTAACAGACGCGCCGGAAGCACTTGTGACTTCAACCGTCTGATTGGGACCCGCATTCGCAGTGGGTGCGCCATTCACGATCAGAGGTTCTCCGACTTTAACCAGACGAACGTCGTCCAGTATGGTTCCGTTCCAGCTCGGACTGCCGAGTTCCTGAAACACAATTTTGGCCGAGGTGGTCGTCGTCACGTTGAACGTAATTGCATTAGGTTCCAGTGTGGGCTGACCTATGGGTGCGACGAAGGTTTGATTGACCAGAGATCCCAGAGTGACTTTGATCTTGTTGTCATTTGAAGGCAATGCGTTGTTACCTGTGGGATTATTGCCCAGTTCAAACGACAGGATATAAGTTCCGGGAGTTAAGCTAAAGGTCGTTTTGGTTTCAATGGTGGCGTTGGCATTGTTGCCCGTGCCGTCCATATCGATGAATTTCCCGGTTTCATTGTAGTCCGGCCAGGAACTTGCGGTAATCAGATCCACATTGCCCGCAGTGGTGTTCCAGTTGATCAAGCTGGGTGAGGTATCCAGATCAAAACTGTCTTCAAACACGAGCGTACCTACCACACCGGGACTGAAACCACTGAAACGAGACACAAACATGTCATAGCAACTGGCATTGTTGGCTTGTGTGGGATTGACCGTTGGGAAATTGGTAGAACAGGCTATACCCGTAATATGAAGGTCTCCCGAACCGTCCAGATAAACAGTGCCATAACTGTAATCGTCGAAATTACCTCCCAAATAGGTGGAATAATCCAGAGCCGAACCTGCCGGGTTCAACTTTGTGACGACGAAATCATAAGCACCATTGTGTGTGGTGTCGAAGGCTCCGGCTGTGGTCGGATAGTTTGAAGAATAATAGCTCATGGCGGAAATATATACCGAGCCATTGACATCAATGGCTATGGACGGGAGGTATTCATCACTGTTGCCACCGAGGTAGGTCGAATAGATCAAAGAAGAGCCATCGGCACTGAGCTTGCTCACTGCCAGATCATAACCCCCGTTAAAACTCGTATCAAAGGCACCCGCCGTGATCGGGTAATCACTGGAAGTAGTCGCTGTAACGATATAAGCCGAGCCCGAGGCATCCACCGCGATATCAGACCCTTGAGTAGAATCATTGTCTGAGCCCCCTAAATAGGTGGAATAGATCAGCGAAGAACCATCGGCACTGAGCTTGCTCACTGCCAGATCATAATTCCCGTTGTAACTCGTATCAAAGGCACCGGCAGTGGTCGGGTAATCACTGGAATAAGTCACTCCCACAACAAAAAGCGAACCGGAGCCATCCAGAGCCATACCGCCACGGGAATGTTCATAAGCAGTGCCACCGAGAAAGGTCGAATAAATCAGCGACGAACCATCGGGACTGAGTTTGCTCACAAAAGCATCGTAACCACCGTTGTGAGTTGTGTCGAAAGCTCCCGCTGTGGTCGGGAAATTGCTGGATAAAGTCGACCCTGTGATGTAGGCAGAGCCGGAAGCATCGACAAGGATATTATCTGTTGAAGCTGCCTCGCCATCTTGATCAGCACCCCCCAGGTAAGTGGAATAGACCAGCGAGGAACCGTCGGGGCTGAGCTTTGTCACCGTATAATCCCAAGCACCGTTGTGAGTCGTATCGAAGGCTCCAGAAGTCGTGGGAAAATCGCTTGAAAAGGTGATGCCTGCAATGTAAGCCGAACCGTTTGCATCGATGGCAATGCTTGGGAAATTTTCGGCAGAACTTCCTCCGAGAAATGTTGAGTATATATAGGCCCCTGTTGCGGGGTTGAGCTTGAAAACAACATAATCCCAGTCTCCATTGTGGCTGGAATCATACACTCCACTGGTGACAGGGAAATTTGCGGATTGGGTTATTCCCGTCACATAAATGCCGCTGGCATCCGCCGCGATGCCTGTGCCGTAATCGTGGCTACTGCCACCGATATAAGTCGAGTAGGTCAGGGTGGGGTCGATGACGAGTGCCTTTTCCGCATCGTAGGAGGCCACTTCAAATCCGACGCGGTCCTTGCCTTGCAATACGAACTTTCCCGCAACGGGAATGTGCTTGCCGTCCTGCTCTTGATAAATTTCTGGAATCTGGAAACTCAGATCGCCGGTCTTTGTTTTCAGAACCAGATCACCCTTGTCATTGAGGGCGATCGACTCGGCTCCTTCAAACACCATCTGGATCTTCTGGTAATCGGCTCCGGGCTGAACCACGAAATCGTATTCCAGTTGTCTCTGCTTGCCGTAATACACCAGATCGATGCCGGGATAAACCTGTTCGAACTTGACCTTTGCAAAATTATCGATCTTCGATCGCCATTTGGAGGCATCGCCTCCAATGAAGTAATTTGATTTTGTTTGTGTGCGATCCATCCCGCTGGACTTGGCTGAGGCATTGGCCCCTTGCAGACGCATGCGTATCTGTGTCGTCTCTGGGGCAGAAACTTCACTGGCCTTGATTTTTGCCGTAGAATCGACGGGGTCCAACTGGGGGAATTTGGGAGCTTGGATCAGCAGAATTTGCGATTCGGTCGGGGATAGAAACAAGTTGTAACCCGGTCCGCGCGAGAGGAAACGAACTTTTTCATCAAACTGGCCTGCGTTGGCCTCAAAGGCCAAGGGAACTTTGCCGTACATTTCTTCTAACTGAACTTTTGATTCTGCCTTGCTAACTGTGGCAACACTGCCAACAGCCCCTGTATTGAGCGGAAACGACAGACAAAGCGCAGTCGCAACCCATATTTTAAATAAACTCATTTCATTACCCCCCAGTCAGGTTCACAGATAAAATCCATGCCTAATAAAATAAGATAATCTATGTATTAAAAATATGCACAGTTATTATATTTTACTTCATTTATCTCGCAAGCTTGAATTCGGGTATTTTGGATAAAATTGTGCAATTGTTGCAGAATTGTGACAATTGGGGAGAGAGCGACACAAGCACCGTCTATTTTCTCCAGCCTTTGCCCTGCGGAGGGAGGGCGCATAAAAATAATCTACTTTGCGATTGCACTCGACCTGTTATGGATACTTGCTAAGATCAGCCCAATGCCCCCGGCGGCTCGCCGGCTAGCCCTGGAAACGATTGCTGAGTGGCAGGCGGCGGTCCTTGCCGAAGGCGCGGGGGGTGATTTTAATTCCGGGCGGACCTTGCCGGCGTTTGTACTCATTCTGGTCAACACGGCGGGAAATATTTTCGGCATCTTTCGGGCTGAGTCCGGCTTCCAGCAATGATTCAATACCGCCATCGTTTTCGACGTAAAGGGCGAGCCCTCGATCCAGCACATCGTAGGGCGGCAGGGAATCGCTATCGAACTGACCGGGTTTCAACTCGGCGGACGGTTCCTTGTTCAAAATATTTTCAGGAATGGTGGCTTGCCCGTCACGTTGGTTGATCCATTGGGACAATGCGTACACCCAGGTTTTGGGCACGTCTTTCAGAGGCGCAAAGCCGCCCGCCATGTCGCCATAGAGGGTGCAGTAACCGACGCTGATTTCGCTTTTGTTGCCGGTGCTAAGGACCAGCCATCCCATTTTATTCGAAAGTGCCATGAGCAGGTTGCCGCGTATCCGGGCTTGCAGATTTTCTTCAGCCAATCCCGATTCGGTTCCCTTGAACAAGTCCTGCAAAATCTTGTCATAAGCCTGCATGGCTTTTTTGATGGCCAGGCAATGCACTTTGATTTTCAGGTTTTCTGCCAATTGTTTTGAGTCGTTCACACTGTGATCGGAAGACCAGGGCGAGGGCATCATGACACCGATCACATTTTCGGATCCGAGGGCATCGACGGCGATGGCGGAGGTCAATGCCGAGTCGATACCGCCGCTCAACCCTATCACCGCCTGTGTGAACCGGTTTTTTGTGAGATAATCTTTGGTTCCAAGCACCAGTGCCTTGTAAATCTCTCCCCAGGAATCCAAGTTTTGGCGGGATTCCTGGATGAGTTCTGGCTTTTCACTATTTTTATAACAGGCAGGGACAGCGACCTTGCAATTTTTTATGCCGGTGATGTCGGTTGCCGATGTTTTAGGTGATTTTGCTTTGGGTGTGATTGCGATATCGGAGCAGATGAGCTTTTCTTCAAACGAGGGGCCTTCGGTCAAAAGAGTCCCACTTCGAGAAAGCACCTGGCTATTGCCATCAAACACCAGTTCGTCTTGTCCGCCGACAAGGTTTGCGTATACAATGCTGGCATCGTACTGGCGCGCCCGTTGTTTGAGCATGGCATTCCGGGCTTCGACTTTTCCATTGTGCCAGGGCGAGGAAGAGATATTGAAAATAAGATCGACCTTGCCTTCTTTGGACAAGAGCCGGCCGGGGCCATCCGCATCCCAAATGTCTTCACACAGGGTGATGCCGATGCCGATGCCATTGTACTGAATTTTCAAGGGACGATCGCCTTCACTGAAATAGCGTTTTTCATCGAACACACCGTAGTTGGGCAAACACATCTTGCGTGCATGGGCGCGAAGCTTTCCGTCTGCAAGTATGGCGGCGGAATTGTAAAGTTTGTGTCCGACCTGTTCCACATAACCCACAACCACGGCGATGCCTTTGGTGTGGGGAATCAGTCGGTTCAAAACCGCCTTGTTTTCAGTGATGAATTTTCTTTTGTATAACAAGTCTTCGGGTGGATAACCGGTGACTGCCATCTCGGGGAACAAAACCCAGTCTGCGCGGTTTTTCTTTGCTTGCTTGAGGAAAGAGCGCATCTTCTCGAAATTACCAGAGAAATCACCAACGGTCGAATTCATCTGCGCGATGGCAACGCGAATGGAAACCGATTTGGAATCTGCAAGCAACCGCTTATTATTTTTGTTCGAACTCGCCATGATTTTGAATGCGGGGGATCACCAAAAATTTTTACCGATATAAAAAAGATGATTATACTATACAGAGCGGAAGCATAGCTGGCCCTGTTGATTTATTATGAGATTTCTGAATCAATGATTTTTAATTTTTGAATAAAATACTATAGAGGAAAGATTCATGGAAGAAAGTGTCAAACATTCTATTCGTAAAAACGGGTATCCCTTAAAATCGGTCCGTCTGCCCTTCAAAGCAGTTTATGAGGCCTGCAAAAAAAGTGAAACTTCTATCGGCGACGTGTTAAAGAACCTTGAAATCGAGGGAATCGTGGGTGCGGTCGATGGGGACTATATCCTTTTTAAAGGCAATGTTGAAAAAGCATCGTCTTCTGCATCCGCCTTCAATCCGAAAAATCCCTTGCAGGGGGAAGCCTTCAATATGGAAAATTTTCAGAAATTCGCTCAAGAACAAATGCACAGCATGACACCGGAGCAAGTTGAAGAAATCCGCAACCAGGTGGGAACCATGAGCGAAGAAGAAAAACAAAAAATCATTCAAACCTTTGCCAGTCAGTTCAAGCCGGGCTCTTGAAAAAAATACCGTGTCGCGACACGCCGCTTATTTCATATAAAATGTGTTCAGACAAAAGATGAAAACAAAGATCGATCCAGACAAAAGGAACAGACCCACAAAGATATGATTCCTTATCACCCATTCGTCTAAGCCATGGTTGGATTTATCCAGACGGTCCTGAACGCTTTTTGTCGAATAGGATTTGTCGAGACCGGAACTGATTCTCCTGAACAAATTGGGATTGAATAATATGGCAAGGCAGGTCACAACCCCCATTCCGGCGGTAACGATAAAAAACCATCTGAAAAAGTCGACCGCCATTTCTGTGAACATGACACCGCTACCCGTGTTCGGGTCAACAATCACATCTATAAATATTTTTGCTTTAAAATCCAGCAATAGATATTTGAGGGTAAAAATGGCACCGGCTAGAAAAAAGCCACCAATCCACCAGCGACGATTAATAATGGCCTCGGTGGTGTCGTAATGCTTATCCACCGAGTCGGAAACCGTGTCCGTTTGGAATGTTTTGCCAAAACCGGTGTTGATTGACATCGCCTTTTTAGGGGCAAACAAGATAAGGGCACTCACAAAAATCGACACCACGATCATGAATGTCATTAAAATTTTTCCCGATTCCATAAGGATTTCATACATTGAATCCATTGCCCTGTGTCCTCCTGAAATTTGTTAAAGAAATTATTTCTTTTCTACGGGAACTTCACCTTGTGGTGTTTCACCGCGGGCTCTTTTTTCCTGATCCAATTCCTGTCTTAATGGACTTTCCACTGCGACGACTTTTCTACCGATGACACCACTGTTTCCGTCGTAAGGCCATTTCACGATGGTGTTATCTTTCCGTTGATGAAAAATATTACCGGTGACCGTGAAACTGGTGATGGTCGTGCCACTCTGCTGAACAGTGAGCGCGGATGATCCTGTGGAAGGGCTGAACACCCAAATATCAGAATCATCATCTTCGCCTGTAGGCTGAGTGTTCCTCAGGTTGTTATAACCACGTGGCACTTTGGCCAAATTGCTAAAAGGATCATCCGGGAACTTGGCCGCCTTGCCTTCAAGCAAGTCGGAACCAAAATTTGCAACTATGTTTGAGCGCATGGTATCGATCGTCATGTCTTCGGCGATCAGCTCCGTTTTCTCTGCTGTGGTGATCATTTTCTGTAACGCCACCGAAACGAGGATGCCTATCATGGTGATGACCATGATCAACTCAATAAAAGTAAAGCCTTGTTCTGATGTGTCCCGGTTGTCCTGCTTTGGACTTTGTATATTCAGATCATGAGTCATAATTAGTCTCGTTACGTTATTACAATTTTCCGTTTAGCCGGCCATTTTTGACATATCCCACATGGGAACAAAGATAGCCAACGCAAGAAATAACACCATGCCACCCATAAAAACCAGCAAGATCGGCTCAATTTTACTGGATAAACTTTTCACAGCCTGGTCGACTTCTCCGTCATAGTAGTTGGCCACTTTGATCAACATGGTGTCCAAAGAGCCGGACTCTTCTCCAGCCGCTACCATTTGCACAACCAATGGAGGCACCAGTCCGCTTCGTTTGAGCGGAACCGCCATCCCCAAACCTTCCTGAACGCTTTCTCTCACGTCAACAACCACCCGGGTGAGCACGACATTGCCCATAACCTGCGCCGTAACATTGAGAATTTCCAAAATGGGCACCCCGCCTTTTTGCAAAGTCCCAAAAACACGTGCAAACTTTGACATCGCTGAACGTAACAGTATCGGGCCTATCAAAGGAAACTTCAACCGAAACATATCCCATTTGTAACGTCCCGAAGTCGTACTGACCCATTTTTTATGCAACATATACAATCCAAAAATAACCGCACCGGTAACGTGCCAGTAGTCTTGAAATGCCTTGTTTGCGCCGATCATGATTTGTGTGGCCAGTGGCAGTTCGATGTGCGCTTTTTCGAACATGCCTACAAAAATCGGAACAACCTTGAGCATCAGGATGACCATGGCAATGGACATGGCACCGACGACCATTTTGGGATAGCTCATTGCCGCTTTAACTTTGATGCGATTCTCTTCGTCCTTTTCCAGAAGATCGGCGAGACGACTCAATAACTCGTCCATAACACCACCCGCTTCA
>Ga0066641_10001479_pt1 | contig 10766 bp, 6 predicted proteins | sample CryGeyCG2114_065_FD_59509 | JGI IMG/M metagenome (GOLD analysis project Ga0066641, IMG submission 59509) | Groundwater microbial communities from aquifer - Crystal Geyser CG12_big_fil_rev_8/21/14_0.65 | ecosystem: Environmental > Aquatic > Deep subsurface > Groundwater | place: USA: Utah: Grand... | reverse complement strand
TTGGTAATCAGGCGATAAATTGCCAGCACCAGATTATTGGCGACCAGTGAGTCAGCAGTCGAGAAGAAACCCAGGTTGCGTTTTACGATCAGGCGTTCATCTGCTGTCAGACCATTCGGGTTCTTCCACAACGCGATATCCGCCGTCATGTTGATTTCCTGTGGCATCCAGTGATTGGCGCAGCCATCCTGATATTTCTGCCAGGCCCAGTCATATTTGAATGGCACCAGCTGGTTCAGGTCAGCCCGGCAGTTGATCATGCGTTTGTCATCAACAGTCACGCGCTCGGTCCATTCACCCAGCTCTTCCTGGCCGGGTGTGGTATCCAGATTCTCCAGCTGTTGCTGTATCTGGGCCATCACACGCTGGTTGGCGGCTTCAGCAGCGTCCTTGTCGGCGCCCTGGGTTGCCGCTGGTGTTGCAGTAACGCCATCCGATTTAACAGGGCCCGCCGACAACAGGGCATCGTCGCTTTCCAGGGCTGCTGCATGATCCATGGCTGTCATGGTTCGGGCAGCGGCCACGGCATCTGCGTAACTTGATGCAGCCTGCTCTGACACACCGGATGAGGCGAAGGCACTGCCGTTCTGACTGCCATTGCTGTGACCGGTTTTTGTAGCAGCCTGTTGCGTGTTGCTGGCTGGCTTGCTGGTTTCCGGCATTGCCGGATCGTCGTAGAACTCGTCCCAGGAAATCATTTTATCCCCCTGATAATAAATGTTTTTACTGACATGCTTCGCAGTCAGGGTCGTCGATTGAGCAGGCCTGTGGCACGGGTGCCGGCTCCGAGGCGCTGGATACAGCGTTAAGCTTGCTGCCGGCAACTGTCGATTTCTCGGTGCTGGTGGCTGCCAGAGAGCGCAGGTAGTAGGTCGTCTTGAGTCCGCGCAGCCAGGCCATGCGATAGGTCACATCAAGTTTTTTCCCGTTGGCGCCGGAGATATACAGATTCAGGGATTGTGCCTGGTCAATCCACTTCTGGCGTCGGCTGGCGGCGTCCACCAGCCAACGAGGCTCTATCTCGAATGCGGTGGCATACAGATCCTTGATGTGCTGCGGAATGCGATCTATCTGCTGGAGGCTGCCGTCATAATATTTCAGGTCGTTGACCATCACGTTATCCCACAAATCCAGCGCCTTCAGGTCACGTACCAGATAAGGATTGACCACAGTGAACTCGCCGGACAGGTTGGATTTGACGTAAAGGTTCTGATACGTCGGCTCAATGGACTGCGACACGCCGGAAATATTGGCAATGGTTGCAGTCGGTGCAATCGCCAGTACATTGGAGTTGCGCATGCCGACCTGAGCAATACGCTGACGCAGCGTTTCCCAGTCCTGGGTCTGACTCATGTCCACTTCCAGAAACTTTTCACCGCGAACTTCCTGCAGCAGTTTCAGGGAATCAATTGGCAGAATGCCCTGATCCCACAGGGAGCCTTTGTAACTCTGATAGGTGCCACGTTCTTCGGCCAGATCAGTTGACGCCTGAATAGCATAATAACTGATAGCTTCCATGGAGCGGTCAGCAAAGCTCACAGCCTCATCTGAGCTGTAGGGCAGGCGCTGAATGTAGAGTGCATCCTGAAAACCCATGATCCCCATGCCTACAGGGCGATGCTTGAGGTTTGAATTCTCTGCCTGGGGTACCGAGTAGTAGTTGATGTCGATGACGTTATCGAGCATGCGTACCGCAGTTTTGATGGTGCGCTGCAACTTGTCGGTATCCAGGCCCGTTTCGTTAACGTGATTGACCAGGTTCACGGAACCCAGATTACACACCGCAATCTCGTTTTCATTGGTGTTCAGGGTGATCTCTGTACACAGATTCGAGGAATGAATGGCGCCGACGTGCTGCTGCGGCGAGCGCACATTACAGGCGTCCTTGAAGGTAATCCAGGGATGACCGGTTTCGAACAGCATGGACAGCATTTTGCGCCACAAATCCTTGGCGCGTACAGTTTTGTAGATTTCCACCTGGCCGGCCGCAGCCTTGCGCTCATATTCTTCGTAGGCATGCTCAAATGCCATGCCGTGCAGGTCATGCAACTCCGGGACGTTGTTAGGTGAGAACAATGTCCATTCACCATCTTCAAACACACGCTTCATGAACAGGTCGGGAATCCAGTTGGCGGTATTCATGTCGTGTGTCCGACGCCGGTCGTCACCGGTATTTTTGCGAAGTTCCAGAAACTCCTCTATATCCAGGTGCCAGGTTTCCAGATAGGCGCATACTGCGCCTTTGCGTTTGCCTCCCTGATTCACAGCAACGGCCGTATCATTGACAACTTTCAGGAAAGGCACAATACCCTGCGATTTACCGTTAGTTCCCTTGATGTTGGCGCCCAGGGCTCGCACCGGTGTCCAGTCATTACCCAGACCACCAGCCCATTTGGACAGCATTGCATTGTCCTTAATGGCACTGTATATGCCATGCAGATCATCCGGCACAGTAGTCAGAAAGCACGAGGACAGTTGCGGGCGCAATGTGCCGGAATTGAACAGCTGGGGCGTGGAAACCATGTAATCAAAACTGGAGATCAGATTGTAGAACTCGATCGCCCGTGCTTCCCGGTCAGCCTCATTACTGGCCAGACCCATGGCAACGCGCATATAAAATATCTGTGGCAGTTCAAAGCGAACACCATCACTGTGAATGAAGTAACGGTCGTACAGGGTCTGCAGACCCAGATAGGTGAACTGTGTGTCACGCTCGGCTTTCAGGGCTTCGCCCAGCACGTCCAGGTCATACTCCAGCAGGTGCGGGGAGAGCAGGCCCAGTTCAACACCTTTTTCGATGTACGGACGCAGCACCGTCGGGTACCGGTAATTCATCTCGCTTTGTGTGGCGCTGTCGGTCAGACCCAGAAAACCAAGCGCTTCGCTGCGCAGTGTGTCAAGCAGCAGTCGTGCGGTAACGTAGGAATAATTCGGATCCTGTTCCACCATGGTACGGGCCGTCATGACGGAGGATGTACGCACATCTTCCAGCTTGACGCCGGGATACAGGTTTTTCAGGGTTTCCTGATAAATTGCATTGGCGGAGACGCCTTCAAGACCGGCGCAGGCCTCTTCGATAACGGTATTCAGTCGGGCAGTGTCAAGCGGGCCCTGGGTACCATCGGGGTAGGTAACCTGTATCAGTGATGCGGGCTCCTGCTCCCGGCTGCGTTGCCGTTCGCGCAGGCGATTGTGTTCGGCGCGGTAAAGGACATAGGCGCGGGCGACCTTGTGCTCGCCGGTGCGCATCAGGGCAAGTTCCACCTGATCCTGGATATCCTCAATATGAATGGTGCCGCCTGAAGGCATACGTCGCTTGAAGATGACGCTGATCTGTGCGGACATCTTGGCAACAGTCTCGCGCACACGCGCAGATGCGGCAGCGGGACCACCCTCGACGGCCAGATAGGCCTTGGTGATGGCAACAGTTATTTTGGAATCGTCATAGTTGACCACCGCGCCGTTGCGTTTGATGACGCGAATCTGGCCAGGTGCTGTGGCTGGCAGGTCTTCACTGGGCCGGGTTCCCGGACGTGGACTGGCAGGTGATGTGCCGTAGCTGGGAGTATTGGTTTGCATCGGGGTCTCCATGATCTCCGTGATGTTATATTTGGTTCGGTGCTGACAGGCGTAAATACTACATATAGACGATATTTTGCGGACAGCACACAAGATAGAGCGGTATTTGCATGAATGCAAGCGCTTTTTGTGTGGATAGCTTGTGGATAACTTGTGTTTAGCTGTGTATCGGAGGCACTAGATGTAGTGGCTGGCGTGGGTCCAGACTCATGCGTTGCTGCAGCAGACCCAGTTCATCGACCAGCGAATCGGAGGAAACCGGGCGTGAATACAGATAACCCTGCAGAATATTACATTGATTGCCGAGCAGAAAATCAGCCTGCGGACCGGTCTCCACACCTTCCGCGACGACCTGCAGCTTCAGGCGCTGTGCCATGGCGATAATGGCCGTTGTAATGGCGGTATGCCGAGCGCTCTCCGGCAGATTACTGACAAATGACCGATCAACCTTCAGTTTATCTACAGGCAGTTGTGTCAGGTAACTGAGGGACGAATAACCAGTGCCAAAATCGTCGATGGCGATGGTTACGCCCAGTGACTTGAGTTTGGTGAGAATTTCGATAGCCTGCTGAATATTGTCCATCAGCATGCTTTCGGTGATTTCGAGTTCCAGCCAGCGTGGTTCAAGACCGGTTTCAGTCAGTATGGTCTGTATCATGTTCAACAGATTGGGGTCGCGAAACTGGCGGGCCGAGAGATTGACGGCAACCGTGAAGCCATTCATTCCGCTGATTTGCATCTGCCTTATTTTCTGGCACGCCTGGCGCAGCACCATTTCGCCGACCTGCACGATGAGGCCGGTTTCTTCTGCGACCGGGATAAAACGGTCCGGCGGAATCAGATCAACCTGCTCGTGGCGCCAGCGCACCAGCGCTTCAAATCCGCACACTGTGTTCAGTGCCAGATCAACCTGAGGCTGGAAAAACACCACAAAATCCTGATTGGTAACCGCGATCCGCAACTCGTTTTCCAGCGACATGCGCGCCAGCGATTCGATATTCATGTCATCGGTAAAATACTGGAAATTATTGCGCCCCTGATCTTTGGCCCGGTACATGGCAAGATCGGCATTCCGCATCAGCACACTGGCATTCATGCTGTCTTCAGGGGCAATTGTAATACCCACGCTGCAACTGACGATGACTTCCTGGCTGCTTAATTCAATGGGGCGGAATAGTGCCTGCAATATCTTGCGGGCCACGCGCCCGGCATCGTCGGCATGTTTGATATCAGAGAGCAGTATGGTGAACTCATCACCACCCAAACGGGCAACTATATCCTCCTCGCGGACACAATCGCGCAAGCGGTCAGCAACAATACAGAGCAGTTCATCACCGGCATCGTGGCCCAGCGTGTCATTGATGCGCTTGAACTGATCCAGGTCCAGAAACAGCAATGCCATGCTCTTTTTGCTGCGACGCATGTGTTTCAGACTTTGTTCCAGCCGATCCTTGAACAGTCGGCGATTCTCGAGCCCGGTCAGCGGATCGTAAAACGCCAGTTTCTCCATCTGGGCCTGGGTTTCCACACGCTCACTGATGTCCTCGATATTCAGGACGATGTGACTCAGCGCTTCCAGGTCATCCAGGATGGGGGAGGCGGTGACCTGCTGCCAGAAGCGTTCGCCGTTTTTCCGGCTGCTGACCATGAAGGTTTCCCAGCTGCTGCCCAGCTGCATAGCTTCCTGCATATTCAGATTGTTGGTGTCAGTAAGATCCTCGCTGTTCATCAGCTCGGCAATCCGGCCTACCGCCTCGGCGTTACTGTAGCCGGTGATATGGGTATAGCGGGGGTTAACGTATTCGATGACGCCTGCGCAGTCAGCTATCACGATGCCACTCTGGCTTTGCTCAACTGCGCTGGAGAGGATGCGCATGGATTGTTCATTGAGCCGCTCGCGCTGGCGACGCTGATCGTTCTGTGTCGGTTGCCAGCGTGCAAACCACCACAGCAGTGGTGCGATTGCGAGCAGTCCAAAGATAAATATCAGAGCGGGGTGCAGATTCACAGAAATCCACCCCGACGGGTCAGTGCACGCCGGAACCCTGGCTGTGGCCAGACAGATTGTCGACGGTTGTGGCCCGGTCCGGTCCGGTCAATTACTGGTACACAGGAATTCGAGCAGGGCTTTCTGTGCGTGGAGGCGATTTTCGGCCTCGTCCCACACCACGCTGTCTGTTGCGTCCAGTACCGGAGCGCTGACTTCCTCCCCGCGATGGGCGGGTAAGCAATGCATAAAAAGTGCATCGGATCTGGCATTCTCCATAAGTTGTTCGGTCACCTGAAAACCATTGAATTTCTCAATTCGCAAGCGCCGTTCTTCTTCCTGTCCCATGGATGCCCAGACATCGGTGGCAACCAGGCTGGTATCCCGCACGGCTTCGGCAGGGTCGCGGACAATCCTGACTCTGTCCCTGTTTGCCTCCAGCAGTGCGGCTGAGGGTTCAAAACCTTCCGGGCACGCGATTCGCAGTTCGAAGTCAAACTGACGTGCCGCATTGATATAAGAATGACACATATTGTGACCGTCACCTACCCATGCGACAGAATGTCCTGCTATGTCACCGCGATGTTCAAAGAACGTCTGCATATCAGCCAGCAACTGACAGGGGTGATAATCGTCAGTCAGTGAGTTGATAACCGGCACAGTCGAGTGTCGGGCAAATAATTCCAGCTTGGCATGCTCGTAGGTGCGTATGGTTATAACATCGACCATGCGGGACAGGACTTTAGCGCTGTCCTCAATGCTTTCACCACGACCCAGTTGCGTATCTGCAGGTGCGAGAAACAGCGACGCACCGCCCAGCTGAGTCATTGCGACCTCAAACGAAACCCGGGTACGGGTTGAAGATTTTTCGAATATCAGCGCCAATGTTTTGTTTTTCAGGGTTTCGGCCCTGAGCGACGGACTTTTTTTCAGTGCTATCGCGCGATGGATTATGCTGTGTAATTCAGCCGGGCTCAGATCCAGCAGAGTCAAAAAATGTTGAGTTGTCATGGTGCTACCAATTTAAAAACCAAAAAGGGTAGCGACCGCTACCCTCCGACCAAGCCACCTATCTTATCATTTTTTATCCGCAGGGCAATTATCGGTTCCTGCGCAATTCATGTAAAATGGCGCAACGTTGATCAACTCACTACAGGTAGCAGGTTTTATGAGTGTAGAGCAAACCATTAAAGACCAGATCAGTTCCAACAATATTCTTCTTTACATGAAGGGGTCTCCCGATCAGCCCCAGTGTGGCTTCTCTGCGCAGGCAGTACAGTGCCTGATGGGATGTGGCAAACGGTTTGCCTATGTCGACATTCTGGCGAACCCGGAAATTCGGGCAACATTGCCGGGCATCGCAAACTGGCCGACTTTTCCCCAGCTTTGGGTAGATGGTGAACTGGTTGGCGGCTGTGACATTATCACTGAGCTATACCAGAACGGTGAATTACAGGGCATCGTAGACAAGGCCGACGAATAATCCACCCCGGTTACACAAGGATCTGGTGATGAAAATTCTCGTGACAGGTACCGCCGGGTTTATCGGTGCGCAGCTGGCAATGCGTTTGCTGCAGCGTGGCGATGAAGTGGTCGGTCTGGATTGCATCAACGACTATTACGATCAACGGGTCAAGTATGGCCGGCTGGAACGGGCAGGAATAGCTGAGGCACAAATCAGCGCAGGTAAACTGGTGGTTTCAGCCAGCCAGCCGAGCTATCGGTTTGTGCAGATGCAGCTGGAGGACAAGGCGGCGATTGACGCACTTTTTGCAGCGGAAAGATTTGACGCGGTGTGCAATCTGGCGGCACAGGCAGGCGTGCGCTATTCACTGGAGAATCCGCAGGCCTATGTTGATTCGAATATTGTCGGTTTTCTGAATATCCTGGAAGCCTGTCGTCACTATGGCGTTTCAAATCTCTCCTTTGCCTCCAGTTCGTCGGTCTACGGCCTGAACGAATCCCTGCCGTTTGCTACCACACATAACGTGGATCATCCGATCAGTCTGTATGCGGCGAGCAAAAAATCCAATGAATTAATGGCGCATACCTATTCACATCTGTTTGGCATCCGGGCCACCGGGCTGCGTTTTTTTACGGTATACGGACCATGGGGCCGGCCTGACATGGCACTGTTTCTTTTTACCAGGGCGGCCCTGGAAAACAAATCCATCAAGGTGTTCAACCAGGGCAATATGCTGCGTGATTTCACCTACATAGATGACATCGTGGAAGGTGTGGTACGCGTTATTGATAATCCGGCCAGTGCCGATCCTGACTGGACCGGATCGGCGCCGAATCCGGGCAGTTCTTCAGCGCCATACCGGATTTACAATATCGGCAATAACAACCCGGTGCGACTGATGGACTTCATTGAGGCCATCGAAAAGTCACTGGGAATACCGATTCGCAAGGAATACCTGCCAATCCAGCCGGGTGATGTACCGGCTACATTTGCAGATGTTTCTGATCTGGTGAGGGACCTGGACTACCAGCCCGCGACGCCTGTGCAGGAGGGTGTCGACAGGTTCGTCGCGTGGTACCGTGAGTTTTTCCGGTGCTGAAGGCCGGATGACGGGATGATACTGTGACGCGAATCAGGTGGCTGGCAATACTGACAACCTTGCTGGTTTTTGTTGTACTTGCCATGCCCGGGACAGTGCTTGAAGCAATCAGGCTCTGGGTTCAGATGTGGCTGCCCTGGAAACCATCTCTGGGTGGCGGTGGAGAGTTTCCGACTGACAAGGTTGTCCACGCTCTGCTGTTTGCAATTGTCGCGGCGTTCACCGCCCGTGGCTGGCGCAACTCATTCGGAGTATTGGCTGTTGTGCTTTATATGATGACGCTGGGTGTGGCCAGCGAACTTATTCAGTTTTTTGTGCCCGGCCGCAGTGCGGATATTCTTGATGTGGTGGCAGATCTGACCGGGAGTGTGATCGGTGTTGTATACGGTTATTTTTTCTGGGGGAATAAAAAAAGCCCGGCTGATTAGGCCGGGCTCGAAGTCATACTACTATCAAGGGAGAGATAAATGAAACAAAACCCACAATTTTGTCTGCAATCTACCTACACTTACTCAGACTCAGCGTTTGAACCAAAGTTCCCGGCAATATAAAAAATTTTCAGATTGGCGATTATTGTGTCCATCCGTCCTCGCCGGGCTGACCTGAAGCCCGGGTTAAAGAGGTTTTACAGTCAGCCCCAGCGACGCAGCCAGTTCCCGTTGACCGGTATTGGAGACAACACCGACGCTGGCCAGTTCAGGCTTGAGGTATTGCCGGGCAACCCGCTTGAGATCTGCCAGTGTCGTCGCCAGTACGGCTTTGCGAAAAGCCATGCGGGACTCGCGACTGTGGCCAAACAGGTTGTTGTAGTAGTCCTGTTTGGCAGCACCTGCAGGTGATACTGAGCGATCCATGCTGCTGATAACGCCAAGAATTGCCTCTTCTACCAGACGGTCATGATGGGTTTCGTTGAGCATCCAGTCCACTGATCCATCAAAATCTGCCAGGGTGTCTGCCAGTCGCGGGTCGCGATACGAGAAAAAGCGAAATGAGGCCGAACCGGCGTCCTGATCTGCGCCTGCTCCGTAAGCGCCTCCCTGTTCGCGGATCGCTCTGTGCAGGTATACATTACGTAAAAAACCGGCCAGCACACACAGTGCCGGATGATCGGGGTGACCGCCGGGAACAGTTGGATAGGCCTTGGCGCAAAAATGCACCTGGGTATTGGTGGTCCACAACTCCCGCACGGGTTCCCGCACGGGCGGCAGCCGGAGTGCAGCCTGAGAGTTGTCTACCGCGGGTGCCTGCGTCCATCTGTCATTCAATTCGCTGATCAAAGCGTCACGATCATGCTCTTCCCCGATCAGCAAAAAGCGGCGGGGTGCTTTGATTATTCTGGCATGGATGCGGCGGAACTTGTTGAGCAACTCTTCCATAACGTTTTCAGCAATGACGTTTTCAGAAGCACCGGATTCGTCCGCCAGTTGCCGGGTCAGTTCTTTCAGGGAACGTACCCCAAGCAGTCCTGTGAAGCGGTGACTGAGGCTGGCGGTGGGACTCATGCCGCTGGTCGCCAGGGATATTGCCATGGCGTGGCCACGTCCCGTTATACCGCTGACCTGTCGGGCACTTATCTGATCCAGCAACTCCCGAACGCGCTGCGCTTCGTCAAACCGAACATGAAAGAACGTTTCATAGACCAGCTCCGCCATTTGTGTAAAGCGGGCAGTCAGGGCCTTGGAAGAGAGTACCAGAATGGCGCGTGAGTTCTGCTCGTTGTCAAGCTCGCCCCGTACGCTGGCATAACAATGCAGGCTGCCACAAACGGCGGCCTGCCAGGTCTGCACTTCCCCATAGGATTTTGAACCCACACCCAGCTCGCTGTAACAGCTGGTATACCAGGGAAGCACATCAAGCAGATCGGGTTCCAGATCTGGCAGGTCAACTATAACCTGCTGATAGCTCAGACCGTTGGTACCCTGCGAATACCATTGCAGCGGCGCACCTGCCAGGGACAGCGCTTCCGAGGCCAGCACCGGCAGCTCGGAAGGTACATCTTCAAGGCCTACCTTGGGCAATATGTCCGGGTCGTCTTCCTGCGCCTGGCGAGCCGTCAGTTTCTGGTTCAGCTCTATGATCTGCGCCCGCTGCTCCATGCTCAGGCCATCGCGGATAGCCTGCAGGCGCTGAACCTCGGCGGCAGCCTCACGTTGTGCTATCCCGGTATCGGGCTTCAGCGTCAGCGTTACCTGATGAGGATTTTCCAGCAACAGCTCGCGGATCATGTCGGGTATGAAGTCCGGATTCCTGATGTCATCGCGCAATTGTGTGAGTACCGGCTCGATGTCAAGCAGCTGAATCGGGTCACCCCGGTGGACCGCCGTTGACAGGCCTGCCATCATCAGTTGCAGGCCATAGGGGTGGCCATCGCCGGAAATTTCACGCTGACTCAGTTCCAGCTGGTGAAGTGCCGCTTCAACCTGGCGTGGATCAATGCCCTCGCTGGCGATGCGGCGCAGACTCTCCATGATGAGTTGTTCGACGTCCCCGGTTGCACCCGGTGCACAGCCTTCCAGCCCACAGATGAAACTCATTTCCCGGTTGCTGTCCTCAAGACCGCACAATGGCGATGGCGATTTGCCAAGGTGGGTAGTTTCCAGTGCTTCCAGTAGCGGACTGGCGCTGTTATCCAGCAG
>Ga0066641_10001478_pt1 | contig 10767 bp, 8 predicted proteins | sample CryGeyCG2114_065_FD_59509 | JGI IMG/M metagenome (GOLD analysis project Ga0066641, IMG submission 59509) | Groundwater microbial communities from aquifer - Crystal Geyser CG12_big_fil_rev_8/21/14_0.65 | ecosystem: Environmental > Aquatic > Deep subsurface > Groundwater | place: USA: Utah: Grand... | reverse complement strand
AAAATTGGATAGAACCTGACAGACCATAAATCTGTCAAATAATAATAATTAATTTAACTAATTAAGGCTTTCCAATCCATGATAAAAGTTAGTATATTAAAATCATATAGTTATGTATCTTTGGCATTAACTTCATTAATCTTTTCTACTGGTATTTCTGCTTCTGGTAAGTTTGGGGAAAATAATCAGAAAATAGACCCCATACCAATTGAGCAAATTCAAAACTTTACTAATGCTATATATCAAATCAAAAAGAACTATGTTAAACCTATAGACGACAAAGTATTATTTGATAATGCTATAAAAGGAATGTTATCTGGTTTAGATCCACATTCTGCTTTTTTAGATGAAGAAGAATTTTCTGAACTCCAAGTTAGTACATCTGGTAAATTTGGTGGCTTAGGAATTGAAGTGACTCAAGAAAATGGTCTTATAAAAGTAGTAAGTCCAATTGATGATACTCCTGCTAAAAAGGCAGGCATTAGACCCGGTGATTATATTGTTAAAATAGATACAACTCCTGTTAAAGGCTTATCTTTAAAAGAAGCAGTGGGGCTAATGCGAGGGGAAATTGGTACAGATATTAATCTTGTAATAGTAAGAGAAGGTGAAACTAAACCTCTAAATAAAAAATTAACAAGAGATATCATTAAAATTAAAAGCGTAAAATCAGAGTTAATTGACGGTAAATATGGTTACTTACGAATAGCTCAATTTCAGAGTGATACAGCTAAAAATTTAAGGAAAGCTATTGTTAAATTACAACGAGAATCAAAAGGCAAGTTACGCGGCATGATTCTTGATTTAAGAGATAACCCAGGTGGTATTTTAGATGCTGCTGTTGATGTATCTGATACTTTCTTAAACAATAAAGCTCTTGGTAAAAATAAACTTATAGTTTCAACTAAAGGGCGTGCATATGATTCATCTATGGAAGAGTATTCAGACAGTGATGATTTAACTAAAGGTTTACCTCTAGTAGTTCTTGTAAATGGTGGTTCAGCATCAGCATCTGAAATTGTTGCCGGAGCATTACAAGATCATCATAGAGCTGTAATTGCTGGTACTAAAACCTTCGGTAAAGGCTCAGTGCAAACTATTTTAGGAATAACTAGAAATGAAGCTTTAAAACTTACAACAGCTTTATATTACACTCCTAGTGGTAGAAGCATTCAAGCAGAAGGTATTGTTCCTGATTTAGAAATAGCTAATATTACTGTTAAGGAAATTGAAAAACCGGGATATTTATTATCATCTGAGGCTGATTTAAAAAATCATTTAGATAATGCTAATAAAATATCTTCTAAAGACAAACATGATGAAAATGCGAACAAGTATGACGGTGACAAAATGATAAAGTCAGACTTCCAGTTACATCAAGCGGTTAATGTTCTTAAGGGTATGGCGATTGCTAAGAAGTTATAATCAATCCATACTTTCTTAACCCTCTCCCAAAATTGGTAGAGGGGATCTTCTTTTATATTAGATTGCAATTCTTTTTATAACATTTACAATATTGTTATCTTAATTTAAAAAATAATTATTATATGTCTGCAAAATCTAATAACTTTGAAAGTAATATAGAGCAATTGGAAAATATTGTTGAAAGTTTAGAAGCTAATGATCTTGATTTAGATAAAGCTCTTAAGCAATTTGAACAAGGAATTAAATTAGTTCAATCTTGTCAAAACACCCTAAATAAAGCTGAACAAAAAATTCAGACTTTAACCAAAAATAATGAATTAGAAGATTTTGCTGAAGATGATGCAAATGAATAAACCTAATACTATACAAGAAAAAAATAATAAAGATATAAAAGAATTATTAAAAATTTCTAAAGAAATTTTAGATTTAGAAATAAATAATTTACTATCAAGTTATAATCATCCATGCCCAAAACTAAAAGAAGCCATTTCTTATAGCTTATTAAATCAAGGAAAATGTATTAGATCTGCTTTAGTATATTATACTGGGCAAATATTTGATGCTAATTTAGAATTACTAAAAAAAGCTATGCTTTCTGTTGAGTTAATTCACACCTACTCTTTAGTACATGATGATTTACCAGCAATGGATAATTCAGACTTAAGACGTGGCATGCCAACTAGCCATGTTAAATTTGATGAGGCAACTGCGATATTAGTTGGAGATGCTCTACAAGCTTTAGCATTTGAGCAATTATCTTCTCTAAATATAGCCCCAGAGATACAACTTGAAATGATTAAAATCATAGCTAAAAATTCTGGTATTAATGGCATGGTTGGTGGGCAAAGTTTAGATATTAATAATACTGTACAAAATATAGAAGATCTGAATAAACTTCATAACCTTAAAACTGGTGCATTAATTACAGCTAGTATTTTATTAGGGGCTTTATCAGATACTAATAATATTAAAGATAAAAGTTTATTAAGTGCTTTAACCGAATACAGCAAAACAATCGGACTTGCTTTTCAAATTGTTGATGACATTTTAGATATTGAGCAATCAACTGAAGTTTTAGGGAAGCCTCAAAATTTAGACAAAACAAAAGAGATACCAACATATCCTGAGCTTATTGGTTCTATAGAACTAGCTAAAAAAGAAGCTGAAAAACTTATAAAGACTTCAAATAATCAATTGAAAAACATAAAACAGAAATTTAATATTTCAGAAACAAGAATTTATCCGCTGTATGAAATTGCCACTTATTTGATTAATCGAAACAATTAGCTTTGATGTTTTCCTCTCTTAGGTGGTGCAGAAGGTGGTGGTCTATCTGGTATGCAGGTAGTTTAACGAAGTGTAATATCTTTTATTAAATTCTTCTTTTGCTTCAAGCTTTTTGTCCTGACATTTAATTGTTTTTAATTCTTCTTTAATTTTTTCTAATTGGGAAATATAATCTTCTAATTCTCTAACTTCAATCATAGCTATCTCATTCAATAAAAATAGGTAAATTAGTCGCCACGACCAAAGTCGGAGCTACTTTAGTCGTGGCGACTTATTCTTGTTTCAGTGGCTCAAACCACGGGAATTACGGTAGAGCCCATTTTTTTAGGCAGTTATTTATAGGTAATGATGTGCTAAATCAGGGTAAGATCATTTTATGATAAATATTTAAATAGTTCAGTTTCTGGTAATGGTTTACTAAAATAATATCCTTGAAATTGTTCACAACTGTTATACTGCAAAAAATCAAATTGTGCTTTAGTTTCAACACCTTCTGCTATAACATCTATATTTAGTTTATGTGCTAATGATATTATTGATGGAATAATTAATCGGCTATGTTTATTTGATAAGCAACTTGAAACAAACGATTTATCAATTTTAAGACAATTTGGTGCTATTTCTTTCAAATAAGTTAATGATGAATAACCAGTACCAAAATCATCAATTGATAAATAAACACCAAGTTTTTTTAATTTATCAATAAATTTTTTGCTTTCCTGTAAATTACTAATTAAAGCATTTTCAGTAATTTCTAGTTCAATATTATTAGTTGTAAGCATATATTTTTTAAGTATACTAAGCATCATATCAATAAATTTATCATCAGAAAATTGTTTTGGCGATATATTAATTGCAACTTTAGAATCTTGGCAAATAAGACTGTTTTTAAGTAATTTAGAATATACTGTAATTGCTTCTTTTAGTACATATCTACCAATCTCAAGGATGACTCCTGTTTCTTCAGCAATAGATATAAATTGTTCAGGAGGAATAAGAATACCATTTTTTCTCCACCTTACTAATGCTTCGAAGCCGCAAAATTGTTTTAACTTATTAGCTTTAGGTTGATAATGAACTTCAAATTCATTTTTTTTTATTGCTAAGCGTAAATCATTTAAAATTGTTAATTTTTTTACATTTTCAAGCATAGATTTTTTAAAAAAACAAAAATCATGACCTCCTCTCTTTTGTTCGCTTTTACGCATAGCTACATTAGACAATTTGATTAATTGCTGGGCATCTTTACCATCTTTGGGATATTGGCTTATACCTATACTTGCTGTTAATGTAATTTGATCATTTTTAAATAAAAATGGTGTTAATAAAGTATTTTTAATTTCTTTAACAAATTCTTTACAAAAATCTTGGTCTACATTTTTTATAGAAAATATGAACTCACATCCTCCATAATAACCTATTAGATCTGCATTAGTTAATTCATTTTTAAATCGTTCAGAAAAATTATGCAAAAGATTATCACTAAAGCTAGTACCATAAATTTCATTTACTAATGTAAATTTATCTATCCCAATAAAATACAAAGAAAATTTTTGATTTGGATCTTGTTTTATTTGGTTATTGATAGCAATAACAATACTAGATCTATTTAATAAATTTGTTAAAGCATCAAACTTTTTTAGATAAAGTAATTTTTCTTTAATAATATGCTGTTCTGTTCTATCTATGAATTGAATAATAAAATTAATTTTATTAGAACCACCTCTCATAAGAGATATTGTTAATATCACCCATAGTTTTCTATTTTGATTATGTTTAATTCTTAACTCAATTTCAAAATGTTTAATATCAGTATTTTTTAATTCAACAATCTTTTGATTTAATAAAGAGATATATTCATCTTCAACGATGTTATATATAGTTAATAAATTTATTTTATCTTCATCATAATCTAGCATTTCATAAAATGCATTATTAACTTCTAAAAAATACCCTGTATCATCAATAATCGCTGTTCCTATACCAGAATCATTAAAAGCTTGGTGAAATCTAAGTTGATTTTCTTCAACATTTTGTGCTTCTTTTAAAAAATCATCCATATAATATTTTTTTGAAAATTTATCTTAATATTTAGTATAGTACTATTCAATATAACTCTCATTTTGTAGTTATATGCCAACTATCCTGACAGAGAGAGATTCATCGCTTACACGGCATATAATTCCTATATTATAATGCCCAGTTTCTACAATATTAAATTGTTTTTCTGCTAGACGTTAAATGTTAAGTACTTTCTTTTTATTGCCTGAGTATTTTTTTACTAACAATATACTATTGGGTTTTCAGCTCTTAACAAAATGCGAATTGACTCATATTTTTTCTAACCCTAACCCCTTAAAAACAGTGATTTTTCTATAACGTTGACTCATATTTAAATCTAACTCTAACTTTTTGTGAGGAGATTTATGAAGAAAATGAATACAAAAACAAGGATGTTTAAATTACAACAACTTAGACAAAGATATAGAAGAGCTAAAAAAATTGAAAAAAAATTAGGTCGCCACGACCAAAGTCGGAGCTACTTTAGTCGTGGCGACTTATAAAAATTTAACTCGATAATAGTTCATTAACATTAACTCAAAAAAATAACTTATTAATCAAGAAGTTCATTTTAAAACTCTCTGATAAAACTCAAGCTCTTTTTCAAAAGCCAATTCAATAGTCTCAGGCTTTTTAAAACTATGACCTTCGCCCTCAAAAGTATAACATTCACAGTTAATATTATTCTTTTTTAACTTTTCAACCATATCTAAACTTTGCTTATAAGGTACAATTGTATCAGCTAAGCCATGAAAAAATATTACTGGAGATTTAATTTTGTCTGCAACATTTATAGGAGATCTAAATTTATAAACTTCTTTTTTATCTGTATACTCACCTATTAACTGCGTATTATATTTAGCTTCATATTTATGCATATTAAAAATTTGCTCAAAATATTCTAAATCAGTAACAGGATAATAACATACCCCCATTTTAAAAATATCATAATGAGCCAAAGCATTAAGAACTAACATGCCCCCTGCACTTGAACCTCTTATTATTATTTTTTCTTTATCAACAATATTATTATCTACTAAATATTTAGCAGCATAATAACTATCAGCTACATCTATAATACCCCAATTTCCAGAAAGTCTTTTGCGATATTTTCTTCCATAACCAGTACTACCACTATAATTTACATCAACTACAGCAAAACCTCGATTGGTCCAATATTGAATTTTGAAATTCAAACCCTTCATAGTACTTCCAATAGGTCCACCATGACACATGACTATTAAAGGCGGTTTTTGATTTAAATTATAATTTTTATTTTTAGGCTCATAATAAAAAGCATAAACTTTTTCATTATTTTTATTTAAAAAACTAATTGGTTTTGCTTCAGAAATATCATTCTTTGCTAAAATATTTAATTTTTTATTAATATTAATAACCTTATTAAAATCTAACTTTTTAAAACTTTTGTTTTTTGTATTTATTGCTATGATACTTTGGCTTTCAAAACTAGTATTGCCTAATACAAAAACAGTATCTTTATAAAGTGCTATATTTCCCGTTGTTATATTATATTTGTTGTTTATATTTAAACTAATATTATTTTCTAAATCTTTAATTCCCAAATGCCCTTCAGCATTAAAGTTTTTTATAAAAAATATTTTATTTTCATTAAAGCTATAACATTTGCGCCCAAGACTATATAAAGGCTCCCCTATTTCAAAATCGCCCTTAATAACTATTTTATCTTTATGATTTTTTAAATCATATTGATATAAATTCCACCAATTATTTCTATCAGAAGAATATAAAATATTATCATCATCAAACCACTCTGGTTGAAACACTGATTCATTTTGTGAAATTATTTTTTTTATATTGCTTAAAGAGCCCGTTTCTAAATTAATATCAGCAACCCATAAGTTTGCTTCATCCCAATGCATATTAGGATTATTCCAGCTAACCCATAATATTTTTTTCCCATTTGGACTTATTCTAGGATAAGCATAAAAGTCTTGATTATTATGCAATGTTATAATTTTCTTACCATTCCATAATACAATGCTATTAATAACTTTCTGATTAAACTCGTTATCTTTATTATGTGAAATTGCATTAATATGCTCTTCTCTTACACAAATAAATTTATCCTGATAACAATTTCCATCAGCAAATCGGTCACTACATCTAGTAACTCTAGATATATTTAAATTCTCTAAATTAATTTTATATATATTGCTATCTATAATATTGGAAAAATAAATATAATCATCAGCAATCCAATAACTAACACCACCATATTCATGAACTCTTGTACCAACCGAAAACTTGTCACTGGTAATTCTTTTAAGTAAATTTTTTTCTATATCATAACAAAATAAAGATGTAATTCTTTTATCAATAAGATAATCTACAAAATATAATTTTCCATTTTTGACACAAAGATCATTAATGCTAGATTTTTGTGAACCTTGTGATTTTGCATCAAGACCTGATTTCCATATTTCAAAAGTGCTCATTTATATAGCCTCTATATGATCTATTAATAACTGTAAACTTGTAAGCCCTGAATAAACATTGATATCAAGTTTATATACAATATTAGCAAATTCAGCATCAAAATTTGGCCATTTATCTCTATCAATATTAAAAACTATAGCATTTAAACTCATTGTATTTCTATGCTCAAAAACTGGCTCTACTTTTAATTTTAAATGCTTATCACTTAATATTTTTTGTTCAATAATTTTAAATTTTCCATGAAAAATAGGTTCAGGAAACTCTTGTCCCCACGGCTCAGCATATTTGATTAATTTTGCTAAATCTAAATTAAAATCTGTATGCTCCAAAGTTCCATCGGTTTCGATAATTTTATCTAAAATATTGTTATCATTTCTTAACATTTGAGCGATGCTCTCAATAAATAATTCTTCAAATTTTTCAAAAGCATCTTTTTTTATAGTTAACCCTGCTGCCATTGCATGACCACCATACTTAACCAATAAATCAGGATCTGCAGAATTAATGTTATCTAATATTTCTTTTAAATGAAGACCTTTTATTGAACGACCAGAAGCTTTAATATATTCATCTCCATCATTTGCAAATATAAATACTGGTCTATTATATAAATCTTTAACTCTTGAGGAAACTATTCCAATAACTCCTTGATGCCAATTATCATCATGAAGACAAATTCCTAAAGGGACACTATTCTTATCTGGATATTTAGTTTTTAGATAATTAGATGCTTCAAGCTTCATATCAGATTCAATTTGACGTCTTTCATGATTTAATGCATCTAATTCATTTGCTAAACCTTGTGCAGTTTGGAGACTATTAGCAAGCAGACACTCCACCCCCAATGTCATATCTTCTAATCTACCAGCAGCATTTAATCTAGGGCCTACAGCAAAACCTAAATCTGACGCGACTACTTTTTTAAGTTCTCTTTTGCCAAGTCTTAATAAAGCTTTAATACCTTCTCTACACATATTATTTCTAATAAGCTCAAGACCATATGACACTAAAATTCTATTGTTATAGTCTAACGGTACAAGATCTGCAACAGTACCTAATGCTACTAAATCTAAAAATCTTGCCATATTTGGAATTTTAATATTATTTTTATCAAACCATCCTATAGACTTTAGTTTTGATCTTAAGGCAAGCATGACATAAAAAGTAACCCCAACACCCGAAAGATTCTTACTCGGAAAATTATCTCCATGTTGATTAGGATTAACAATTGCAACAGCCTCAGGCTTTTCATCTGCAGGTAAATGGTGATCAGTAATTACTACATCAATACCTAGATCATTAGCAGTCTTTACTCCATCTATACTTGCTATGCCATTATCAACTGTTATTAATAAACCTGGATTATATTTTTTTATAGATTCGACAAGTTTTGGAGTTAACCCATATCCATAATCAAATCTATTAGGTATAGCATAATCAACTTTTTTAACACCAAATGCTCTTAATATTAAAACGGCTAATGTTGTACTGGTGGCTCCATCGACATCAAAATCACCAACAATAATAATTAATTCATTATTTAGAATTTTTTTAGCTATACAGTCAACTGCTTTATCTATATCTTTTAAACTATCATAAGGTAATATATTAGCTAACTCTTTTTCTAAATGCTTTCTGTTAAATACACCCCTAGTTTTATATATTTTTTGAAGTACAGGATGTAAATTATTTATATAACCACATTCCTCGTGTTGATTGTTATTTGCTGTTCTGGAAATAATCTTTATTGACATAATTTATATTAGTTTAACCCTGTGTTATTAGCTATAAAAATAGCTAATGTAATTAACTTTTTCTGTAGATTTTATTGTATAATAATTAGGCTTTTTAAGAAAATAATTAAAAAATATTAAAACAATTGCTAAACCTCCTATTAATTTTCCAGGAATTTTATTTGGCATAAATATTAATAAACAAAAAACACTTAATAACCCAAAAAAGTAAATATCAATTGGTAATATTAAAAAATATTGCCAATCAAAAAATTTTAAAAAACTAATAAAATTATCTAATAATATATTACTTAAATTTAGAAAAAATTTACTTAACGCAGGATTTAAAATAAAAATTAAACTTAAGAGCAATAATGGTAAAACTATAAGATTTATATAAGGTATCGCTAAGATGTTTACAATGGGTGAAACTAGCGGTGCTTTTTGAAAAAATAGTAATGTAATGGGGGTTGAAAATATAAATAATTTTAAAGGCAATCCAAATATTTTTAAAAAATTATTTGTCATATTAATTTCTATATTATTTAAATATAACAACATAGTAACAATAGAAAATGATAACCAAAAACCTAAATCTAAATAACAAAATGGATTTATTAGAACTATAAAAAATAATGTAAGACCAATTATATCTGTTCTTTTAAATCTTATTGGAAAAAAAATAGAAAAAGAATTAATAACAAAAAATATAAAAGCCCTTATAGTTGGAATAGCAAATCCTGATATAAATCCATAAAAAATTATGGATATTAAGCCTCCAAAGCTTGCAAATTTTTTCCTTGATATCCCAAAAGCAGAATATATCTTTTTATAAAAAGTTTTCCATATAAAACTAAATATATAATTACCAAATACAAAAACAGCACCTAAATGCATTCCCGATATTGCTAGTAAATGACTTACCCCGGTATTTTGAAATAATAACTTTTCATCTTTAGCTATGTTTGATTTATCTCCTAATATTAAGCCATGTATTAAATATTTATTATTAAGTCCATCAGTATATTCTATTATTCTGTTATAAATAATATTTTTAAAATTATTAGAGTTACTATATTTTATAATTTCTATTAGATAAGCTGTTGCAAAAATATTTTTATTTAGATAATAATTATATAGCTTTGTATTTGATATTTTTCTTAGCTTTACTTTTAATTTTAAAATATCGCCATATTTTAATTTATTAATTATTTTTTTATTTTTTCTAGATTTATCAAAACCTAATTTTATTAATACTTTTTTTCTATAATTAAAATTATATTTTCTTTTATTTGATTCTATATAATTAATATCAAGCTCAAAGCTTTTAGAATCATTATTCACAATGCTGTTTACTTGACCAAAAATATTAACTTTTTCACTATAAATACTATTAGGAAGCCTATAATTGATTAAACTATCTATATTATAAATTCCAAACAATATACCAGATAAAAAAAATAAGAATGAATACAATATAGACTTAATTTTATTATTTATTTTCTTAAAATAAATAATTAATAAGATTAATAAAAATATACTCAAAATAATTAAGTAAAATAAATCTGTAGATTTAAAAAAATCTATATTTAAAAGATAGGTAAAACAATTACCAAGGAAAAAAAAGATAGATAGAAAAATAATCACTAAAACACCTATACATTAAAGCATAGATGATATCATAATATTTCGGCAAGCTAAATTTAATCTATTATATTTGTAATTTAAAAGGTTTTTTAATATTATTATTTGACAAAGAAGTTTCTTCTACCGGAGTATTATT
>Ga0066641_10001476_pt1 | contig 10780 bp, 9 predicted proteins | sample CryGeyCG2114_065_FD_59509 | JGI IMG/M metagenome (GOLD analysis project Ga0066641, IMG submission 59509) | Groundwater microbial communities from aquifer - Crystal Geyser CG12_big_fil_rev_8/21/14_0.65 | ecosystem: Environmental > Aquatic > Deep subsurface > Groundwater | place: USA: Utah: Grand... | reverse complement strand
ATATATTTTAATTCTTCGATTTCAGAAGTGATAACTCCATGCAAAGATGTTCTTCCATATTCTCCGAACAGAGAATTAAAAGATGCCTGACCGTCAAGCTTATATTCACCTAAATATCTACTGCTATAATTATCAAAACCAATTGCGTAATCAGCTTTATTTTCCGATATAATGATATGAATATTTGAGTGTCCGGGTTTCTTTGAGGGTTTGATTACTGCCTTTGCAGTTACACCCGGTAGGTCTTCTATGAGAAGCAGGTATCTTTCTAATTTCTCGGTAGACATTGCACCACCGGATTTTATTTTATCTGAAAGCCTTGTAATTCTATCTTTATTGCCGGAGATATCGCCCTCAATAATAATTTCGTCAACGCCGCCTTCTATAACCTCTATTTTGATCCTACCATCCTTAATTTTCTGTGGCGGTACTATAGCTTTCGAAGAGATATAGCCTGCATTGCGATATTTAACGGTAATTTCATTTGCGAGCTGATTAACTTCAGCCAGAGAAACTTTTCTACCGATATATTTTTCCGTAATGCTAGAAAGCTCAGCGTCAGAAAAGATGCTATTACCTTCAATATCAACAGCATTAAGTGTAAATTTTATATCTGCTGCCGCTCCCGAGACTTCATTGCTGGATTCATCAATTTCTATAAGCGGAGTTTTAAAAAGCTCAGGACGTTCTCGTTCCTGAAATCTTTCATCAATTCTACCCGGTTCAGCCGCTTGTGGTTCTGCCTTTGCATGTGTATGAACGAAAACTGAAAGCCCAAAAGCTATTATGGCTGCATATTTATTCATATTTGTTCCTAGAGTTAATTATCAAACTTTTCTATACAAATAGTGCTTTAAAAACAACCCATACTTATTTGTTTTGTCTAAAGAAGCTGCTTAATAGTTTTTGTATGGGGGCACTGGTGGGGCAGTTGGTGCGAAATAATAGTAATAGCTGACAAAACTCTACAAAATCAAAAAACCTGCAAATGCTTGATTACCGAAGATCCAGTCAGTCACTACAGGGATATTGTGATGAGCAAGTGCCGCAGCAGAATTTTGCCAGTATTTGTGTGGAGGGGATTTCCACATTCCTGCTGTTTACAATAATTCCGGTTTCTTCTTTGAGTTTTGTTAAGGCGCGGGAAAAGGTTTCCGGCTTCATGCCCAACTTCAAAGCGATAAGAGTTTTGTCAAAAGGCAAATTCAGGCTTTGTTTTTTGGTATGGCTATCGCACAAGTTTAGCAAAAAGCAGCCAATTCTTTGCGGGGCATTTTGAACGATATGATGCTCATTCTCTTTATGGCTAATAGAAATTTTTGCATTTGCATGCCTTAATAAATTTATAGATAGCTCTGGGTGCTGCTCAATCTTTTTAGCCAATATTCCGATAGGAAGCCTTATGAGAACAGCGTTTTCAGCTATATCTGCGCTGAAAGGGTAAAGGAAATTTTCAAAAATAGCGTTCTCACCAAAGATTTCATTTTTGCCGAGAATGCCAATTACGACCTCATCCCCATCCATGGTCTCGCGATATGTTTTTACCCAGCCCTCTATTATGAAATAAAACCAGTCAGCCTTGTCGTCAATGTTGAATATATTTGAATTCTTTGGGTAAGATATAATAGAAGACATGCTCATGAACTCAGAAACTATCTCAGTTTTAATATCTCTGAATAATATCGAAGATTGCAAAATTTCTTCGTAATGTGCGAAGTCCGGTGCGCTGATTCTCTGCGTGTTATTCATAATTGATTCTCAGAATTGACTTTTGTCAAATCCATCTTTAGCGATTTTAACTATAATTTCAATCTCAAATTGTAACTTTAGAGAGTTAATTGGAATTTTTAGTCAATCATTGCAGTGCCTCGTTTACGCAGTATAACAACTTGCTTATAACCTTGTTTTTAGCGGGTTTAGTGGGTGGGTTTACTCATTGTGCAGGTATGTGCGGGCCTTTTGTTTCGAGTCAGGTAGTAAATAAATTTGATAGCTTGCCGATTGAGGATGCAAATATTTTGCAGCGCCTAAAAGGCTCGGCACTGATACCATATCATCTTGGTCGAATGACTACATATGTTATTTTGGGAGTCATTGCGGCGATTTTGTCACGCCAGATTATTGGCTCTCCTATTGAGCGTTGGGTGGCGGTAGTCTTACTCACTATTGCCGGCGGTGTTTTTATTGCTAGCGCGATGCCATATTTTAAGGGTGCATTAAAAATCTTTCGTGGAAATATAATAATTAAGCTCGCAGAGAAAATCGGCAGAATTGCAAAGCCTTTAATGAGTAACCCAACTGGCTTAAAAGGCTATGGCCTTGGGGTGATGCTTGGGTTTATTCCATGCGGGTTAATTTTTGCAGCACTAATGGTGGTTGCCACAACTTCTGACCCAATAAGCGCAGCTATGGGAATGATATTATTCACTATCGGTACAATTCCATCGCTGCTTTTGGTGGGGTTTGGCAGCCAGTTTGCATTCCGCAGATGGCCGCAAACAATAAGAAAATTTGCCAGTATCGTGATGCTGTTCAATGGATTTAGCCTATTTTATATGGCGGGCAATATAATTTTTTAAGGAAAGATAATTATGAATTACAATGATGATGTTATAAAGAAATTCACGCTAGCCACGGTATTCTGGGGGATTGCGGGTTTTAGCGTGGGGCTTTTGATTGCTCTGCAAATGGCATTTCCGGAACTTAATTTCGGTGAATATCTAACCTTTGGTAGGTTGCGCCCCTTGCACACTTCGGCAGTGGTTTTTGCCTTTGGCGGTAATGCGCTTTTTGCCACCAGCTATTTTGTTGTTCAGCGTACATGCCGTGCTAGATTATGGGGTGACGGCTTAAGTAACTTCACTTTCTGGGGCTATCAGCTATTCATCTTAATGGCCGGACTTGGGTATTTAGCAGGTGTCACCCAAGGTAAAGAATATGCTGAGCCAGAATGGTATGCAGATTTATGGCTTACTGTGGTTTGGGTTGCATATTTAATCGTATTTCTAATGACCCTCAAAAACCGTAAAGAGCCTCATATATATGTTGCTAACTGGTTTTATTTAGCCTTCATAGTAACCGTTGCAGTTTTGCATTTGGTAAATGCTGCCTCAATACCTCTGGAAATCACTGGCGTAAAAAGCTATCCGGCTTTTTCCGGTGTGCAATCTGCGATGATTCAGTGGTGGTATGGGCATAATGCGGTGGGATTTTTTCTGACGGCAGGCTTTTTGGGGATGATGTATTATTTTGTACCTAAGCAGGCAAATCGCCCAGTTTATTCTTATCGTTTATCAATCCTGCATTTCTGGTCGCTAATATTCATCTATATCTGGGCGGGGCCGCACCATTTGCATTATACAGCCCTGCCTGATTGGGCGCAAAATCTGGGTATGACATTTTCTATCATGCTCTGGATGCCTTCATGGGGTGGGATGATTAACGGTATGATGACACTCTCGGGTGCATGGCATAAATTGCGCGAAGACCCGATTTTGCAATTCATGGTGATTGCTCTCTCATTCTATGGGATGAGCACATTTGAGGGGCCGTTAATGTCTATCAAAGCGGTAAACTCGCTTAGCCATTATACAGATTGGACAATCGGGCATGTGCATTCCGGTGCGTTGGGTTGGGTGGCCTTCATAACTTTTGGTGCGCTATATTATTTAGTGCCGGTGCTGTGGAAAAAAGAGAGATTATATTCCAAGCGTTTGGTTAGCCTGCATCTGTGGATTGCTACAACCGGTATTGTTTTATACATTACCGCCATGTGGGTTTCGGGCATTATGCAAGGGCTAATGTGGCGCTCATATGATGATATGGGCTTTCTCGAATATTCCTTCGTTGAAACCGTGCAGGCAATGCATCCATTCTATTTAATCCGCGCCTTGGGCGGGTTGCTCTTCATCGTTGGGGCACTCATCATGGTATATAATTTTTACAAAACTATATGCGGAGATGCGGTGAAATCTATTGAAATGAAAGGGGCTGCGACATGCTAAAGAAACATGAAAAATTAGAGAAGAATTCAATATTGTTGCTAATTTTTGTAGTGATAGTGATTTCTATCGGCGGGTTAGTAGAAATTGTGCCGCTCTTTAGGTTAGAGACAACAATTGAGCCGATAAAAGGTGTGCGTCCATACACTCCACTTGAGCTTGCCGGATATAATATTTATGTTCGTGAAGGTTGCAATACTTGCCATAGTCAGCAAATCCGTCCATTGCGTGACGAAGTTGAGCGTTATGGGCATTATTCATTAGCTGCAGAAAGCATGTATGATTTCCCGTTTCAGTGGGGATCAAAACGTACGGGCCCGGATTTAGCGCGTTTAGGTGGAAAATATTCTGACGGTTGGCATGTTAAGCATATGATTAATCCGCGTGATGTTGTGCCGGAATCTATTATGCCTGCTTATGAGCATATGAAAAATAGAGCTGCTGATTTAAACGATATAGGTAAGCATCTGGAAGTATTGAAGATAATGGGCGTTCCTTATAATGAAAAAATGATTGAGAATGCCTATAACCATGCTATGGCACAAGCTCGCAATGAAAGTGATTACCATGAAGAATTAGAGGAGCTTTATGGCAAGGTAAATATGCGTGATTTTGACGGCAAGGAAGAGTTTGTTTCCGAGCTTGACGCGCTCATTGCTTACCTGCAAGTGCTTGGCACAATGGCAGAGCTGAAAGATTATAACCCCGATTTGAATAAAAAGGATGGTGAGTAATGGATTCAGGAACGGCAGGAATAATCGGCCTCTTATTCTTTTTTATAGTTTTTCTGGGGATTGCCATTTGGACTTTAAACCCGAAAAATAAAAAGAGAATCGAAGAGTTAAAGAACATACCTTTGAAGGATGAATCAAATGAGTGATGAAAAAAACAAGGAAATTGACAAGCATTCAGGCGTTGAAACAACCGGTCATGAATGGGATGGAATTAAAGAGCTAAATAATCCTGCTCCACGTTGGTGGCTGTGGGTATTTTTTGTATGTGTAATCTGGTCAATCGGTTATTGGGTGCTTTACCCTGCTTGGCCAACAATAAGCGGCGAAGGTGAACGTGGCGGAACTGCTGGTACAAAAGAATGGACGCAATATAAAAAGCTGGAAGAAGAGCAAGCCGAAATTAGAGCTAGAAAAGCAAAATATCTGGAGCGTTTTCATAATGCAAATTTTGAAGAAATCGCTAATGACTCGGCGCTTTATGAATTTGCGCTTGCAGGCGGCAAGGCAGCGTTTAAGGATAATTGCGCCACTTGCCATGGTACGGGCGGTGCAGGTTCGGCAGGTTATCCAAACCTCAATGATGATGATTGGATTTGGGGCGGGAACACTGAAGAAATATACCAAACCCTAAAATATGGTATTCGTTCGGGGCATGATGATGCGAGATATTCGCAAATGCCTGCTTTTAAAGATGTGCTTACAAGTGCAGAAATAAGCCAAGTTGCTGATTATGTTTTAAATTTTTCCGGCAAAGGCAAATATACTGAGAATGGTGCATTAATATTCGAGCAACAATGTTCTTCATGTCATGGTGTTAATGGCAAGGGGGGGAGAGAGTTCGGTGCGCCTAACTTAGCCGATGAAATTTGGTTTTATGGCAATAATAAGGCAGATATAACCTCGCAAATCAATAACCCAAAACACGGAATAATGCCTTCATGGTCGAATCGGCTTGATGATGATACAATCCGCCAGCTGACTATTTATGTTCATTCTCTTGGTGGTGGAGAATAAGTAATTTATAACAAAAGAAAGGCTTGATATGCGTATTGAAGAATTCATCACTAAATTAAAGTCGCAGGGCTGATGGAACAAGAGCAACCGATAAAGCTTTTTGCTAAGCGTAATAAGATTTATCCAAAGAGGACGTGGGGTAAATATCGCAAACTGAAATGGATTGCGATGATAATTACTTTGGGAATTTATTATCTTGCGCCATTTTTGCGTTGGGACAGGGGTGAACTTGCTCCAAATCAGGCGATATTAATTGATATTGAGCATAGCCGTGCATATTTCTTCTTCATCGAAATCTGGCCGCAGGAAGTTTATTATCTAACGGGCATTCTGATTCTAGCGGCTATCGGGCTATTCTTTGTCACTAGCATGTTTGGGCGTGTTTGGTGCGGCTATACTTGTCCGCAAACTGTGTGGACGGATTTGTTCATTTGGGTAGAGCGCATAATCCAAGGTGACCGCAATAAGCGCGTGAAGCTCGACAAGCAAAATTGGAATTTTGAGAAAATTTGGAAAAAAGTAACCACCCATTTTATCTGGATAATCATCGGTGCGTTAACAGGCGGTGCATGGGTTTTGTATTTTAACGATGCCCCAACTCTGATTGAACAAATCAGAAACCTTGATGTGCCGGAATCTGTTTTAATGTGGATTGCCGCACTAACCTTTACTACCTATTTAATGGCAGGCTTTGCGCGTGAACAGGTTTGCACTTATATGTGCCCATATGCCAGATTTCAATCTGCCATGTTTGATAAAGATACTCTAATTATCGGTTATGATGAAAATCGCGGTGAGCCAAGGGGTTCTCATAAAAAAGGTGATGATTGGGAAAATCGTGGCCATTGCATTGATTGCACAGCATGTGTGCAGGTTTGCCCTGTAGGAATTGACATTCGAGATGGTTTGCAAATGCAGTGCATCGCTTGCGGTATGTGTGTGGATGCCTGCAATGATATCATGGATAAGGTTGATTTGCCGCGCGGGCTGATTCGCTATGATACAATCAACCACCAAGAAGAGCGCAAACAAGGCCTGATAAATAAATTCAGGATTCTTCGTCCCAGAACATTCTATTATGCTGTAATTATATCCATAGTTGGTGGCATAATGCTATATGGCCTGCTTAATCGTTTGCCGCTTGAACTACATGTTCTGCATGATCGTAACCCGCTATTTGTGAAGCTCTCAAATGGTGATATTCGTAATGGCTATGAAATAAAGGTTTTGAACAAGACCCATGAAGATAAATCATATAAGCTTGAGCTGAGTGGTTTAGAGAATGCAGTGATGAAAATCCAAAGCGCAGGCAAGCTGGAAGTTACTAGCTTACCTGTTTTTGCAGATAGTGTTGGGCATTTTAGGGTGTTTATAACCGCTAGAACCGATGTTGAAAGAAAAGAGATTAATCTTACAATAACCGATAATGCCACAGGCTTGGTTGATGATTACCAAACCATATTCGTGAGTAAGGGGCAATAATGGCGGCTAGGCCAAGTGATAAATATATACCATTATATATTGTAGCATTTTTTGCGGTGATATTTGCTGTGAATGCGGTTTTTGTATATTTGGCAACAAGTACGCATACAGGCGTTGTTACCGAAGATGCTTATGAAAAAGGCTTGGATTATAACAAAACCATAGAGCTGGTGGATAAGCAGAATGAATCTGGCATTGAGGGACAAATTTTAGTCGAAGATGGATATATTATTTTCAAATCAATTATGCTTGAGGCAGATGTAACTGCATATATTACCCGCCCAACCCAAGATGGATATGATTATGAGATTAAGCTTTTAGGTGATAAAGGTTACTTCCGAGGCAAGGCAAACTTTCCGATGAAAGGGCAGTGGGAAATAAGGGTAGTGGCAAAATGGCAAGAAAATCAACAAACCCAGCAATATCAAAAAAGCAAAAGAGTTGTGGTAAATTGAGCTGCAAGCATTGCGGAAAAGAATGCGCGGATGAGTTTTGTTGCTCAGGTTGCGAAGCAGTATATCATATTCATGACGAGAAACTACAACAGAAAGAAGCTGTGATATCGAATAATACAGGCTATGAGGATTTTGTAGAAGAAGGGGATAATGCCTATTCTATCACCCTGCAAGTGGATGGTATGCATTGTGCGGCATGTATAATGCTAATTGAGAATGCGTTGAACTCGCAGGCAGGAGTGAAAAGCGCTAGGGTGAATTTCTCAACTAAAAGGCTTCGAATTGAGTGGGATGATGGTGATATAAATTCGCTGGTTAAAATCGTCAATAATCTTGGCTATCATGTGAAGCCTTATGATCAGGATTTACTAAATAACGCTGATTCGCGGCAGCAAAAATATTTACTTAGATGCCTTGCCGTATCTGGGTTTGCGGCGGGAAACATCATGTTGCTTTCAGTGACTCTTTGGTCAAGTACGCAGGAAATTATGGGCTTGGCTACGCAAAATTTCATGCATTGGGTTTCTATGATGATTGCGCTCCCAGCTATTATTTATTCTGCCCAGCCATTCTTCAAATCTGCATTTTCAGTACTAAAAATGCGCCATACAAATATGGATGTGCCGATATCGCTGGCGGTAATTCTGGCTAGTGGGATGAGTGTATTGGAAACCATAAATCATGGGGAGCATACCTATTTTGATTCGGCGCTGATGTTGGTTTTCTTTTTGCTGATTGGGCGCTATCTGGATGCTAGAGCAAAAGACAAAGCGCGTGATGTGGCAACGCAATTGCTCTCTATGATGGCAGGTAGCGCAACGGTTATTGAGGGTGGCAAGCAAAAGCTGGTGGCAATCAAAGACCTTAAAGAGGGAATGCTGGTTTTGGTGGCAATGGGAGAAAATATACCTGTCGATGGTGAGGTTATTGAAGGAATATCGGAAATTGATTTGAGTATGATTACCGGAGAAACCATCCCGCAAGAAGTGGCAAGCGGCAGCAAAATCTTTGGCGGTACAATAAATATTGCTGCGCCAATTAAAATGAAAGTTACCAAAGCCAGCGAAGAAAGCCTGCTTAGCTCAATCGTTAAAATGATGGAAAATGCTGAGCAGGGACAGGCGAAATATGTGCGCTTGGCAGACAAAGCTGCAAAATTATATACGCCAATTGTACATACGCTGGGCTTGCTGGCATTTCTAGGATGGGTGCTAATTGGCGGCATGGCATGGCAAGCGGCGCTTATGATAGCAATCACGGTTTTGATAATCACCTGCCCATGCGCCCTTGGCTTAGCTGTTCCGGTTGTACAAGTTTTGGCTAGTAGTAAATTAATGAAGCACGGTATTTTGCTAAAATCCGGTGATGCGTTAGAGAAACTTGCCAATATTGATATGGTGGTTTTTGACAAAACCGGGACTCTGACAATTGGAAAACCAAAACTAATTGGCAGCTCTTATGACAAAAAGGCACATAAGCTAGCAGCATCTATGGCTGCATATAGCAAGCATCCATTGTCGCAAGCTCTTGCTGATTCTTATTCCGGTAAAACCATTCAGATGGATGTTAAGGAAGTCGCTGCAAAGGGCTTGCAGGCCGGAAATATAAGGCTGGGCAAACGCTCTTGGTGTGGTGATGACAAAGCTCCGGAAGATGGTAATTTAGAAATCTGGCTTTCTGAAAAAGGCAAGAAACCTGTGAGATTCATTTTTACCGATGAGCTGAAATCTGATGCTGTGGAAGTGATTTCAGAACTAAAAAACAAGGGTTTAGAGCCTATGATACTATCCGGTGATAGGAGTGTTATTACTAAAAATATTGCCGAGCAAATCGGCATTAAAAGATTCAAAGCGGAAATTTCTCCGGCTGAAAAATATGAGGAGATTGAGTCGCTTAAAAGTTCGGGTAAGAATGTTTTGATGGTAGGTGATGGCTTAAACGATGCACCGGCGCTTAGAACAGCTAATGTTTCAATGTCACCCTCAACTGCCATAGATATAACCCAAAATTCGGCTGATATAGTGTTTCAGGGTAACAAGCTTGAGCCTGTAAGCTATGCTTATGAAATTGCGAAAAAAAGCAGCAAGCTGGTGAAACAGAATTTCGCGCTTGCAGTGATTTATAATATTATTGCCATACCATTGGCAGTTGCAGGATATGTAACACCGCTAATTGCAGCACTTGCAATGTCCGGCTCTTCAATTATTGTGATACTTAATTCATTCAGATTAAACGCGGGGAAATAGTTGAAATAATGGATATTTTAATCTTTCTGATACCAATCGCATTATTCCTCGGCCTTATTTGGTTGGGCGCATTTTTATGGAGTTTGAAATCCGGCCAATATGAAGATTTGGAAGGCGATGCTAATCGTATATTATTTGATGAAGACTCGCCCAGCGACAAAAGCAAGGATTCTTGATTTATATCAATTACCTCTCATTTTTTCTTGGTTATAAAGAGCCTGTAAAACAAACTCAGGATACAAAAATGAGAACATCATCTATAGTAACTTTAGCCGCAACGATTTTAATGGGTGCAACTGCTGTTTCTGCTCAGGCAGAGGGTAGTAGTATTTTTGGAAACCCACATGATTGGATGATTCGCCTTCGTGCGATTGATGTTCACCCAGACCCAGATAGTACCGTAACCGGCTTGGTTGCTGATATTACTGCCGATAATGCTATCGTGCCTGAATTAGATATAACCTATTTTTGGACGGATAATATCGCTACAGAATTGATTCTGGCAACCAGCAATCATGATATGGGAACAAACACAGGCGTGGATTTGGGCGATACTTGGATTTTACCGCCGCAGCTAACCTTGCAATATCATTTTCTACCGGAAAGTGAGGCATTTAGGCCTTATATAGGTGCGGGTTTGGGCTATATGATATATTATGGTGAAGATGCTGGCGCAGTAACTAGCGTGAAGTACGAAGACGGAATAAGCTATACTTTACAAGCGGGGGCTGATTTCCCAATTGATAACCATTGGGCATTTAATGTGGATGTGAAGAAGGTTTACCACAATGTAGATGTTAAAGTGAATGGCGGGGCAATTACAGCTGATGTGGATCTCGACCCATGGG
>Ga0066641_10001450_pt1 | contig 10860 bp, 5 predicted proteins | sample CryGeyCG2114_065_FD_59509 | JGI IMG/M metagenome (GOLD analysis project Ga0066641, IMG submission 59509) | Groundwater microbial communities from aquifer - Crystal Geyser CG12_big_fil_rev_8/21/14_0.65 | ecosystem: Environmental > Aquatic > Deep subsurface > Groundwater | place: USA: Utah: Grand... | reverse complement strand
ACCTCTCGACTAAGATCCTTGCGGGAACCCCGCCCATCACGACGAGCCTGGATGACGGCGAGGGGGTTTATCGAATTATCGAAGGTGAACTACTCATCAGCGGCGCTGGCGTGGCACAAGGCTACGCATCGCGGCCAGAACTCACACGCGACCGATTTGTCACGCGCGACGGCACGCGCTTCTACCGGACAGGGGATCGGGTACGTCGACACCCTGATGGGGTCTTTGAATTTTGTGGACGCTTGGACCGCCAGGTCAAAATCAGGGGATTTCGGATCGAACCGGAGGAGATCGAAATCAAGCTGCGAGAGATCCGCGATTTCAAGGACGTGGCCGTCGTCGATCGAATCGTTGGAAGGCGGAAAGACAGCCGCCCGGTTCTCGTCGCGTTCACGGTGTTACGATCCGGCGCACGGAGACCCGACCTGAATTCTCTGTTCGAAAGGCTCAAACTGAGTCTCCCGTCCCACTTAATCCCCCAGATCTTCGTGTTCGTCGACGAGCTGCCTCGAACCAGCACTGGAAAGTTCGATCTTGAGACGTTGCGGAGGCGGGACATCAACGCAAAGGAAATGTTGCGGAGGCGGAACACCAACGCAAAGGAAACCTTGCCGGATCTGCTCGAACCGCCTCCGAACAAACCCGATATTCTTCCACTACATGACCTTCATCATATACACGACACCTTGAAATCTGTCTGGCAGGACGTCCTCGGAACAGTGGAAATACTGGACTGGAGTGACTTTTTTCATCTCGGCGGTGATTCAATCGGGATCCTGGACGTTGCGGCCAGGCTCGACCGATCGGGTCACCCTGTATCGCTCGAAATGCTATACAAAGCACGCACGTTTTCAGCACTGGTCTGTGCGCTAGCAGATTCGCAAGTCCATGACAGCGATACGTCTATCCCCGGATATTACATAAGTGGTGCTGCCTTGCGTGCGCTTGCCCGACTCCCACTGCCCCTTGAGACCACTTTGTCCCGCTGCTCGATCCGGACTCGTGAGGGCGTGAGGGATCGAACCCTCTTTCTGACCGGAGTCACCGGATTCCTCGGGTCCCATCTTCTCGCACGAATCCTCGACCACGAGCCAGCGAAAATCTTCTGCCTGGTTCGGCCACGCGACAAGGAAACACCATTTCTACGCCTGGTCCGGACCTTTTCGAAGTTCAATCTGGACACGACGATTCTCGAGGATCCGCGTGTGTCGTTCATAGAAGGTGATCTCACGGCTCCCGCCATGGGCCTGAGTCAACGTGCCCTGGATGCGCTTGCATCAGAAGTCGATACGATCATTCACGGCGCGGCACACGTCAATCTGGCCCTGCCTTATTCGCACCTCGAACCCACGAACGTGGATGGGGTTCTACAAATCCTGCATCTCCTGTCACGATCGTCGGTCGCAACTCTTCACTTGATATCGACCCTCTCAGTGCTCGTGGCCACGGATCGAAATCACGGCCGACTCATGGAATCCGATGATCTTTCACAGGTGAAAAGAGTTTACGGGGGTTATGCACAATCCAAATACGTCGCTGACCGTCTCGTTCAACGTGCCTCGAGTGTGAGACCCGGAATCAGAATTCACCGCCTGGGCTTGCTAACGCCAGACCCGCGAACAGGACGATCTCCCGACCAGGATCTCCTTTACATGTTCATCCGCGGGATCGTCCTGATTGGAGGAATTCCTCGAGGATCCGAGAACCTTCGATTCGATGTCACCCCCATCGACCAGGCCGCCGCAATAGTTTCTCAACTCATCGAATCGGCGCCCGATGGCATCTACAACATCGCGAATCCACAGAGTGTATCCCTGGGCCAGATGGTCGGTCTCATGTCACGCTCCGGGTACAAGATCGTGACACTTTCCCCCGACCAGTTCCGTCGCCGTGCCTTGACCATGAGAAATCCGGATGAGCGGGGAATCGGGGCGACCGTTCTGCTGGCGCTGTGCCGCAGTCGACGCCTGACCAAGACTTCGGACGACCGGCGGTGGATGGACCTGTTCCAGGCAACGGGAGCCGAGTTCGACCTGACACGGACGATTCATGCTCTGGCCGGCACGGACGTCGCGCTGCCCTCGGTCCACGATGCGACCCTTCTCGCCTATGTGAGCGCGGCACTGAAGTCCCGAAGCCCCGAAGTCCCGATACACACAGGCCCATAGACGATTCAATCTATTCCATCCCGTCATACTTCCCGCAAATACCGATAGGTCGCTTCAGCCTGTCCCTCGGAGGCGTTATCCACGTCAGGAGCGCCCCTCCCATCAAGGAGGTCTTGCTCATCCACTGTACGAAAATCTACGCTGAATCTGGTGCGGAAAGAGTCGTGAGGATGCGTGCGGTGCAGATGGGCCGCGGAGAAAAGAAGAACGCTACCGGCGACCAGAGGAAACGCCAGAGTCCTCTGGTCGTGGATCGGCTCAATGGTGGCCGGGTAGAGAGCCGTCTCCGCAGATGATGCCCTCTGGAACCCCACGGTCCGATGCCAATCAGAAAACGTGAATCCCGATGACGAGTTCCGGATCGGCTGATCGAAGTAGTCGGGAAAGAAATCCATTCCCTGATCGGCCTCGATATCGTGAAGGGGAATCCACCAATTGATCTGACATCGCGGATTGGCATACCAAGTATCACGATGAATCCCATACGCTGGGGCCGCCCGCGTGTCTCCATGCTTTCCGGGAAGCACGCATCGCAGTCTCGGCAGATCGACGAGGTTTCGGCTCCGATCAAATCCCAAGGCATTCACGAGAAAACCCAGACGCTCCCTCACACTTGGATCTTTGACCAGAATTGAACGCACTTGCTGCACTTGCGCATAAACCTCATCATCGCTGACCGTCTCGTGGACGCGATCGATATCCTGTCGACCATCAAATCGGGGACTCACCAGACCGCGGATGCAGGCCACGAGATCGACAGACTCCGCACGGGGTGAAAACACATGAATCTGTCCGCGAAACAACGAATCTCGCAGGTCGAGATTCGAATTCCCTACCCTGTCGGATCGCACGAAGATCTTCTGATTTTTTTGAATCACTTTTCTTACCGGGGGTTGAATCGAGCCTGGATCAGGCAGGTGGTCAAGGCCATGAAGGCCGGCGGATCCCAGATAGCCCGATCCGCCGGACTCATGACGTCGATTGAGTTCAGGAGATTCAGGACACGATCGACGTCGAAGAATGGCTGTGCCCGCCCTGCATCGCTGGTCAAAACCTCACGAAAAACGTCAAGACCAGATCCGATGACGCGGAACGGAGGAGCATAGAACGGATGCTTCCTTCGCGCAAAGACGCGCTCGGTCAACTGGGGCTTCATTGCTTCCCGGAGGATACACTTCTCCACGCCACCTCTGATCTTCTCCTCAGGAGGGATCTGTTTCACAAACTCGAATAGCCAATGGTCGAGGAACGGGACTCGACCCTCAACCGAGTGAGCCATTTCAAGACCATCCCCCAGCGTTTTCAGAATGTAGTTGGGGAGCGCACTCTTGCACCAGAGGTAACTGGCCTGGTCAAGGGGATGGCGACCCCGAAGCTGCTCCTCGACGTTGATCGAACCAAGATAGGAACGCCCCACATCAATGGACCGGAAACTCTCCAGATGATCGCCTCTCATAAGAGACCGTACGCGGGTTCCCAGCACGGACTTCGAACGCAGGAACGTGGGGACAAATCCTACCTCTTTCTTGACGAAATCCAAAGGAATCCCCAAGCCGTCCGCGAGCATGATTCCGGACGAGACCCAGTTCTGACCCGCCAGTTTCGGATCGACATCGGGGCCTGATCCAGAATTCATTCTAACCAGGTCGTTCGTGAAGTGGGGGTACCCATACAGGATCTCGTCTGCACCCTCTCCGCTTAGGATAACCTTGTACCCCTCATCACGAATGAATCGGCTCAGAATGAACTTGGCAGCGAGATGAGCGTTCACCGCAAGTCCTTCACTGAAGTAAGCAGCGTCCGACAAGTGTGCGATCAGCTCATCCTGACTGACAGGGATACCTCGAAGGTGGACGTTCCACTTCTGAGCCGTCTCGACTGCCAGGTCCAGTTCGTCGTATGCTGATTCGTCGAATCCAACGGTGAAACACGCTCCCGGTGCGGCGGACACCTCATGCGCGAGAGCCACGATAGTACTGGAATCGATCCCTCCACTCAGGTGAAACCCGACCGGAACATCCGAACGCATCCGGACCCGGACGGCGTCCAGAACCTGACTCTTCAGGTCGATGGCGAGGGCCCGGCGATCGCCGCAGGGTCGGCGATCCGACAGCAGGGGAAAATCGAGATCCCAATAGCGCGTGAGAGAAACGCGGCTTTCTTCCAGGACGAGATAGTGTCCCGGAGGGACCTGACGAACCCCCTCGAACAGAGTGCGACCTTGCGTCAGATACTGAAGGCTCGCCGCCAGGTGAACCCCTTCGCGATCCCAAGCGGGCTCGATACCCGCAGCGAAGATCGCCTTGGCCTCAGACGCGAGCAAGACTCCATCTGTCAAGACGTGATAGCAAAGAGGCTTCACACCGAAGCGATCACGACCCGCGAACACTCGACGAGCCAGAGAATCCCACAGTATGAACGCAAATTCACCACGTAGTCGATGCAAACAATCGAACCCATACTCTTCGTACAGATGAACAAGAACTTCGCTGTCGCTCCGCGTCCGGAAACGATGACCCTGATCCTCCAGATTGTCACGAATTTCTTCAAATCCGTAGAACTCACCGTTGACCACCGCCCCGACTGATTGATCTTCGTTGAACAAGGGCTGGCGTCCACCTTCCGGATCCATGATCGAGAGCCGGGTGTGACCCAATGCGCAGCAGCCTGTAGCATCCAACCAGGTCCCAGTTTGATCAGGACCTCGATGATTCAATACACGCAGCGGCTCCGTGAGGTCGTGGACGCGAATGCCTCCTGATTCCCGGTATATTCCAAATAGTCCACACATGGACATACCTCACATGATTAGATTGCGTCTGGATTGATCTCGTCTTGGCAGACCTGACATGGATGGACCGCAGATGGACATGTAAACTCGTGAGATATCTCACGGTGATAAAAAAGTCTTTCGAGCTTCCGATTCATCTGCCTCGCGAAAAGCCGCCTGAAAATCAACCAGAGAATACACCGATCCGAAGAGATCATCGATCTCGATCCGATCGTCGGCAATCAGGGTCATCGCCTCGTTGAACGCGCCGTAGTACAGGAACTGGATCGATATTTCCTTTGTCAGGAAAGGATACGGAATGAAGGAAGCCGTCTCGAAGCAACGACTTTTGACTAGAATGTGGCCACCGGGTCTCAGCAACCGAACCATCTCACCAAGACTCGAATCGTCAAGGATGGTCTCGACAATGAAGTCGAAGGAACTAGGTTCCGGTCGATTCCCGGCGTCCTCGGTAGGATCCCAGAGAGACACGTCGGAAAACCCATGGCACTCGAGAATTCGAGTCGTGAGAGCCGCGATTCTGTTTCTGCCTAGGACGAGTCCCTTCTCTTGCCGGTCGATTCGCCCACGGGTCACGGCTAGGCACGCCGCAACGGGCTCCAGGAATGCACCGGCCATGTCAGAGATCCGATCCGGAATCGCATACACATTTCGAGCCGGCACCCTGACGAGCTCGCTGAAAGCACCATCCTGATGAATGCCAAGCATTTCAATATAGTCTCCGCGAGGACACGGATCTCCCGGCGCCAGCGGATTGAGAATCGGAAAAACCGAGACGCGCATTCCGGCATCCACGTGAATGACGCTATCCCCTTTCGCGACAACGACTCCCGTAAACTCATGCCCCAGGATGCGCTGATCCGGACAGGGGATTCGACCGGCGGCCGCCGCGAGATCCGTTCGGCACATGCCGGCCATGGAAACACGCACGAGAACGTCATCCGGCTGTTGGATCCGGGGTTCAGCCACCTCCTGCAGCGCTGGTCCAGACCCCGCCTTCACGATCGCCCTCATCGCCAGTCCTTCATTCGAGACTCCGCCCGGGCTCTTCGAACTCGACGAACCCATCAATAGATTTTCGTTCCCGAATTTTCTCGAGCACCTGTTTTCCCTCAGGATCTTGAAGAATTTCGATCAAAGCCTGCTTCAAGGCTGACTGAGTACTGGACTTCACCCGGGAGGACACGGCGATTATTCCATTCGAGATCGGTCGAGATCGGGCAAGCTCTCGTACTCCGGATAGATCCAGGGCCTTTCCGTGTACCCGAATTGCCCCGGCAAACACGGCCACGGCATCGAAGTCCTTGTTCACGAGACCCTTGAGACTATCCAGATGGCTGGTAGTGAATTCGACGGAACCCAGATCCCGGAGGGGGTCAAGTCCTGCCGCTCGCAGTATCTGATTCGCTGACTGGAACCCCGACCCGGAATAACGGGAAACGTAACCGAATGAACGGCCACGAAGGTCCGCGACCTCATCGATCCCGGAGTCCTCACGTACGAGAATGACGCCCTCGAAGGTGGAGGACCCGTTGCGAACAACGTGGGCCAACCCCCGAACGTCCATCCGTGACTTTTCCAGGTCGTGAATCGTACTCGAGAACCAGCCGATCTCGGCCTTTCCGGAGCGAAGAAGGTATCCCAGGTCCTCGTATGCCGGACTCAACACCAGCTGGACCTCTTGTCTCATCCTCGAGGAAAGATAATCGCAAATCGTTTGATACACATCTTGCAGGGAGGCATCGTCGTCCGTCGGCAGGACACCGAGCCTGAGAGATGCCCGCTCGGATGTCTCGATCGTTACCTGGATCCGCGGAACCCGCTCGCATCCAAGAGAACCCAGAAGAGATAGTGCGATCGCGACCACGAACCATCGTTTCATCCCATCTCTCCTTCAAGGATATCAAGGTAGATCTCGCGCGGCTTCCCTCGAGGCAACCGACACTGGGAATAGGCAAATGCTTCCCGACGCACCTGCTCAGAATACTGTGCCAGGATCTCGAACAACTCCTTCTGCAGATCGGGCGGCAACCATTGCTCAAGGATCGCCATGGAAAGGGAGCTCAGGTGCTGATCGCCGGCCAGAACCGCGCGCAGTGCCTTCAGCGTACGATCAGGCTCCGTCGTGAACATGGATGCGAGGGCAACCACATGGGCGAGCCAACGTCGTCGATCATCACGAATGCGGTCGACTCGATCCGGATCCTGTTCCGGACCATGGAGCTCGATGTCGCCAGACATGAGTACAGATTCGAGGGCGACAGCTTTCCACAGTTTAGTAACGATTCGCGCAACATGCGTCACAGATTCTTCCGGGTCGGAAGCGGGTAAAAAATGCTTCAAGAACACATATCCCTGTGGACACTGATCTGGCCCTCTCTGAGAGAGATATTTCAAGAGATCATGCACGATGAGACAACCGGACGCATCGGGACTCGCAGTCAGAATGCGCCGAATGACAAGAATCAGGTCCCGGTCGTCGCAGCTCTTCACGAGAGCGATGAGTGAGGGGACGTCCCCCAAATTTTCGAGTTCTATTCCCTTGAGCAAGACCTGAATCTTCGTGTCATCAGAAGTTCCACTGATGGTTGCGACCAGGCGGGAACGCGCATGGGAATCGAGGCCGTCGCCGATCTGCACCAGGGAATCGATGGCACCATCTCGAATACGTTTCACTCCTTGTTCCAGGAGTGTCAGCACTTTCGCATCGTCTTCGATCTGAATGCGATCTCGAAACCGCTGAGCAATCGAAGGATCCGAGACTCCTGTCAACGCGCGGATCGATGCGGCGCGAACCGATGGCGACGGATCAGCAATGAGGTCCAGAAGTTCTGGAACGAAGAACGAATGCCCCAGCTTCCCCATGACCGAGGCGGCTGCCGCGCGCAGTTGTTCGGAGCTATCCGGAGACAGAATGCCCCGGAGGGCCGAGGCGGCGATCTCGATGGTCTCCGAATCACCACAGCGGCCAACCAAACCGAGAACGGCCGCAGCCCTGACTCGAGCCGATTCGGAAATCAGTCGATCACGGACCAGCGAAAGAACTTGCGGATTCCCGGCAACATCACCGAGAGCCTCGATCACATGGCTCTGAACACGGGGGTCTGCGTCATCAGCCAGAAAAATCAAGGCATCCTCGATTCCCCGTGAACCCGTTCGTTTCGTGGTGGTGACGAGCCGCCCCTGAATCTCCGGATCCCGTTCCGCGAGCAGCCTCTCTTTCAATAATCCGATCGCCAGGTAACGGGTGAGAAGTGGAATCTCCTCGGCGGCACGAATCCTGAACTCTGGATCAGGAGCCCCCACCATCACTTTCAGTGCGGCGTATCGACTCTCATCGTCGCCGAGCGTGAACTCAGCGGGAGCCTCGTCTGCTGTGAGGACAACCCCTTGATCGACGGCTTCTGTCAACGCATTCATGTAGACGCCGCCCGTCTTCAGGGCCACCAGAACGTTGATACTGGCCACCAAGAACAGCAATCCGATCGTATAGTGAATGCTGAAGTTCTTGGCGAGCGGAACGAGAGCAACCGAGGAAAGAAACGCCCCGGTGCCACCCATCAGGGCCATCGTTACCAAAGTGTGCTGCTTCTTTGCCCCCGGTATTCCAGCAACCAGAACCTGACGCACAGGTCGGTAGAAGACTTCCGACCCCATCACATAGCAACAGAAACACGCCAGCGTGACCGCGAAGGTCGTGTGCAGCCAAGAGCCCAGGGAAGCCAGCGCCAGAATCCCCGGAAACAGGATGGCCACGACACCGACCCGGAAGGTCCGGAGGAGGTATCCCGAAAGCATGAACTGCATCCCGATGACAGAGATCATCATCGTCGCCTCGAATGTGCCCGAGAAGCTGGCCATGGTCTCAGCGCTGGTGAAATGCTCGCCTAGGGCGTGAGCGTAGATGAAATCGGCGAGATTGCGAATAGCCACCATCGAAAGCTCCATCATGCCAATGATGCGAGCAAGTGAAGATTTCATGAACCCTGTCACAATTCCCCGCAAGAGAGCGATCTTTTCACGCCGGAAGGAGTAAACGCCTAAGGGTTCCTTCAAGAGCGTGGAAGCACCTGATCCGTCGGCGGAGTCGTTGACAGATGAAGAGATTTTCGCGTCGACTTTTCCTGTCGGGATTCGGACGTCAGCTGGGTTAAGACGGCATACATAGGACAGAATCAGAACCGAAATCAGTAGGACTCCCCATATGCAGAGGTAGGTCCCGGTCAAACCCAGAAGCTCTATCGAGGGTCGAAGCGCAATTTCTCCGAAGACGATGCCCCCTGCGCTCGCTGCCATGATCTTTGGCCCCATGGTCTTTGTTTCTCTCAACGGGAGGACTTCTGTCACAATTCCGACAGCAAAAATTCCCCAAAGAAACTTGCCTACCCGCGCCACCACGTACATGAAGCAGAGCACGACAACACGCGTACTTTCTATTCCCAGCGACAGAACCAGAAGGATGCCGAGGTACCCGATGAGAGTTCCCTGGACGAGTCGACTGCTCGATCGAGGAGGACTCAACATCACCAGGATGAGGATCGGCATGAACAGGAAGTTCACGACGAGCAGAGCGTACGGTAACATCTCGACCCCTGCACGATTCACGAGGAGGGTTCGAGAAAGAACGCCCACCAGATAAGAACTCATCTCCGCGAGAAAGAAGAATGCAGCAAGAGCCAGCGCGCTGTGGCGCCCGGCGGCCTGGGAAACATCGACTTTCCGGGCTATCCCTCGGGCTTCTTGTTTTCTTGCTGCCATCTGATCAGGAAAAGATAAGAGGTGGTTTAACTCAGACCCTGTCCGGGATCTACAGGATCCTGATTCTCCGTGGTCTCTGATTGAGGCGGATCAACGTCCCTCGTCGTCTGTCCAGGATCCGGGCGTGAATCCTGGAGACTTCGGGAGGGAGCCTGTCTCAGCGTCCACGTTTCCTCGAGGATCTTGGTTCGATGCAGATATGAGACCAGGTCGTTAAAGGCGGCTCCTGCCTGGCCGATTTCGTCCGATCGACCGACCTCCAAACGGTGCGCCAGCTCGCCTCGACTCACACGCTGGATGCCATCGGTCAGTCGGAGGATGGGTTTCACCAGACTGGAGGCCAAAAAAACGCCCAGGATGGCCGAAAACAGAATGCCGAGGGCCACGTAGGACCCGATCGCCCCTAGCAGTTCCGGCAGGAACTTCTGGACCTGAGAGTACGGTCGCGCGGCGATGACACGCAGATCGATCTCCGGAAGTCCGGTGACGGCAAGGAGAAGGTCCTCCCCATCCATGGTCGAGCGACCGATACTCGGTTCCTGATCAGCATCTCTTCCGCCCATTCCCTGATCGCAGTGAATTCTGCGAACAACGGTCTTCCCCACATCGCCCAGGCTGGCGAGCACCTCCCCGTCGCTGGAGACCAGATACACCCGGGTGTCTCCAATGAACTCCCAGTCGTCGAGCATCCGCTGGAGCGCGAGCCCAAAGATGTGAACACGACCAACGACGACGCCCACGGCCGTCCCGTCATTCAGGAACGAGGGTACCCGCTCGATGAACGTGAGGAACCGCATGTGACCGGCTTCCGACTGGCGGTTCGTCGCTCGAACATCGACATCGGGAGTAGCTCCTGACTTGAGTCGATCCAGAACGCCCGAGGGAAGCCTATCTCCCTCGGACGGCTCATCGTGCCCCGCATGGCTCAACGGATACCCATCGATATCGTAGAGAATCACCGATCGAAAGGCCGGGTTGAGGCTTTGAAACTCCTCGAGGGCGCCGCGGCTTCGACGAGGATCCAATGCCTGAAGATCCCGGGTACGTGCCAGCCGATTCAGACGGCTTCGGAATTCTTTCAGATCCGCCCGGATGTTCAATCGGACCTGCCGCACTAGCACCTGATGCTCCCGCACGATCTGC
>Ga0066641_10001446_pt1 | contig 10870 bp, 10 predicted proteins | sample CryGeyCG2114_065_FD_59509 | JGI IMG/M metagenome (GOLD analysis project Ga0066641, IMG submission 59509) | Groundwater microbial communities from aquifer - Crystal Geyser CG12_big_fil_rev_8/21/14_0.65 | ecosystem: Environmental > Aquatic > Deep subsurface > Groundwater | place: USA: Utah: Grand... | reverse complement strand
TATGGCTATAAACAGAGATACTGTTAAATATACGGCTAATCTGGCAAGGATAGAGCTGTCGGATAAGGAATTGGACCACTTTACAGACCAATTAGGCAGGATTCTGGCGTATGTAGATAAACTTAATACGCTGAATGTCGCCAAACTTGAACCCACTAGCCATGTCCTGGAGATGAAAAATGTATACAGAGACGATATTGTAAAAAAATCATTGCCAGCGTCTGAAGTTATAAAAAATGCGCCAAGCAAAGAAAATAATTTATTTAAAGTTCCTAAGATTATAGACACTGAGGCATGATGGAATTAAATACCCTTACCGCGCATACTCTTATAGAACTTCTTAATAAAAAAAATATCTCGCCTATAGATATATGCAATAGTATTATTAATAAGATAGAAAAGACGGAGAAAAACCTTAACGCCCTGGCGCATTTTGACAAAGAAAAAGCTTGCCAAAGATGCGAAGACCTTAGAAAAGGCGCTGAGAGAGGCAAACTTTGGGGTATCCCAATTTTTATAAAAGACAATATCTCCGTTAAAGACGAGCTAACCACATGTTCTTCAAAAATCCTCAAAGATTTCAGGCCTCCTTATAACGCAACTGTAATAGAAAAACTCGTAGCCATGGATGCGGTGCTAATGGGCAAGACCAACATGGACGAATTTGCATTCGGGTCATCCACGGAAACTTCTTGTTATGGCCCGACCAGGAACCCATGGGATTTGGAAAGAATTCCAGGAGGCTCGTCAGGCGGTTCTGCAGCAGCCGTAGCAGGAGATGAAGCTATTTTTGCGCTCGGCTCAGATACAGGAGGTTCTATAAGGCAGCCTGCCGGAGTGTGCGGAGTCGTAGGGCTAAAGCCGACATACGGAAGGGTTTCCAGATACGGCCTTATAGCGTTCGCGTCTTCTTTGGACCAGATAGGACCGATTACAAAAGACGTAGAAGACGCGGCGATTTTATTAAAAGCCATATCAGGCCACGATGAAATGGACTCTACTTCCGCTAATATACCTGTTCCGGATTATGCATCCGGCATGAAAAAAAATATCAAAGGCTTAAAGATAGGAATCCCAAAAGAATATTTTATTGAAGGCTTGGATAAAGAAGTCAATGATTCAATCAAGCTGGCTATAGAAAAGCTGGAATCTCTCGGCGCAGTTTGCGAAGACATGAGCCTGCCGCATACGGAATACGCGGTAAGCGTCTATTATTTAGTCGCGACAGCTGAGGCAAGCTCAAACCTCGCGAGGTTTGACGGAGTTCAGTACGGCCTAAGGTCGGAAAATATAAAATCGATAATAGATATGTATAAAAAGACGCGCAAAGAAGGATTCGGGGACGAGGCAAAGCGCAGGATTATTTTGGGGACGTTCGCTCTTTCCAGCGGATATTACGACGCATATTATTTGAAGGCGCTGAAAGCCAGGACGCTGATAAGAAAAGATTTTGACGAGGCGTTCAAGAAATTTGACGCGATAGTTACGCCTACTTCTCCCACTGCCGCATTCAAGATAGGGGAGAAAATAAGCGACCCTCTTACCATGTATCTTTCGGATATATTTACAATCTCCGCAAACCTGGCAGGCATTCCGGGTGTATCCATACCGTGCGGATTTACAAAAAATAATCTGCCCGTAGGGCTTCAGATACTCGGAAAGCCTTTTGACGAAGAGACTATTTTAAAAGTAGCGTATAATTACGAACAGAATACAGAGTGGCACAAAAGAAAGCCAACTTTATAATATGCCATACGAAATTGTTATCGGCTTAGAGGTTCATTTACAGCTCAACACCAAGAGCAAAGTATTCTGTGGATGCAGCACGGATTTCGGCTCCACGCCTAATACGCAGACCTGCCCTGTATGCCTTGGCTTTCCAGGCAGCCTGCCTGTTTTAAACAGGCGCGCGCTGGAGCTTGGGGCAAAAGTTGCAATTGCTTTAAATTGCCAAATTGCGAAAAAAATAAAATTTGACAGAAAAAATTATTTTTACCCGGATCTTCCAAAGGATTACCAGATTTCCCAGTTTGATCATCCGCTGGCCCAGCGCGGCAAGCTTGCTATCATTGCCGGAGAAACGGAAAAGAATATAAGAGTAAGGAGAGTGCACCTGGAAGAAGACACCGGAAAACTTTTTCATCAAAAAGACTCAAGCCTTATAGATTTCAACAGGTGCGGGATCCCGTTATTAGAAATAGTAAGCGAGCCTGATATGAATTCTCCGGAAGAAGCGTATCTGTATCTCACGGCCTTAAAATCAATTTTAGAATACCTGGATGTTTCTGATTGCAATATGGAAGAAGGCAGCCTCAGATGCGACGCTAATATATCCCTTAGAAACAAGGGCGACAAAGAGCTTGGAACAAAAACAGAGATAAAAAATATGAATTCATTTAAAGGCGTGAGGCTGGCGCTTGAATATGAAGCAAAACGCCAGGCGGATTTATTGGAAAAAGGCCAAAGAATTATTCAGGAGACTATGCTTTATAATGTAGAAAAAGGCGTTACAGAACCGATGAGGTCAAAAGAAGAAGCGCACGATTACAGGTATTTTCCAGAGCCGGACCTGGTGCCTTTTGATTTCGAAGAAAGCCTTTTGAATGCCATAGAAAAAGACATACCCGAGCTCCCTGAGCCTAAAAAAAATAGATTCATAAAAGACTACCGGCTTTCAAACTATGACGCCGCAATAATGGCTTCTGATAAAAATACCGCGGATTATTTTGAAAGATGCGCGGCTTTATATGAAAATCCAAAAACGATTACTAACTGGATTATGGGGGACGTTTCTGCGTACATGAAAGACAACAATGTATCAATAAAAGATTTAAATTTGAAACCAGAAAATCTCTCAAGTATGCTTAAGATGATAGACAGCAACATTATTACCGGAAAGATTGCAAAAACTCTTTTAATAGAAGCTATACAAACAGGCAAAGATCCTGAAAAATTAGTAAAAGAAAAAGGCCTTGAGCAGATTTCCGATATTGGTTTATTGGAAGCTGCAACAGGCAGCGTTATTGCTGAAAACCCAAAATCGGCGGAGGATTTTAAGAACGGCAAAGATAACGCTATAATGTTTCTTGTAGGAAAAGTGATGCAAAAAACAAAAGGAAGAGCTAATCCCAATAAAGTGAACGAGATGCTCAGGGAAAAATTGAAAGGAGTAAAATGAAGAAAAGAATAGTTTTGTTGCTGGTTATGGCGAGTTTTGCGATAGGCATTGCGACACACAATATCAGTTTTGCAGAAAAACAACAAGAGCAGCAAAAACAGAAAACAGACGATCTCTATAAAGAGTTGGAACTCTTCTCAGACGCCATAAGCGTAATCCGGGCAGATTACGTTGAAGAAAAAACATCAAAAGATCTTATATACGGCGCGCTAAAAGGAATGCTGTCATCTCTGGACCCTTACAGCCAGTTTATGGATCCTGATACTTACAGCGAGATGAAAGTGGAAACAGAAGGCGAGTTTGGAGGCATAGGCATAGAGATCACTTTAAAAGACGACCTTCTTACGATAATATCCCCTATTGACGATACGCCTGCGTATAAAGCTGGGATTAAGGCCGGGGATAAGATTGTAAAAATAGACGGTTCTACCACAAAAGACCTCACGCTTATAGACGCGGTCAAAAAACTAAGGGGCAAACCAGGCACAGATGTAACTATTATAGTCCTCAGGGAGTCCGATAAAAAACTTCTGGAGTTTACGATAACAAGATCTATAATTAAAATAGCGAGCATTAAAAAAGCTGAGATGCTGGAACCAGGCATCGGTTATATCAGGCTTACCGAATTTCAGGAAAATACGCCGAAAGATATGTCTGATGCGCTGAAAAAATTAGAAGCGGAAGGCCTGAAAGGGCTTATACTGGACCTTAGGAATAATCCGGGCGGGCTTTTAGATGTAGCGGTTGATGTGGGAGGAAAATTTATCCAGGAAGGCAAAATAATTGTCAGCACAAAAGGAAGGGTTGAAGGGCAGAATATAGAATTTAAATCTAGAAATAAAAATAACCATCTGGATTACCCGATAGTGGTCCTTATAAACGGCGGCAGCGCATCCGCGTCTGAAATCGTAGCGGGCGCGTTACAGGATTACAAGAGGGCGATTCTTTTAGGAACAAAAAGCTTCGGCAAAGGTTCTGTCCAGACAGTTGTGCCTATGCCGGATGGTTCAGGAATAAGGCTTACCACAAGTAAATATTTTACCCCGAATGGCCGCTCCATACATGGGCTAGGCATAATGCCTGATATTGTAGTTGAATACGAAGAGAAAACTCTTAAGGACAAAGAAGTGGACAAAGAAACAGCCTTGCTGGAAAAATTAATGGACAGTAAAGAAAAAACACCCGAAGAAAAAGCAGGAGAGAAAAAGAAAAAAGAGCTGGATAATCAGCTGTTAAGAGCGATGGACGTGCTCAAAGGAATAGTTGTATACAGCGGGAAGTAAACACATGTTAATTATAGGCATTGAAACTTCCTGTGACGAGACAGCGGCTAGCGTAGTAAAAAATGGCGTAGATATTTTATCAAACGTAATTTCATCCAGCCTTAAGCATCATAAGAAGTTTGGCGGGGTTGTTCCTGAAATAGCGACAAGGCACCACGTAGAAAATATAGACAAGGTAATAACCCGTTCTTTGCATGAAGCAGACATTGGGATAAGAGATATAGACGCTTTGGCCGTGACAGACGGGCCTGGGCTTATGGGCGCGCTTTTAACCGGCATCTCGTGCGCTAAGGCTATGAGTTATTGCCTTGATAAACCGCTTATTGCCGTAGATCACTTAAAAGCCCATATATATTCCGCTATAATGTTTAAAGATGCGCCTCGTTTTCCATTCATAGGCCTTGTTGTTTCAGGAGGCCATACAAGGTTGTATCTTGTAGAAGATTTTGATAAATTTAAGTTGCTCGGAGATACGGTTGATGATGCTGCTGGCGAGGCTTATGATAAAGTTGCGAAAATTTTAGGGCTGGGCTATCCAGGAGGGCCTATTATTGACGTTTTGGCAAAAAAAGGCAATCCAGACGCAATAAAATTTACTTGCAAAGCCGTAAAAGACACCTTAAATTTTAGCTTCAGCGGGATAAAGACAGCGGTGTTGTATTATGTGCAGGGATACGACGGGGCACGGGGCACGGGGCACGGGGCAAATAGCAAAGGGCAAAGAGTGGCGAGAAAAGAGGATATTTGCGCTTCTTTTCAGGAGGCGGTTTTAAGAGTTATTGTGGGAAATTCCATAAAAGCGATGGAGGGGCATAAAATAAAATCTCTTGTTATAGGCGGAGGGGTAAGCGCAAATTCCAGGCTCAGGGAAATGATGCGAAGAGAGGCCAGATATAGAAATCTTAAATTATATTTTCCGCCTCTAAATTTATGCTCGGATAACGCTGCGATGGTGGCAGGCCTTGGATATAGATTATATAAAAAAGGTTTTCGATCGTTGTTAAATTTTACGGCTAGATTATAACTAAAGGAGAAAGCGTGATTATGTTGACTGACACTCAAGTAATACTACGTTTATTTCTTGCCGTGGTGCTAGGTGGCATCATAGGTTTTGAGAGAGAGAAACACAATAAAGGGATGGCAGGCCTTAGGACTCATATACTTGTAAGCGTAGGTTCCGCGCTTATAATGCTTGTTTCAATACATATATTCGAGATTTACGCAGGCAAAGCTCCCGTAGACCCTGCAAGAATAGCTGCGGGAGTAGTGACGGGTATAGGTTTTTTAGGCGCTGGAACCATTATCCGCTCAGGCGAATCTTCCGTAAAAGGGCTTACTACAGCAGCTAGCCTTTGGACTGTTTCAGGCATAGGGCTGGCGATTGGCTGCGGCTTCTACATAGCTGGCTGGGCAACTGCTGTCATAGTGTTTACCACATTATATCTTTTAAGAAAATTGCCCGTTGAGGAGGAAAAACAATAATAAAGTTTACATCCTGACAATGTTGATTTTGTAAACTTTATACCGAAAGGGGGAATCGTATGCTAAAGCGAGACAGGAATGAAAAGAAAATTTTAGAAGTAGATGCTAGCATGCAGGGAACTCTCATGTTTAAAGATCCTGTGAATTTGAGGATAAACGGAAGTTTTGAAGGCAAGCTTGACACAAAAGGTAGTCTTATAATAGGCGAAAACGCTTCTGTTCACGCGGATATAAACGGCGATGAAATAATAATAGGCGGAAAAATTACAGGTAATATTGTTGCTGCGAATAGCTTAAAGGTTCTTTCAAATGCCCATATAGTAGGCGATATAAATACTCCAAGCCTCAGCGTAGAAACAGGCGCGATTATTCATGGAAAATGCCAGATGCTCACCGGAGCTAGCATGAAAGGCGGTATTTTTAATATAGACGAGCTTGCGAAATACTTAGAGGTAGAAGTTTCTAATATACTTGAGTGGGCAAATTCAGGCAAGATCCCTGCTTTTAAAGAAGGGAATGACTGGAAATTTGAACGGCCCAGAATAGAAGAGTGGATTGCAAAAGAGAAAGCAAAATAAGCGCATAAAGTTGACAAAACTGACATTGTCAGAATGTAAAGATTATGATGAAGAGATTTTTGACTTCTAAGGAAGCGGCTGATTATCTGGGAGTTACTGAAGATGAGTTGAATAATTTATCCAAAACTCATCAAATTAACGCATACAAGATAGGAGGCATATACACCAGATTCAACGTGGATGATCTGGAGGGGTACCGCAGAAAAGGCGTAACAAGAGGCAACAAAAATTATAGTTATAACAAATTCGACAGCCTAAAAGATTTTTTCTATTTCAATGATTTTTATATATACTCGATTATTATAATAATTTTCATTTTATATTTTATTTTCAAATAATTTATGCTTTCTAAAAAATATATTAAATCAATATTAAATAAGCTTTACTCTAAGAAGACTTCTGTTAAAAGCGCCATGGAGGCATTAAAAAATCTTCCTTACGAAAATTTAGGGTTTGTCAGGCTGGACCACCACAGGGTTTTTCGCAAAGGTTTTGGAGAAGTTGTTTACTGCGAGAATAAAACCCCTGACCAGGTAAAGAAAATAACAAAAGTTCTTTTAATGCATAGAGAACCCCTGCTCCTTACGCGCGCCAAAAAATCTTTGTACGATTTTTTAAAAGAGGATTTCCCTGTATTAAAATATAATGAGCCCGGAAAGGTTATATACCTAAAAAAAGGCGGGTTAAAAAACAATAAAACGGTTTTAATACTAACTGCGGGCACAAGCGATATCCCCGTAGCTGAAGAAGCCAGGATAACTCTTGAAGTCATGGGAAACAGGGTAAAAACCATTTACGATGTAGGCGTTGCGGGAATACACCGTCTGCTGGATAAGTTGCCGGAAATTTCAAAAGCAAATGTTATTATAGTAGTGGCAGGCATGGAAGGCGCTCTGGGAAGCGTGATCGGCGGGCTTACTGACAAGCCTGTTATCGCAGTGCCGACAAGCGTTGGCTACGGTTCCAGCTTCAAAGGCATCGCGCCTTTACTTACAATGATGAATTCCTGCGCTCCGGGAGTCACGGTAGTGAATATAGATAACGGATTCGGAGCCGGTTACTTCGCAAGCTTAATAAACAAGTAACAAACTTGACAAAACTAACATTGTCAGAGTGTCAAGTTTATGGAGTGCGCGTTATGGGGAAAAAGTTTTTGAAAGATACGATATATGTTGTTGAAACGAATATTGACGACATGAGCCCTGTTGTATATGAAACAGTTTTTGAAAAATTATACAACGCGGGGGCGTTAGAAGTGTTTCTTACGCCTGTCCAGATGAAAAAGATAAGGCCCGGTATTTTACTTACGGCGCTGGTACGGAAGAATACATTAGAAAAAATAACAGAAATTATCTTAAGAGAAACCACCAGCTTCGGCGTTAGATATTATGAGGCAAAAAGGTTAAAACTTTTTCGGAAAACAGAAGAAAATATGGATGGATGGAGAAATATAAAAGTAAATAAAGGCTATATGGGCAAAGAACTTGTCAGGGTTTCCCCGGAATATAACGATTGCAGAAAAGCCGCCTCTAAAAAAAATATCCCAATTAAGGATCTTGTATGACAAAACAGCGCGAGATCATCAAAGAGGTTGTAAAAAATATAGGGCTTCTGGACGACTATAAGATTTCCAGAGCGCTTGATGAACAGTTCACCACCAAGGAGCGGCTTGTTAAGATAATGATCAGGTTAGGTTATATAGAAAGCGAAAATACCGGGAACGCCCTGATGTCGCAGGCAAGCATCCTTCCCGCGGATATCAAAATGGAAGATATTGATTTAAAAATAACCAACAAGATGTCTCCGGAACTTGCCATCAACCATAGGATAGTCCCTCTTAAGCTCCTGGGCAAAACGCTTTTTCTTGCAACAGACGACCCTATTAATTTTCTTGCGGCTGATTTTTTTGAAAGGGTAACCGGCTTCAGCGTGAATATTACGCTTTCCAGCCAGGACGATATAGATAAAGCTCTGGTAAAATTCTACGCATTCAAACAAAAGGAAAAGCTGAATTCTAGTTTTAAAAAACCGCAGGAAGTCTCCAAAGATGCAAAAATAGATGAAGATAAATCCATTGTAAAGCTGGTGGCCATGCTGGTGGAAGACGCGTTAAAAAAAAGGGCGGGCAATATCCACATAGAACCCCTGGAGCAAAAAATCCGTGTCAGGTACAGGATTGACGGAATACTCTATGAAACGCAAGGCTATCCTAAAGAGCTGCAGAGTCCTATTATAAACAGGCTAAAGGCTCTGGCGGGAATAGACACAGCGGAAAGCCAGTTTCCTAAGAATGGAAGGATAAAGATTCTTTCAAAAAATAGAGAGATGGGGCTTGTGGTATCCACTTTGCCTGCAACGCACGGAGAAAGCGTAGTAATAAAGGTCCTTGATAAAAGCAATTTCATGGTGGGATTGGAAGACGTGGGGTTCCTTCCAGAAAACAAGAAAGATTTTGAGAGATTGATAAGCCTTCCAAGCGGAATGATTTTAGTTACAGGCCATGCGGGAAGCGGGAAAACTACCACACTATATGCAGCGCTGAAACATATAAATCAAAAAGAGATAAAAATTATTACAATTGAAGATCCTATAGAATATGAATTGGACGGCATAAATCAGGTGCAGGTAAACCCCCAGGTCAACCTTACATTTGCAAGTGGCCTATGCTCAATGTTAAAGCAAACGCCGGACATTATAATGGTAGGGGAAATAAAGGACCTGGAAACAGCGGAGATAGCCGTCCAATCAGCCCTTACAGGCCATCTTATCCTCAGCGCGTTTTGCGCGGATGATGCGGTAGGGGCTATTACGAGATTTATAGATATGGGCATAGAACATTATTTAGCGGCTTCTTCAATCCGGGGCGTCCTAGCTCAGAGGCTGGTAAGGACAATATGCTCGTCTTGCAGAGAAGCCTATTCGCCTTCAAAAGAAGAGATGTTTATCCTTTCTATCGATACTGAACGGTTAAAAGATTTCGAACTTTATAGAGGTAATGGTTGTTCCAATTGTAACAATACCGGCTATAAAGGCAGGATGGGTATCTATGAACTTCTGGTAATGAACGATGACATAAGAGAGCTGGTCATGAAAAACTCTTCCGCAAGCGCTCTGTATAAAAAGGCGAGAGAATCCGGGATGAAAACGCTGAAAGAAGACGGCTTGGAAAAAGTAAGGCGCGGCTATACAACCATTGAAGAAGTATTGAGGGTAACGCAAAATGCCTGACAATGAAAAATCTTTAGATGAAGCCATACTCGAAGCGAAAAAATCGCTCGGGGAAGCGCCTGATGATTGCAAAGCGGGATGCGCTATTGAAAAATTAAAAGAGATAGCTTGCTCCGCGCCTATTGTAGGACTTTTAAATACGATCTTGTCGCATGCGGTAAAAGAAAAAGCTTCAGATGTGCATTTTGAGCCTTTTGAAAAAGACTACAGAATACGGTACAGGATAGACGGCACATGTTACGATGCCGCCCGCCCTCCCAGAGATTTAATCTTTGCGATAAATTCAGGGATCAAAGTCATGGCAAACCTTGATATAGCAGAAAACGTTCTCCCTCAAAATGGAAGCGCAATTATGGCCTTGGGAGAAAAGGCTGTGGAGATAAAGGTCTCTACGATTCCGACTCTTTACGGCGAAAGCATAGCCGTAAGAATCTTTGATAAAAGCGCATCAAGCCTGTTCCTTGATCAAATAGGAATGGACAGCAATATCGAATCAAAAGTCAGGGAAATAATAAAAAAACCAAGGGGCATTTTTCTTATAGCAGGCCCTGCCGGCAGCGGGAAGGCCACTACGCTGTATTCCTGCCTGGCAGAAATAAATAAAATAGACCGTAAAATAATGACAGCCGAAGACCCGATTGAGCATGACATAGAAGGCGTTATTCAAGTTGCCGTAAATACAAGAACAGGCCTTAGTTTTGCCAGGATACTAAAGTATATCTTAATGCAGGATCCGGATATTATCATGGTAGGAGAAATAAAAGACGCTGAAACAGCGGATATGGCTGTCCAGTCAGCGCTTTCAGGGCGCCTCGTGCTTAGCGCATTGAATGCAAATGATTCATTGGGAGCTATCGTAAAGCTTGTAAATCTTAACATAGAGCCTTTTTTAATAGCGTCTACCGTAAAGGCGGTGCTTGCGCAAAGGCTTGTCAGAAAAATCTGCTTTAAATGCAAAAAAGAATACGAGCCGCCGGAACACGAAATACTGGAGTTCGGCGCGTTAAAAGACAAGATAAAAGATGTAAAATTCTATAAAGGGGGAGGCTGCCCGGCATGTAACTTTTCCGGTTACAAAGGCCGCACAGGTTTATATGAATTATTTATAACGAATGACGCGA
>Ga0066641_10001436_pt1 | contig 10906 bp, 9 predicted proteins | sample CryGeyCG2114_065_FD_59509 | JGI IMG/M metagenome (GOLD analysis project Ga0066641, IMG submission 59509) | Groundwater microbial communities from aquifer - Crystal Geyser CG12_big_fil_rev_8/21/14_0.65 | ecosystem: Environmental > Aquatic > Deep subsurface > Groundwater | place: USA: Utah: Grand... | reverse complement strand
CCTGTGGATCCTGGTCTTTTCGTAAAGCTCCTCTACCTTCATCCCTTTTCGAAGCGCCTCATACATGATAAACTGCCTCTCGGACGTAGGGTACGCCAGCAAACCTTTCAGCTCGTCCAAGGATAATTTATTAAAATTTTTGGCAAACCCCAAACCATACCTGCCGGTCTCAAGGCTCCTGATAGATTTTTGAAACGCCTCTTTGTAAGTCTTGCCTATGCTCATTACTTCTCCGACTGATTTCATTTGGGTGCCAAGTTGGTCTTTCACATTTTTGAATTTTTCAAATGCCCAACGCGCGAATTTTATTACAACATATTCTCCTGAAGGAGTATATTTATCCAAAGTCCCGTCACGCCAGTATGAGATATCTTTCAAATCATCCCCCCCTGCCAGCCTGGATGACACATATGCAATTGGAAAGCCTGTTGCCTTTGACGCAAGGGCCGACGAACGCGATGTCCTCGGATTGATCTCTATGACCACAACCCTGTCATCTTCCGTATTATGCGCAAACTGAACATTTGTCCCTCCTATTACTCCTATGGCATCCACTATTTTATATGAATATTCCTGAAGTTTTTTCTGAAGCTCAGGCTTTACAGTAAGCATGGGCGCTGCGCAAAAAGAATCGCCTGTATGAATGCCCATTGGATCAATGTTTTCAATAAAACAAACCGTGATTTTATTTGATTTCGAATCTCTTACAACTTCAAGCTCTAATTCTTCCCAGCCTAAAACAGATTCTTCAATTAGAATCTGGCCTATCAAGCTGGCGGATATGCCTCTTGAAGCCACAACCTCAAGCTCCTCGTCATTATAAACAGCCCCGCCGCCTGTCCCGCCCATAGTATAAGCAGGCCTTACAATAACAGGATATCCAAGCTCATGCGCAATCTTAAGAGCTTCTTCCACATTATAAGCAGGAGAACTTGCCGGCATAGGAATCTTAAGCTTATTCATTGTTTCTTTAAATATTATCCTGTCTTCGCCTCTTTCAATAGCGTCCGCCTGCACCCCTATTATTCTCACGCCGTATTTTTCAAGCACGCCTTTTTTTGACAATTCGCTGGATAAGTTCAGGCCTGTCTGGCCGCCTAAATTCGGCAAAAGCGCATCCGGTCTTTCTTTTTCAATTATAGCTGTAAGAGAGTCTACGGTTAATGGCTCTATATAAGTATGGTCAGCCATACCGGGATCTGTCATGATAGTGGCAGGGTTGGAATTTACAAGCACTATTTTATATCCTGCTCTTCGCAATGCCTTGCAAGCTTGAGTGCCTGAATAATCAAATTCGCACGCCTGGCCTATAATAATTGGGCCAGAGCCTATTATTAAAACTTTATTTATGTCTTTTATCTTTGGCATATTTAACCTTTCCTAACCTAATCCCGTTCGGCGATCGGGATCCGGTCCCGATCGCCGAACGGGATAAATAGTTTTGCCTAATTTTTAGGCATTTCTATTCAAATAAAAAAAGCACTTCTAGCTACATATTTAGAAGCGCCTTCCTGATATTTACGCGGTTACTCACTAACATCGGTTATAATTATCTATGTTTTTCTCGTTCAGGTCAAGCAAAATAAGTCCCAAGATGTTGACAAAACTTACATTGTCACAATGTCAAGTTTATGCAAGTGGTCTTGAAGGGATTTTACTTGGAAATCACTTTTGAGAGTGGACTCTATGCCGTTTACCGCTGCTTGAGCGCCTGAGATAGTTGTTATGCATGGAATCCCGCGCATCACCGCGGCGTTTCTAATCGGCTTTGAATCAGACTGGCTTCTTTCGCCTGACGGGGTGTTTATGACAAGCTGTATCTGTCCTTTGCGAATATGGTCCAGTATTTCATTATGCCCTTCTCCTATCTTGCCAACCAAATGAGCTTTTATGTTATTTGAACGCAGGGCTTTATGCGTCCCTTTTGTAGCTAGTATTTCAAAACCCATGTCTTCAAGTTTTTTAGCGACAAAGACTATATTACGCTTATCCTGATTTTTAACGCTTATAAACACTTTGCCTTTTTTAGGGAGCGCCTGGCCCGCGGCTATCTGAGATTTGTAAAAAGCCATGCCGAATGTGGCGTCTATGCCCATCACCTCTCCCGTAGACTTCATCTCAGGCCCTAAGAGTATGTCAACCCCTGAAAATCTTGAAAAAGGCAAAACCGACTCTTTGACGGAGATATGGCTAACCTTTTTCTCCTCAGTAAAACCAAGCTCTTTCAATGTTTTTCCTGCCATTACCTTAGCCGCGATTTTAGCCAGAGGCACGCCTATCGCTTTGCTTACAAAAGGTACGGTCCTGGACGCTCGCGGGTTAACTTCCAAAACATATACTGTGTTCTGCTTAATAGCAAACTGTATATTTGACAGGCCTTTGACCTTCAGCCCCTTTGATATGGCGTGAGTATACTTTCTTATTGTCTCTACAGTATCATCGCTTAATGTATGCGGCGGCAGGACGCAGGCCGAGTCTCCCGAATGTATGCCAGCTTCTTCTATATGCTCCATTATCCCACCGATGACTGTAATTTCGCCGTCAGAGATCGCGTCTACATCCACTTCTATCGCTTCTTCTAAAAATTTATCTATTAAAATCGGATGTTTTCCCGAGACCTCTTTCGCCTCTTTTATAAATTCAAGCATTGAGCTTTCTTCATAAATTATCTTCATGGCCCTGCCTCCCAGGACATAAGAAGGTCTCACAAGAACCGGAAATCCTATTTTCTTCGCGATATTCAAAGCCTTTGCCGTTTTAGTAGTGGACCCGCTTTCGGGCTGGGCGATCTTCAATTTTTTCAGAAGTCTGGAAAACTTTTTCCTGTCTTCGGCTACGTCTATGGATTTAACGCTGGTGCCAATAATAGGGACGCCGGCTTTTTCAAGTTTCCTCGCGAGGTTAAGAGGAGTCTGGCCTCCGAACTGGACAATCACGCCGTCAGGGGCTTCCCTGTCGATAATATTCATCACGTCTTCAAACGTAAGAGGCTCGAAATATAATTTATCGGATGTGTCATAGTCAGTCGAAACTGTTTCAGGATTTGAATTTACCATTATCGTTTCATACCCGAGCTCTTTCAAACTAAACGCGGCATGGCAGCAGCAGTAGTCAAACTCGATGCCCTGGCCGATCCTGTTCGGCCCGCCGCCTAGTATCATTATCTTTTTCTTTTTTGAAGAGATCGCTTCGTTTTTTGTTTCATACGTTGAATAATAATACGGCGTATACGCCTCAAACTCCCCCGCGCACGTATCAACCAACCTGAAAACAGCTTTTATGAAATGATGTTTCCTGTAATTACGCACCTCTAGCTCGGTAGAGGAGGCTAATTCAGCTATTTGAGCGTCGCTGAACCCGTACTGCTTTGCCTTAAGTAATGTCTCAGATTTTATCTTTAATCTTCTTCTTATTTTTATCTTTAGTTTTATTTTGCTTTTAGATTTATGCCTTGAGGCTTTGACTATTTCTTTTTCCATCTCCACGATATCTTTTATATTCTCAAGGAACCACGGGTCTATCCCGGTAAGCTCGTGTATTTTTTCTACGCTATAACCTTTTTGCAGGGCGTATTTAACATAAAAAATCCTTGAGGCGTTTGGCTCTTCCAGGCGTTGCCTGATTTTTTCGTCGGTGATATTTTTGTAAGATTGTTTATTATCAAGGCCTGTATGCCCTATCTCAAGCCCCCTTAGCCCTTTTTGCAAAGCCTCCTTAAACGTCCTGCCTATCGCCATGGTCTCACCGACTGATTTCATTGATATGCCAAGCGCATCTTTTGCCTCTGGAAATTTTTCAAAAGTAAACCTGGGGATCTTCACTACGCAATAATCTATGGTCGGCTCAAATGACGCGGGGGTGACTCTAGTAATATCATTTCTTATTTCATCAAGCGTATAGCCAACCGCTAATTTAGCCGCGATCTTCGCGATAGGAAATCCCGTTGCCTTGCTTGCCAAAGCGGAGCTCCTGGAAACCCTTGGGTTCATCTCTATGACAACCATTCTCCCGTCTTTCGGATTTACAGCAAATTGTATATTTGACCCGCCTGTTTCAACGCCTATTTCCCTGATAATCGCAAGGCTAGCGTTACGCATTTTCTGATATTCTCTGTCAGTAAGGGTCTGGGCCGGAGCAACAGTTATTGAGTCGCCCGTATGAATACCCATTGGGTCCAAATTTTCTATTGAACAGATTATAACGACATTATCCAACCTGTCTCTCATCACCTCTAACTCATATTCCTTCCAGCCTAAGATAGATTCCTCTATGAGAATTTCGCTTATCATGCTGTTTTGAAGGCCTAGACTAGATATTGTTTCAAATTCCTCTTCAGTCCTGGCAGTCCCGCCGCCTGTTCCTCCAAGGGTAAAACTAGGCCTTATAATTACAGGCAATCCTATTTTTTTCATCGCCTTTTTAGCCTCTTCCATATTATAAGCCATCTCGCTTCTCGGGAGGTCAAGTCCTATTTTGAGCATCGCGTTTTTAAAACATTCTCTGTTTTCCGCTTTTTTTATGGCGTTATGATCAGCGCCTATCATTTTAACATTATATTTATCAAGGACGCCTGTTTCCTGAAGCTTCATGGCTGTATTAAGCGCTGTTTGCCCGCCTAAGGTAGGCAAAAGCGCGTCAGGTTTTTCTTTGGCAATTATTTTTTCAACAAATTCCGGAGTAATAGGCTCTATATAGGTAATGTCGGCTGTCTCAGGGTCAGTCATAATAGTGGCTGGATTAGAGTTTATAAGCACTATCTCAAAGCCTTCTTCTCTTAAAGCCTTGCAAGCCTGAGTGCCTGAATAATCAAATTCGCACGCCTGGCCTATGATAATAGGGCCTGAGCCGATTATTAAGATTTTGTGGATGTCAGTTCTTTTTGGCATAACTATTTTTCCATCATCTGTATAAATCTATCAAACAAATACCTCGAATCATGCGGGCCCGGGGAAGCTTCCGGATGGTACTGTACGGAAAATACCGGCAATTTTTTATGCGTCATGCCTTCAAGGGTATTATCATTCAAATTTATATGCGTCAGCTCTACCTCGTCTTTATTCAGGGAATTCATATCCACGCAAAAACCGTGGTTCTGCGAGGTGATTTCTATTTTGCCGGTCTTAAGATTCTTCACAGGATGATTCGCGCCTCTGTGCCCGAATTTTAATTTAAATGTCTTGCCGCCAAAAGCCAGGCCCAGCAGCTGATGGCCGAGACAAATTCCGAATACAGGCTTTTTGCCGAGAAGTTTTTTAATCTCTTCGATCGCATAAGTAACCGCTGCCGGGTCTCCCGGGCCATTTGACAGGAAGATACCGTCGGGATTTTTGGCTAAAATCTCGCTTGCGGAAGTATCCGCCGGGACAACTGTCATGTCGCATCCGGCGTCTATAAGGCATCGCAAAATGTTATATTTAATGCCAAAGTCCATTGCGATTACCTTAAAGCGAGCATTGTGGCATAAAGCGGAGGGTGTAAAGTAAATTGTTTTCGCGTTGTAGGATTTTCCGCAAGTAACTTCTTTCACCAGGTCCCTGCCGATAAGTCCCGGGGAATCTTTTGCTTTTTTAATAAGGCTTTCGGGGTTCAAATCTGTCGTTGAAATAATCCCTTTCATCGCGCCCTTTGTCCTTATGTGCAATGTAAGAGACCTCGTATCAACGCCTTCTATCCCTACAATATGATTTTCTTTCAGGTACTGGTCCAGGCTTTTTTCAGAACGCCAGTTACTGGCAATTTTGCTTCTTTCTTTTATTACAAAGCCCTCTATCTTTGGGCTAGAAGACTCTATGTCTTCTTTATTTATCCCGTAATTTCCGATAAGAGGGTAGGTCATTGTAACTATCTGGCCTTTATAGGAAGGGTCCGTCATTATCTCCTGGTAGCCGGACATGCTGGTGTTAAAAACAACCTCTCCCAGCCTTTCTCCGCTTGCTCCGAAAGAAACGCCTTCAAAAATCGTGCCGTCTTCCAACGCGATAAAAGCTTTCATAGCTATCCCGTATATAAAAAAACGTCCTGCTTTGTTAAAGCAGAACGTCCTTGTTCAGTATAAATACATGCATTGTATTTTTAAAGCCCTACATATTATCTATAAATACCCCTATTTAGTCAAGCTATTTCCCCCAATAAACTTGACAAAACTAACATTGTCACAATGTCAAGATTATTGAATAGACTCTACCCGGACTATTTCTGGGATTTCTTTTTTTAGCGCTGTTTCAACTCCGTTTTTGAGCGTCATCTGAGACATGGGGCAGCAGCCGCACGCGCCTTTCAGCTTAACTTTTACCACTCCGTCTACCACATCTACCAGCTCTATATCCCCTCCATCCTGCTGTAAAAGCGGCCTTATATTTTCTATCGCTTTTTTAACCTTCTCCTTCATGACTCCTCCCAAATTTTGTGAAACGGATTAAGTTACAAAATTTACATTATTTTGTAACTTTTGTACCTTGGCCCTATTCTATCGGGCGCTCTTTTAACGCTTTGAAGCTGACTCCTGACTCAGCTCCCGGAATCGGCGCGACAGATTCGGTTAAGAAAAATTTCTTATCCTTTATAGAGCCCTTCAGCTTTTCGGCTATCTCGACTGCCTTGGAATAGCTGGAAAGTGCGCCTGTAGGAACTTCCTTGCCTTTTACCGTAATCTTGCCGGTTTTCAGCTGGGCGTAATTTACCTCTCCTAAACTACCGGGTATGCAATTTGGATACGCCTCGCTATAATCGATTATCTGAGTCCAGATATCTTCGTCCTTTACCGAAGCGTACTTGCATATTTCCTCGTTTAATATAGGTATAGGAACGCCGATGCCAACAGTAAGAGTAACGCCGTACCCCTGGAAAGTAGTGCCTACTAAATAATCAGGGGACATCTGTTTCAAGTCGCCTATCACAGCCAGTGTGCCTGCGGGAGCTTGAGGAATCCCCGTATCTTTACGCTTCACGGTAGGAGAATGCTGCGTACCCTGCCATGCCACATAGCCTACTCCTCCCCCCAGAAAAATCTTCGTGCCAATGCCTATTGTTTTATAATGCGGATCTTTTAATAAAGGCGAAAGCTGTCCCGCCGAGCAATAATAAGCGTTCCCTATCTCAGGCTTCAACGCGCCCATATAGGTATAAATCATCCTTTTGGATAAATTCACAGCGCAGTTATAATTCTGATAGGCGTTCCTCATATTAAACAGCACTGCTTCATTGAGGTCTTTGATATTAATCAGGGTTTCTATTTTTTTGCGCGGATAACAGTCTGTGCCATAGGCCGTTCCTCTGAGGGCAACGTCTTTTCCCGCCACCAGCTCCTGTATCACATGAGCCCCGCCGTATTTAAATTCTCCGGGATACACTTTATTTCTCGGATCATCATCAGGAAGCGCTGTCGCGCCTAAGTATAGATCCACTGCCGCGAAGCCCGTATATGCAGGCACATCATTTACAGTAACAATTCCTCCGCCGAGCTTTATCCTCGGCTTTGAATGGCCTATATTAAAATACATCCCTGAAGAACACATTGGGCCGAATGTGCCTGTAGTAACAACATCTACTTTTTCAGCGGTCTTTTTAATCCCGTCTTTTTCGACAAGGTCTATTATTTCTTCCGCGGTTACAATAACTGCGGTTCCCTGTTTGATCTTCTCGTTTATCTCTTTGATTGTTTTTGCCATGCTTATCTACCCTCCGTTTCTAAAGTTTGAACATATCAGTAGAAAGATACCTTTCACCTGTATCGCATATAATAGTCACTATTACTTTGTTTTTATTTTCAGGTCTTTTAGCAATCTCAATAGCCGCAAATACGTTTGCTCCGCTTGATATGCCTGCCATAATCCCCTCTTCTCTGGCAAGGCGCTTTGCTGTTTCTATGGCCTCTTCATTTTTTACCTTAAAGATTTCATCTATCAGACTTTTCTCTAATACATCAGGCACAAAGCCTGCGCCTATACCCTGGATCTTGTGCGGGCCGGGCTTTCCGCCGGATAAAACAGGCGAATCAAACGGCTCAACGCCCACTGCTTTGAACCCAGGCTTCCTTTTTTTAATAACCTGGCTAACGCCTGTTATTGTGCCGCCTGTTCCTATTCCGGAAACCAGTATATCCACTTTACCGTCTGTATCTTTCCATATCTCTTCAGCGGTTGTATCTCTGTGAGCCTTAGGATTCGCCGGGTTTTTAAACTGCTGGGGCATAAAAGCTCCTTTTGTATTTTTTGTAAGCTCTTCCGCTTTTTCAATAGCGCCTTTCATGCCTTTTTCACCTTGGGTAAGGACTATCTCAGCCCCGAATAATTTTAAAATCTGACGGCGCTCAACGCTCATTGTCTCAGGCATTGTAATTATAAGCTTATAGCCTCTCGCAGCCGCTATAAAAGCGAGCGCGATACCTGTATTCCCGCTAGTAGGCTCTATTATGGTCCCGCCCGGGGCCAGGATGCCTCTTTCCTCGGCGTCTTTTATCATTGAAAGGCCGATCCTGTCTTTCACGCTGGATGCCGGGTTAAAAAATTCTAATTTAGCCAGGATATCGGCGCCAGTGCCTTTTGCTATTTTATTTAACCTGATTAGAGGCGTATTCCCGATAAGCTCCGTTATATCATTATAAATTTTAGCCATAGATTATCTCCCGTTCAAAGCGCTTAAATAGAATAAGAAGTGTTTCCTCCGTTATTTTTTATATTTTCAATTCTTCTGAGAAGCTCGGCAAATGTAACAGTATCGACCACCAAAGATGTGGCTGTATAAACCTGCGACCATATATCCTTAAATACGCAGTACGGGAAGTCCTGGCATTTTTCGTATTTCTTCTTGCCGGCGCACGCTATCGGCTCTATCGGCCCTTCTATAAATCTAATCACCTCTCCCACTGTTATGGTCTCAGGAGGCCTCGCCAAAAAATAACCGCCGTCTATGCCGCGTTTACTTCCCACAAAGCCGCCTTTTTTTAAAGTCAAAAGTATCTGCTCTAAAAATTTATTAGGGATATCCCCTTTTTTAGCCAGCTCCTGAATAGGCAACACTCCTTTATTATAGTGCATAGCCAGATCAAGTATGGTTTTTAAACTGTAATCGCCTTTATACGTTATCTTCATCGCAAACCTCTAATCTATATAATCACGATTAACTTGGTATAGATTATAACATCATAAAAAAATGTGTCAAGAACATTTTTTGTGAGGCTATCTATAAACTTCTCTTCTATGGCTGACTTTAATAATCTGTATTATCAGTTCGCGCTTAACTATGCTGTAGATAATCCTGTAATCGCCTACTCTATAAGAATATTTCCCTTTTAGATCAGCTTTAAGGGCTTTGCCCAAGAAAGGATTGGGCGATAAAATATTATACAGCACGTTAGCTATTCTGGCTTTAAGGCTATCAGGGAGGCTTTCTATGTCTTTTTTTGCCCGGGATGAGATTATTATAGCGTATACGTTCATTTGCCGAACACTTCTTCGAAGGTATGGACTCTCCCTTCTTTAATATCTTTTTCCGCCAGCTTTATATCTTTCATCAGCTTCTTGTCGCTCATTATCTCGATTGTTTCCAGCCAGCCCTCATAATCATCCACAGACATAAGCACCGCTTCCGGTTCGCCGCGGCGGGATATGATATAGCGGTCAAAATTAACCTTCACGTCCTTTATCACGCCTGCAAGGTTCTCCCTTAATTTTCTTGTAGATATGCTCTTTACCATATATCCACCTCCATATCAAGTGTACCATGTTGTGTACGCATTGTCAAGAATCTATCTATTTTTCCGCTATTCAGCCTTCTCTACTATATAAGACACATCTCGAGGCGGGATTCTTTCAAATATTTTATAAATAAAAAAGTCGTAGGACAGGTTTGAATCTGCCCTACGACTTCATTGAAACAACTTATAATAATTAAACTGTTACTTTTACTCTAGTACTTTATCCAAGTATCAGGCGTGCCGTCTTTGTTGGTGTCTTTTTCAGCTTTGGTTGGCTTGCCGGCTTCGTAATAAACCCATTCGTCTATTTTGCCGTCTCCATTAGCGTCTGCTTCAGTCCTGGTAACTACTCCTTTAGCGTCATAAATCAGCGTTGTATCAGGTTTGCCGTCCGCGTTAAGATCTTTTTCACCTTTTACAGGCGCGCCATTTTCGTAATATACCCATTCATCTATCTTGCCGTCGGAATTAACATCGGATTCAATCCTGGAAATAACCCCCTTAGCGTCATAAGCTTCTACGCGATCAGCTACTCCGTCGTAATTACGGTCTATCTTTATCTCTTTGGCCTTAACCTGCTGAGGGGCAGCCGCTTCTTCAGCCGCGACTACAATCGCGCAGGTAAATCCAACTAAAAGTAAACATGATATTATTAAAACCGCTGTCCTGGTCATAGAAGCACATCCTCCTCTTTTTATTTAAGCGAACGAATAACGTAGAAATTCGCTGTTTGATTCATCCCACTTATCACAGGCAAATTCAATTGCGAAACATCTATAACCGCGGGCAAGCTGCTTAAGAAATCATTGTTTATCACAGCGCCTTCGATTAATACCCATGGCAACATCATATTATGGCCCCAAGGCTGTAATTCCTGCTGGTAGACCGAGCTAAACATGTCCGCGCGCACAATCGCCGTATAGCCGTAACCACGGCTTAGAATAGTGCCATTAGTACTGCCGCTTCCGTAATTTCCGCCGCCCATCAGGTGATTATCCAGTAACACCAGCCCCGGAGGAGCAGGTAAGAGTATCTCAACCCTTTCCGTAGCGTCTCCGCCATTAACCGTACCCGCGATGTTGGCTGAAACCTCATCCTGCATAGAGCCAGCCAATATCCAAAGTCTTCCGTTAATATTAACATCCATAGGGTTAGCGTTGGTGCCCACTACCCCGCTTGCCTCGAGAGTGGATTCTCCAGTAGCGGTTATCA
>Ga0066641_10001426_pt1 | contig 10933 bp, 9 predicted proteins | sample CryGeyCG2114_065_FD_59509 | JGI IMG/M metagenome (GOLD analysis project Ga0066641, IMG submission 59509) | Groundwater microbial communities from aquifer - Crystal Geyser CG12_big_fil_rev_8/21/14_0.65 | ecosystem: Environmental > Aquatic > Deep subsurface > Groundwater | place: USA: Utah: Grand... | reverse complement strand
TATTATATCTACTAATAACTACAATAATAAACTGGAGATAACATATGTTTCTTACAGCTGCCTCTGCATTCGAAGTATTAGCCGCAATTACAATTGGTGAAAAAGCTTATAGCATAGCCAAAAACATCCCGGTTTTAGCATCACTCCTAAGAGCTACTAATGAACTAAACTCTGAGCATAATGAAATTTATCAGCTTTTCATTTCACATTTAAAAGAAATTTATGAAATAAAAAATAACGGTGATTTACCTCCATTTGTAAAACCAATAGATGAAACATTGTCAGATACCATTAAGATCTCAGGATGGTTTACTCCAAAACTTTTAGATGAAAATCTAATGATTAACCATCAAGGAAAACTTGGGCAGAGAATTTTATTAATTGATTCTAATATAATCAATAGACAAATTTTAAAAACATATGATTTAATAAGCGACAAATCAGGATTTGCTAACGTTCTTCTTGGCTACCTATATTACTTCACAAATTATGAACTAGCATTAATGACAGGACACACCGAAGAAATAAAGCATATAAATAAAGTAATACAAAAAATAAACTTGATATTAGATGATCAAGAAATAATACAAAAGTGTTTATTAAATTCGGATTCAACTCTTCATAAAAACTTACAAAATATAATAAATCTTTTAGAAAGCCAGGTTAAGCCAAAATTACAAAAACAAATAAATCGTGAAACCACTAAGGAAAAGTTAGATAAAACAGCTTATAGCTTTCATTTAGTTACTTACTCTTTACTTAACAGCATATTACTTATAACAGAAGGCAATGTGAATTTTCACTTAAGTATGGATCCAAGCCTGATAAAAGATGGAGTATTACAAACAAGCGCACAATATCGATGGTTCACTAGTGATCAAGCTTATAACCTTAATCCAGAAAATCCATTAAAAAAATTCTTAATGGTCGCTTATGGAGCTTTAAATCAAATAAACCAGGATACACGCTCGTATAGCAAATTGGATATACGCCTTCCTGATATTTCTGAAATTAAAAAATATTTAAAAAACTATTCTAGCAACGTTGATAAAACTTTTACTTATGCCATAAAATCTCAAAAAGGTTATGATGGTTCAGAGACTATATATATTTATAATGATGAAGAAATTCTCAATAAAAGAGCAGCTTTTATTTTTAATTTAGCTTCTCTTGCATTGACACTAATAAATAACTCTTATGTTATTGAAAATATTTTAGACTTAATTTCTGTTAACAATGGCTGGATATTTAACAAAGAAGAAACCGAACAAATTCAACAATATTTTCATAACACTGAGACAAATATTAACTCCCAGCTTCGTGATATACAAGAATTTAATCAAGACTATCAGCAAATTACTATAGCTAGAAAGGAATTTCCAACATCTAGTAAAGAGTTATCTAGATACTTAAAAGTTGCTTTGATAAGTCTATCTAATTATTACAAACCTCAGGAATCACTAAACTATTTATCTCAGGGTAAATTAGTAAATCATTATCAATTAAATTATATCAAAAGAGAAACATTAAGAATTCTCAATGAAAATTTAGGAGAAAAAGACAGAAAAAAAACTAGACTTGATGATGAAATTAATAGATATGAAGAAGAGATTATCGAATCTTTATATTTTTGTGTAAATACCGCCTTTAACGTAAATCATGAACTAGTTGCAAGAGAACATTTCAATATAACAAACTCTGGAAATTTCAAAAAAAACTCTGTTACTGATTCTGTTATTTCTTTTTATGAAAAAGCTTATCTAGATTATAACAAAAAAAATCCTAATAATTTTAGAGCAATAATTGGGACAAGAGAAAAGCTTAATGATAATGAGACTGTTAATATCATAATGAACCTCATTAATTTAGCAGAAAAATTAAAAGACGCAAAGAAGAACCAACCTCATCTAGCCCTTGAATTTAATATTCAAATTAACTATCTAAACCAACTAAAAACAAGGCTATCTGGTTTATTCATTAGAAAAGAAAAATTTGGAAATGAACTAATTGAAAGTGCTCCAGAAGATTTAGAGGAAATACATTATTCTGATTATCTAGCTATAAAAGAAAAGCAATCCGAAACAAAATTAACAAGAATGGAAGAAGCACTAAATAAAAGTGCTGAAGAAAATGCTAAATTACATCAAATTATTAAGGAGCATATTCAAGAACTAGCAAAAGTAAATAATCAAAATAAAGAAATTCAAGAGCACATTCAGCAAATGACTCAAAGCCTACAAGAATCTGAGTCTAAAATTGCAGAGCATGTTAGCGCAAGAGAAGTTCTTGAACAGAGCCTAGATTTTTTAATTGATACACAAAATCAAAATATTGATAATTTTCAAAAAGAATTAGTAACTTTTGATTTATTAAGCAAACAACTACAAGAACTTAATAGAAACCTTTCAACTTCTTATGAAGCAAATTCTATATTAAAAATTTATGGAACTCTAAATAGCTTTAAAGAAAGATTGAAAATAAAATGTGAAGATCTTTCAAATATCAATAAAAATATATTTATTAATTTTGAAAATCTAAAGAAAAAAAATATATTAATTACTAGTGCGCTACGTGAAAGAGCTGAGCAAGTTATATTAAGCTATAACAAAATTTCTGAAAATATTTCTGAAATTGTCAGGAAATTGGAAGAACAATCTGAGCTCTTAAATGAAGCAACTTCTGAGTTAGAAAAGGCAAGACAAGAAAGAATTCTAAAAGAATTAAAAGAAAAAGAAGAATCTGAACAAAAAGCCGCTGAAGAGGCTAGAAAAATCGCTGCCACAGAAAAGGAAAAAGTAAAGTCAAAATCATCGTATGATTCTCAAACACAAGAAAGAAAAAGCATTTCTTTAGATAATACAACAAATAACCAATTAGAATCAGCTTTAGATAAAAATACAAAACCTTTTTTGTTAAGTAATTTACAGATGTATTCAGCTTATGCATCCAATCAATGGTTTTATTATTTTAGAATAAGCTACAGACAAAATAAATGCGCCAACTTATTCAAAACTATTTTAAATGATGATTCATTATTATTTGAACATAGGTTAATTATTTTAAATAAATTAATAGAAAAGATTTTAACTAGCGCTAATTTACAAAAATTTGATACTGCTGAATTTCATGATGTTATTGAAAACATTCAAGATTCATCTCATGAAGCATCTAATAATGCAGAATATGAAAAACTTAATCATAATTATATGTATAATCAAAAACTGTTCTTATATAGTGAAGATTTAGAGAATGAGGTTGATTCTGGCATTCTTTATGACCTGTTTTTTGGTAAACAAAAGTATATATAGTTGAAAAAATAAAAAAGGGTCTACCACCAAAGTGTGTGACCCTTTTATAATGGTATATTTATTATCTAAAAACTCTTATAATTTTTTTTGATTTTATCTACTTTCTTTTTTGCAGCCTTAATATTATCTTCAACTAATAGAAAGATTTTTTTTGACTCATCAGATTCCAGTATATTCTTTTTTTGCTCAGGCTTTAAAGGCTTTTGCGCAAAAGGATAGTTTTCATGAGAATCAAAACCTAAAAGAGACATAATTTTTTTATCAAGATCAATTACCGTCCATTCCAATACATAAGTATTGCCATCTTTGTCATTAACATGACCATGATAAACTTCGCCTTCAGCACTTCCTTTATTATCTCTAAAATCTGGTAGCTTATCTTTATCAAACGGTCCAAAAGTCTGCAAACAATGCTTGAAAGCATTAGCTCGATTAGTTAATTTTTTATCATGACCACAATTAATCTTGGAACTATTTAATACTGTCCAATAATTACCATAAGCCATAGCTAATAACTGCTCTCTTGCATCAGGACCATGGTTTTCAACTTTTTCAGAAGTTTTACCCTTTTTGTATGAATAGGTTAATGGCATAATAATCTCAACTTAATAAATAGTTTGTTTGTTAAATTAAATATTTTCTAATTCTACCAGAGTTATTATAAGAAAAGAACCCACAATGAATACGGACAATCACTTAACTTCCTGTTATAAACCAAAAATACTTCATGTATTTCAACATGTTAATCTTACTGTATATTTTCTAACCATATTTACTTATTATATTTTTCTAAATACCAATTTATAGTTTTTCTAATACCTGTTTTGAAGTTTTCCTCTGCACTCCAGCCTAATTCTTTAGTAATTTTAGTTGCATCAATAGCATATCTTTTATCATGCCCTGCTCGATCTTTAACAAATGTAATAAAATCTTTATATTTTTTATTATTAGCTAACGGCTTGATTTCATCTAAAATACTACAAATTTCACTGACAACTTCTAAATTATTTTTTTCGTTATTACCGCCAACGTTATAGCTTTCCCCTGATATTCCCTTGTGGTACACCAAATCGATTCCTGTACAGTGGTCTAATACATACAACCAATCCCTGATATTTTTACCATCACCATAAATTGGAATTTCTTGATGATTTAAAGCTTTTCTTATAATAACAGGTATTAATTTTTCATCATGCTGCATTGGTCCATAGTTATTTGAACAATTAGACATCGTGACATTCATACCATAAGTGTGATGATAAGCTCTTGCAATAAAATCAGAAGATGCTTTTGAGGCGCTATATGGTGAATTAGGCGCATATGGTGTATCTTCTCTAAATAACCCTGTATCACCTAAAGTCCCATAAACTTCATCCGTTGAAATGTGATGGAATCTTGCGTCTTTATATTCTTCTTTTGCTTGATTAGGTGCATCCATCCAAAACTTTCTAGCCATTTCTAGTAGATTAAACGTACCTTCTATATTTGTTTTAATAAAAACTTCTGGGCCCGAAATAGAATTATCAACATGGCTTTCAGCAGCAAAATGAATTACTCCATTTATATCATATTCTTTAAACAGCCTTTCAACTAAATTTTTATCACAAATATCGCCTTGTGCAAAAACGTAATTTTCAAATTTATTTGCGTCTTCAAGATTACTTAAATCACCAGCATAAGTTAATTTATCAAGATTAATAATTCTATATTCAGGATATTTTTCTAAAAAATATAATACAAAATTTGCCCCAATAAATCCGGCCCCACCTGTTACTAAAATATTTTTTTTGAACATCATTTGAAATTCTCACTTTTATTCTGCTAGACTAATTTAATACAATATATTTTGCCCTAAAAGAGTTAAGGATACAAACTTTGCAAGAGATTCCCACAAGGATAGCGGGAAATGCAGTATTGGAGTTTCCTGAAAGCCAAAAGCTATTACTTTCAGCTATTTTAAAATTAGATTTTATAGTTATAAAATTATTTGCTGGAGAAACTTCAAATTTTATTTCTAAACTAAAATCACTTTCAGATTCTGTAAAGGATTCTGTTCAAAACTTTGAGAAGCAAATAAATAATTTACTTGATAATACAAATGAAATTAATGACAAAATTAATGAATTTGCCATAAAGATGCTTGATTTATACTGCAAAGTAACGCAGAGCATTATAGATAAATGTCATAAGATCAATGAAAATAATATTTCTTATATTGATAATAAAATAATTCATGAAATAGATAATGTATTTAGTAATTATAATAACCTTAACACTAAGGTAGATATTCTTATTAAAAAATTAAACACCATAAGTACATCAATCCAACCCACATTTAAGAACAATAATAAAGTTCATATTTAACAATAAGTTAATATAATTAATTATAAATTAATATATAATTCATATAATGTATTTTTAAATCATTATCAAAAGAGTTATGAATAACTTAAGTACAAAAGTACTAAATACAATAGACAACAAACTATATAATCCTCTTATTTTTAATTGGAAAACAACTTGTACTGAAAATTGTTTCTACTTTGAAATATATATAAAAATTAATTCTAATTTAGAAAAAGTTGGCGATTGTTCATTCCAAGTTGAAAAAAATTCCATATATATAGAATTCATGGAGAACACAAGCTTAAATAAAGCATATAAATATGTAGGCTCAACTATACATGAAATTATATTTAAAGAAAGTATTAAAAATAAGCTAAACGGAAAAGTCACTTTAGATTCATTACCAAGTGCGACACTGTTTCACTATAATAGTGGTTTTAGAGTTATTCCTGAAGCTTGTAGAGAAAGTATATTTAGAAAAACAAGTAGTAATAAAGAAATAATATTAAAATTAATCAAATTAATATCTCTATATGATTATGTGATTAAATATAAAATTAAATTTTCTACAGAAAAAATTATTTCTAAAGTTTATGATATCTTTAACTTATTGTATGAAAATATTTGTTCTTTAATTACCTCTTTTGAATCAGGTCATCTAGTAGCAATATTGCAAACGAATCAAATAGGCAAAATTTTAGAAAAGCTATTTCCATATAACGATATTAATTTACAGATTAGGAATAAAAACATTAAATCTTTAAATGATGATTATCTATACCCTATGTTTTTACCTGATGTAGTTATAGAAGAAAAAAAGCAAAAATTTAACATATCTGAAAACTATGACAATTCTCCAAGTATTCAAGAATCACCTGAAACAGTTATTTCTAATTTAGAAAAATCTGTTGAGTTATTAGATTTAAAAAATAAAGTCATCTCTGATATTTATTCAAAATATTTAGATTCTATCGAAATCTATTTTCGTGAGTGTATCGCTAAAGAATTTGAAGCAGGTATTCATAAAATCATTAATCATTTTGGCAGAAAATCACCTGTTGAACAAATCAAAAGATCGCGTGATTTGCCTTATTAGCAAATTAAAGAAAGTTAAAACCTGAAAAATAACCAAAAACACTCTAAAATACCCTTGATTTTCAACCAATTTATATCTAAAATTACCTTGAAAAACAACCAAAAACACAAGATATAAAATGAAAAGACTTATTTATCAAGATCTTATTAAATGGAAAAGCAACCCTAGAAGAAAATCTCTTATATTAAGAGGAGCGAGACAAGTCGGTAAAACTTATATTATAAGAGAATTCTCAAAGTGCTTTGACTCTTTTGTTGAAATTAATTTAGAAAAAAATCCAGAACTTATTAAAATCTTTGAAACTGATTTAAATCCACAAAGAATAATAAATGAACTTAGTATCATATTAAATAAAAAAATTGTTCCTGGTAAAACATTATTATTTTTAGATGAGATTCAAGTTTTCCCAAGAGCACTAATTGCAACTAGATACTTCTATGAAGAATTGCCTGAGCTACATGTAATTGCAGCAGGCTCCTTATTAGATTTTGCTATTGAAGAAGTAGGAATTCCTGTTGGCCGAGTGACATTTATGTATCTTTACCCTATGAATTTCATTGAGTTTTTAATTGCGAAAAAACACCATTTATTAGCACAAGAAATTTTAGCTCATAACCCTGAAAATCACATATCAGAATTAATCCATGAAAAATTATTAAAACTTTTAGCAGAATATTTTATCATAGGAGGCATGCCTGAGGCAGTTAGAACATGGATAGAAACAAGTGACATTCAAGAAGTAAACTTAATACACAAATCAATCATACAAAGTTATGAACAGGATTTTGAAAAATATTGTAAAAAAACTCAAATAAAATACGTAGCACTATTATTTAAACAAATTCCTCTACAGCTTGGAGAGAAATTTAAATTTTCTAAGATATCAGAAAATTATAGAAAACGAGAATTAGCCCCTTGCTTAGAATTATTAATTAAAGCGAAGGTAATTGAACGTGCTTATCATTCTGATGCTAATGGTATACCATTAGGGGCAGAAATTAATTTAAATGCTTTTAAAATTCTATATATGGATATAGCTTTAGCCCAAAATATTTTAGGTTATAATCCAAAAACATTTTTATTGGATGTTAAAAGCACATTTATCAATAAAGGCGCTCTCACTGAAAGTTTCATAGGACAGGAAATATTATCTTATAGTCCAGCCAATAATAAAATTGATTTATTTTATTGGCATAGAGATAAGCGTTCAAGCAATGCCGAAGTTGATTATGTTATTAATCTTGATCATCAAATTTATCCATTAGAAGTTAAAAGCAATAAGGGCAGTACATTAACAAGTTTAAAAATATTTTTAGAGATACACAAAAACATTAAACACGGTATTAGATTTTCAATTCATAATTATTCTATCTTTGAAGATATACACTCATACCCTCTTTATGCCGTCGCATCTTTAATGAGGAAATCAAATGAAAATATATTTGAGTTTGTTAAAGAATAATAGGCTTCGGTTGACTTGTTAAAATCCTTTTGTGCGAACTAAAGCTCGCCTTTTTCTTTACGAAAGAAAAAAGTTTATTCGCTTCGCTCATGGTGCCTTGTAGCAATATATTATTTTACCCCAAAAGCCCTAAGGTAAAGTCGCTCTGGTAAAAATTTTAATATGGCCATTATAATGCGCCAGGTTTTTGGTGTGTAGATTATATGTTTAGACTTTCTATATGCTTTAAAAATATCCTTAGCAACAGTTTCTGGTTTTGCAAAAAGAAGTTTTGGAAATGATAAATGTTCTGTCATCTTTGTTGCTATTAAACCAGGTTTTACAGTTATAATGTTAATGTTATATTTTTTTAATGTACCTCTTAAACCACTTAAGTATGTTGTGAAAGCAGATTTTGCAGCTCCATATACATAGTTTTCTGATCGTCCTCTATCTCCTGCAACTGAACTAATTCCAATTATACAGTATTTAGTTTTATTCTCACTTTTGTCATTCTTAGTTTTCATATCATTTGCGATGATATCTATAATAGAAATCTGTGCGGTTAAGTTGGTATCTATTATTTCTTTTGCGTGAGAAAAATTTACAAAAGCTTCTTTTTGCTCTCCCATAAATCCAATAGCGCTTACAACAACATCAGGCGTAATATTAAGTGATTTATAAAATTCTAAATGTTTATCTGTATTTAAAATATCAAAAGTTACATTTTCAACCTTAATATCAAACTTTATTTCTAAATCTGATTTTAAAGTTTTAATTTGCTCTATATCTCTTGCTGTTAATATTAAATTAAATTTATTTTCAGCAAATATATATATTAATTTTTTTGCTATATCTGAATTAGCGCCTAGGATTAAAGCTGTTTTATTATTCATAATAATTCTCTTATATTGCTAATATTTTAACTCAGTAATTTTTTTTAAATTATTTAAAATTTCACTAATAACAATGTCTTGATCTAACAGATTATTCATTTGCTTTGCTAATCTAATTTTCCAATTTTTTTGTAACTTTAACCTGTCTTTTATCATTTTATAGGTTGGTTTAAATGAATATTTATCTTTAATTATTAATAATATTTTATTAAAATCTAGTTCAAATTGATCTTGTCTATGTAATAAAAACCAAATATCATAAATATCTCTTGGCTCATTTCTGTTGCTATCAAAAAGCATTCCAATCTTATTTGCTAAGATGGTATTAACAGTCATAACATTTAGTGATACATTTTTATTTTTTAAATCACTGTATGTTTTAATTGCCTTTACACATTTCGTTTCACCGTAACTTTGTGAATTCATATTAAAATCTATTTTAATTTCTTTTGGAACGGTTATTATTTCATCAAAGCCTTCATAATTTAAATACATTATTTCTCTTGATTTAGTAGACTGAAATTTTTTTTCATCTACTGCAATCTTTATATTAGCCTCTTCTTGTATTTTTGCTAAACATGCTAAGAATTGAAGTAAGATTTGTTTTGAAAAATTTTTAGTTGATATTAAATCTATATCTTCTGAAAAACGATGATCTTCAAAATAAATTTTCTTTAATGCTGTACCACCATAAAAAATAAATTGTTCTTTGATTTCACTTTGTGATAATGCCCATAATATCCAGCTTATAATATAATCTTTTTCAATAGTTTCTGCAGAAACTTGATATTTATTAGAAAAGTAATTAATTTCAGTTATAGGTATCATCTATTCAAATAATCTTTTATATTTTCAATATTTATTTGAATGTACCATTTATTATAAAATTTACCAATCTTTTCACCTTTATAATCAAGTAATATATAATTTTTGTGTTGCTCTATAATCTCATGTAATTTTTCTAAATGTGATCCACCAATACCTAATGATTCCGCAATAAATCCTAAACGTTTTACAGAAGCTTTATTATTATATTTTTTGCTATATTCTATCAGTTTTTCCCAATTAATTTTTGCATGAATACTCCAAATCCCTCTTACAATTTCAATTAAACCACCACAATAATCAGACTTGCTTAAGCAATCAAGAATTGTTCGTTCTAAATCACTAACTTTTACTTTTTCTTGCTTTGAAACCCAAATTTGCTCTACCCCCCATAAATATTCTGGCTTTAAATATATAAAATGGTATTTAAATTTATAAATTTCTTTATTCCTACTTCGTTTGGGTATAGTTATTGAAATTTCATTTATTGCATGGGTTGTCATGCCGTGAAGGCGCATAGCAGCATAATGCGAGATATAATATTCATCATTTGTTATTAATGCCTTTGCTATTATTGGCCAATTACTTAATTGCGTTGATTCATGCGTAGTATCCAATAACAAATAGATACTTTTATTTATTCGAAAAACTATTTTTCTTTTTACAAGATCCGAAATAAATCTAGCGGCCTCATGGCCATTTTTATTTAATAACTCTTCTGCTTCTTTAAGGGTAAAAATGCTTTTCCCTCTTTCTTTAATATTAGAAACGAATTTTGCGCTTATTGGACCAAGGGTCTTTGAATTGAATTTTTTATTAGTCATAATTATATTATATGTAACAAAAGAGTGATGTCAAGCCTCCATGGTTACACAAAACATAATTATTATATTTTCAAATAACATAAATCTTATAACTACATAATTTATAAGGACATTCTTATGGGTCTATGAAGATTTGTGTGGGTAGACTACACTTATCATAACAAAGATTATCAATTAAAATAAGTCTAGTGAATTAA
>Ga0066641_10001423_pt1 | contig 10940 bp, 8 predicted proteins | sample CryGeyCG2114_065_FD_59509 | JGI IMG/M metagenome (GOLD analysis project Ga0066641, IMG submission 59509) | Groundwater microbial communities from aquifer - Crystal Geyser CG12_big_fil_rev_8/21/14_0.65 | ecosystem: Environmental > Aquatic > Deep subsurface > Groundwater | place: USA: Utah: Grand... | reverse complement strand
TAGAGCCTGAGAGGTGCTTTTCCTCCATGAACGACGAAGGTCAAACCACCAGCAACGACGGCGTGAGTCAGAAAAGTCGGCACTCGAATAGTCGAGATTCAGTCTCCGCCAAAGATCTTCCCGATCCCGGCGCCAATTTCCTCCATGAAGCCCTTCTTGGGGAGACCGACGTCAATTTCGCCGCTGATTTCGGCGTACTCTTCGAGAAGCTCCCTTTGTCTCTTCTCGAGCTTCTTGGGCACCACGATGCGAACCTCGACCAGCTGGTCGCCACGGCCGTGGCCCTGGACGCTGTCCATGCCCTTCCCTCTCATGCGAAACACATCTGAGGTCTGGGTACCCGGCCTGATCTCGAGAGTCTCCTTGCCCCAGAGGGTCTCGACTTCGATAGAAGCGCCGAGAATCGCCTGGAGGAAACTGATGGGACGCTCAAGAATGATGTTGTCCCCGTCGCGAACAAAGAAAGCATGATCCCGTACGCTGAGAAGTACGTAAAGGTCACCTGGGGGACCACCGTTTCGACCCTGCTCCCCTTCACCGCCTATCTTGAGTCGCTGGCCCGTGGCGATGCCTGATGGAATCTTGAGGCTAAGTGTCGAGACATTCTCGACTTCACCGCGTCCTGAACACTTCTTGCAAGGATTCGTGATCGACTTTCCGACGCCGCGACATGTGCCACAAGGGCGGGTGATTGAAAAGAATCCCTGAGACATCTGGACCTGCCCGGTCCCCTGACAGGTCCCGCACACCGAGATATCCTTAGGGCTCGCGGCTCCTGATCCCTTGCAACCTCCACAAGTCGAGACCCGGGGGATCTTGATTTCTTTCTCGCTTCCGTAGGCGGCCTCCTCGAAAGCGATCTCGAGGCGATACTCAAGGTCTGATCCTCTGCGTGGTCTGGCCCGGCCCCCTCCCCCACCTCCACTGAAGAATTCACTGAAAATGTCACCGAAGATGTCGGAGAACCCGCCGAATGGGTGTCCCCCGCCCGCCCCACCGGCACCACCCATTCCGGCGTGACCGAACGTGTCGTATTGCTTCCTCTTCCGTGAGTCGATCAGGACTTCGTAAGCTTCAGCGAGGGTCTTGAATTTTGATTCCGACTCGGTGTCACCGGGATTCTTGTCCGGGTGATACTTCAGTGCCAGTTTCCGGAATGCCTTCTTGATCTGGGCATCGTCAGCGGATCGATCAACTCCCAAAGTTTCGTAATAATCTCGCTTCTCGGACATTGATCTCAATCACCTGAAGGTATATCCCGGGACCCGGAAGTTTCATGAGAGGAATTGGGACGTGATGGCATCAAGTGAGGTCCCCCTTGGAAACAGAAGGGCCGGTCAGAAGTCTCCAGAATGTCCCTTTTCGCGAGGTTGCCCCCCGGGCGACCTCCATCTGGAGGTTTCCCGAGGGGCTCCCAGTTGGCACCCTGCCTGTGAACTCTAGTTATCGTCGTCTACTTTCTCGAATTCAGCATCAACGACATCATCGTCCGACCCGCCGCTGGAGGCTGACGCACCCTCGGCTCCGGCTTCGGCCGACTGCCCGCCACCCGCGGCACTTGCAGATTCCTGCTGAGCGCGGGCTGCGGCTTCGTAAGCTTCCTTCGACCAGGCGTGCAAAGACTCCTGGAGGGTCTCCATGGCCTTCTTGATCGCCTCGATATCGTCGCCGTCCTTCACCTTCTTGAGAGCTTCGATCTTCTCACTGGCGGAACTGCGGTGCTCTTCGGGGAGTTTATCCTTGTTTTCAGCGAGAAACTTCTCCATCTGAAACACCAGAGATTCCGCCTGATTTTTCACCTCTACGGATTCGCGCAGCGCCTTGTCTTCCTCGGCATGCTCCTCCGCATCCTTCACCATATTCTTGACTTCAGACTCAGAAAGCCCGGATGAAGCTGTGATCGTGATCTTCTGCTCTTTGCCGGTGGCCATGTCCTTCGCAGATACATTGACGATTCCGTTGGCATCGATATCAAACGTGACTTCGATCTGGGGCACACCGCGGGGTGCCGGCGGAATCCCGGTGAGATCGAACTGAGCCAGCTTGCGGTTGGCCTTGGCCATTTCCCGCTCTCCCTGATAAACCTGAATACTGACCGTTGTCTGGTTGTCAGCTGCGGTCGAGAAGATCTGACTCTTCCTGGTTGGAATCGTCGTATTTCTCTCGATGAGCTTGGTCATCACACCGCCGAGTGTCTCGATGCCGAGTGAGAGAGGTGTCACATCGAGCAGCAAGACGTCTTTGACATCACCGCGCAGCACACCGCCCTGGATGGCAGCCCCGATCGCAACACACTCGTCGGGATTGATTTTGCGATTCGGCTCGCGACCGTACGATTTCTTGACCAGATCGACGACCATCGGCATCCGAGTGGAGCCCCCCACGAGAAGGACATCACCCAGATCCCCCCAGGACAGACCGGCATCGGACAGAGCTTTCTTCATCGGATCGACACAGCGGGTGAGCAAATCATCGGTGAATTGCTCGAACTGGGCCCGGCTGAGCTCGAGGTTGAGGTGCATCGGGCCCGAGGCATCGGCTGTGATGTACGGAAGATTAATCGTCGTTTTCGCGGAAGAAGACAACTCGATCTTCGCCTTCTCTGCGGCTTCCTTGAGACGCTGGAGAGCCATCTTGTCGGATCTGAGATCGATCCCATTGGACTTCTTGAATTCTTCTGCCAACCAGGAAATGATCCGGCCATCCCAATCGTCTCCGCCAAGATGGTTGTCACCATTGACGGATTTCACTTCAAATACACCCTCGGAGAGTTCGAGAATCGAGACGTCGAAAGTACCGCCACCCAGGTCGAAAACCATGATGGTCTTCGACTCGTCCATCCGCTCAAGGCCATAGGCCAAGGCGGCGGCGGTGGGCTCGTTGATGATCCTCAGGACATTCAAGCCGGCGATTTTGCCGGCATCCTGGGTTGCCTTCCTCTGATCATCGTTGAAGTATGCCGGCACGGTGATAACCGCGTCGGTCACCTTCTCTCCGAGATAGGCCTCGGCGTCTGCCTTGAGCTTTTGAAGAATCATCGCCGAGATCTCTGGTGGAGAGTGAATCTTGCCCATGACCCTGACGCGAGCGTCCCCGTTGTCGTGCCGGAAAACATCGTAGGGAATCTGTTTCCGCTCATCGGATATCTCGTCGTAGCGACGACCCATGAAACGCTTGATCGAATAGACGGTGTTCTCGGGATTTGTGACGCCCTGACGCTTCGCTATTTGCCCAGCGAGGCGCTCTCCGTCCTTCGTGAAGGCAATGACCGATGGAGTCGTCCTTGCTCCCTCAGAGTTCGGAATAACCGTTGGTTCATCCCCATCCATGAAGGCGACGACGGAGTTTGTCGTCCCCAAATCGATACCGACTACCTTGGACATGAGCTCTCCCCTTTCACCGAATCTATGATGCGTCCATTCGCGATTTTTCTGTTTCCTGAGCCCAGCCGGGGCCGAACCCAGAATCGTGGCATACACGAATCGTGCCCAAACGGAAAACTAGAGAAACATCTTCTGAATGGCGCATTCCCCTCCGGTTAGAAGGGGGCTGCGGGGGCTGGGTTCCATCGCCGAACGCATGACTGTTCCAGAATGAAACAACAACTGAGGGTCGAGGGACCCCTCACTCGTCGGGAGTCTCGTGGGCCGTGGTCTCTGATTCCAGGTCGGCGCCGTTCACCGCAGGTTCTACCTCGACAGGAATGTGCCCCGGCGGGGCCGTGGCGACGATCACGCGAGCATGACGGAGAACCCGATCCTTGTAGGTGTATCCGACCTGGACCACAGCCAGTACGCTTCCTTCGGGAACATCTGCAGAAGGGGCCTGACCCACGGCTTCCTGCAAGTTTGGATCGAACGGTCTTCCCGGAGCCTCCATGGGTTTGACCTGATATCCGGCGAGAAAGCCCTTGAATTGATCGTAGATCGCCTGATTTCCCTCCCTCAAGCGATCTATCTCCACGGATTGTTGCATCGATTCGTGAGCGCGCTGAAAATTGTCCACGATCTCGAGGACCTTCTTTAGCACCCCCTCTTCTCGAGCCTCGAGCTGGCGGGGCATATCTCTTTGCAGACGCTTGACTTTGTTATCGCGATCGGCGAGCTGACGCAGGGCCTGGTCGAGCCTCTGCTCGAGATCCTTGATCCGCATCTGAAATGGATCTCGTCCTGCAGATCCTTCAGTATTCAAATCGGGCACCGCTGAGAGACCTCCGGCTGCTTGGTCGTCTTGCTGTTCGCTGGACTCAACCGTCTCGTCTGCCGCCTGGCAGCTTTCGGCCGACACCTGACCGCCGTCATCGTTCGCTGCGTCGGATTCGTGCTCATTCATGCTCATCATTCCTGGATTGTGCTTATGGTACCCGTTCTCGACCCCCGATGAAAGTACAGACGGGCACGTCATGTCAGACTGAGTTTCTCGGTCAGCATTTTGGCAATGTGGTCGACGCTGGCGATGGCCATTCGATAGTTCATTCGACGCGGTCCAATAATGCCAATGGTACCTTTTCTATCATCGCCAGTGTTGTAGTGCGAGAGAACGAGAGAGAGATCCGTCAATGCTTCTTTTTTCGTCTCGGCTCCGATCATCACGCGCGAGTCCCATCCGGAATCGTCCCGAATCAAGGAGATCAGGGCCAATTCGCATCGTGAATCTCCCAAAGACTCGGGACCCTCGGTCCAACTCTGGAACTCAGGCAAATGGACGACTTGAAGAGCGCCTTCCATGATCAGCTTTTCACCGAAGGATTCGTTTATGCTTGAGATCAGCTGATCAAACAAGGTCACGACCTCGGCCCGGAAATCCTGTTTGATCTGGCGCACGATCTCCATATAGCCCGACATCAATTCATCGACCGCGTGATTCGCAAAACGATTATTGATGATCTCGCTGATCCTGCGAAGGGTCGACATGGGAATCTGCATGTCGGTCTGAACTGGAAAGGTCTCGACACGTCCAGACACGGCAACGAGAACAATGAGAATCCTGTTGTGCCCGATGTCAACGAGTTGAACACTCTCCAGTTGGTCCTTCCCAAAGCTGGGGGCGGCACCGATACTCACGAGTTTTGTCACATCTGACAGCAATCGTATCGAGCTCGTCAGGATTTGCTGGACCTGCTGGTTGGACCGGATATAGTCCTCGGTCAATCTCGTAACTGTGTCGGCCTCATCATTGGTCAGGATCGGACTCTCGATGGTGTTGACATGAGCACGGTAGCCCTTATCAGTAGGAATCCGCCCTGCGGAAGTGTGAGGATGCTGCAGAAACCCGAGCTCCTCGAGATCTGCCATCTCGTTCCGGATGGTCGCGGCCCCCACGGGAAGCCGATAGGCCTTCATCAAAGTCCGGCTGCCTACAGGCTCTCCAGTCTTGATGAAATGGTCAACGACAAGGTTAAGAATATGCCGTTGCCGGTTGGTCAACTCCTCAAGTTCGGCGCTTACCGTGTCAGACACCGCATTTCTCCTTGCTGATCTCACTGCGCGGCAGGTAGATCGACTGAAGCCAGCAGGCCGCGGCGAGAATATCCCGCCGCGGCCAGTGATCAGACCCCGATCAAGGGACCTGAATTTCACGAACGAGTGCATTGTGGCTACATCATGCCCATGCCGCCCATGCCACCCATACCGCCCATGCCGCCCATGCCGCCCATGCCGCCCATGCCGCCCATGCCGCCCATGCCGCCGTGGGAGTGCCCGTGGCCTCCGGGTGCCGCTTTTTCCTTCTCCGGAAGCTCGCTGACGAGAACTTCTGTCGTCAGGAGAATCGAAGAAATCGAGGCCGCATTCTGCAGAGAAGATCGGACGACCTTGGTCGGGTCGATGATTCCGGCCTTCACCATGTTCTTGTACTCACAGGTCGAAACGTCGAATCCGGTTCCCGGTTCCATCGATCGCGCTTTCTCGACCACGATCGCGTACTCGAGTCCGGCGTTGCGAACGATCTGCTTCATGGGCTCTTCGAGCGCATTGCGCACAATGTTGAGTCCGGTAAGCTCGTCGCCTTCAAGTTTCAACTCGTCGAGAACGGGGAGTGCATTGAGGAGAGCCACACCGCCGCCGGGAAGAATTCCTTCCTCGACTGCCGCGCGTGTCGCGGCCAGGGCATCCTCAACACGGGTTTTCCGCTCTTTCATCTCGGTCTCGGTTGCCGCTCCGACCTTCAGAACCGCCACGCCGCCAGCGAGCTTGGCGAGCCGCTCTTGCAGCTTCTCACGATCGTAGTCCGAAGTCGTATCCTCGATCTCTCGCTTGATCTGTTCGATGCGAGCCTTGACGTCTCCAGTCTTACCGCGGCCATCGATGATCGTGGTCCGATCCTTCGAGATCTTGACCTGGCGCGCCTGACCCAAGAAGGAAAGGTCAACCTTGTCGAGTTTGTGACCGATCTCTTCCGTGATTTTTGTCCCGCCAGTAAGCGTGGCGATGTCCTCAAGCATGGCCTTGCGTCGATCACCGAAGCCGGGCGCCTTCACGGCAACGGCTATCAGCGTACCTCGCATCTTGTTGACCACGAGAGTCGCCAGAGCGTCACCATCGACATCCTCAGCGATGATCAGGAGCGGTCGCCCGGCCTGCACGATTTTCTCAAGAATCGGGAGAAGATCTTTCATGCTGCTGATCTTCTTCTCATTGATGAGAATGTAAGGCTCGTCGAGGACGGCTTCCATCCTCTCGGTGTTCGTGGCCATGTAGGGTGAGATGTAACCCTTATCGAATTCCATCCCGTCCACGGTCTCGAGAGTCGTCTCGAGGCCCTGGCTATCCTCGACCGTGATGACTCCGTCACGACCGACCTTGTCCATGGCCTCTGCGATGATGTCGCCGACCCTGGAATCTTTAGCGGAGATCGACGCAACCTGGGAAATGACTTTGGAGTCTTTTACCTCGACTGATTTGTTGCGGAGCTCCTGGACGATGCGATCAACTGCCTTCTGGATTCCGGAGCGGATCTGCATCGGGTTGGCGCCGGCCACGACGTTGCGGAGTCCTCCTTTGAAGATGGCTTGAGCGAGCACGACCGCGCTGGTCGTTCCGTCGCCGGCCACATCATTGGTTTTCGAAGCAACTTCCTTGAGCAGCTGCGCGCCCATGTTTTCGAAGGGATCGTCGAGTTCGATCTCCTTGGCGATGGTGACACCGTCGTTCGTGATGGTGGGTGATCCCCACTTCTTGTCGAGAACGACGTTGCAACCCTTCGGGCCGAGGGTCGCCTTGACGGCCTCGGCCAGCTTGTCGACGCCTCGCTCGAGGGCCTGACGTGCCTTTGCTTGATAGAGCAATTCCTTTGCTGCCACTCTTGACCTCTTTCTCTCGGTTAGATTTCGTTAAAAGTCGCATGATCTGAGGTGCACGAAACACCGGCTCACGCGGTCCACATGATTCCTATTGAATGGCGAGAATATCCTCTTCACGCATGATGAGGAACTTCTCACCTTCGATCTTGACTTCCGTCCCCGCATATTCGGAGAAGAAGACATGATCTCCCTGCTTGACCTCAAGAGCGATGGTTTCGCCCTTTTCCGAACGGCGACCCGTGCCGACAGCGATGATCTCGCCGGTCTTCGGGGTTTCCTTGGAGCTGGTTTCCGGGAGGATGATGCCCCCGGCGGTCTTTTCCAGAGCCTTCATCGGCTTGACCACGACACGGTCCCGCAATGGCTTGAGCTTCATTGACTGAGACTCCCTTCGTAGAGAATTGATCGTCTTGTTTCCGTCCGTCTCAACCTTCGGGATAGACGTATTTGACTTGTTAGCACTCAACACAGGCGAGTGCTAACAGAACTTATAACATCCATGGCTCAATCGAATCAAACGAAATTTTCCCCTGGGACAGCCTGCGTGGTAGATAGATTCCACATCTGAAGACCCCGAACGATGGGCAAGATGAAGATTTCTCGCGAATACCCGCGCCTGTCGCGGAATCCCCAGAGAACCAGACCATGCAAAGGCTGACGACCACGCGGCACCGCTCGCTCCTCTTCGCGATGCTCCTTGTCGCCCCGTGGATACTTGCAGGCTGCAGCCCGGAGGACACCTTCAAGGCTTGGGCGATCAACTTCGTCGGCGTCTTTCAAGCCCACCCCTTCAGCCTCATCTTCTTCTGTCTCTTCATTTGCGGCGTTGGCGTTCCCATGCCAGAAGAGTTTTTTCTGATCATGGCGGGCTACACAGCTTTCAAGACAGGCAACCACTGGGCCGTCATGTCACTCGTCACCATGGTCGCGATCCTTGCGGGGGATAGCCTGACCTACTGGATGGGGCGAATCCTCAGAGGCCGGATCACCAGTTTCTGGCTATTCCGCAAGTTTATCAGCGAGGACCTGCTCGACAGGTCGACAGAGTTTCTCTCCAAGAACGGGAACCGCACGATCTTCGCCGCCCGGTTCATGCCGGGGATCCGGATGCCTACCTACCTGATGAGCGGTGTGCTCGGCCTTCGGTATTCCGTGTTTCTCCTCTACGACGGGTTGGCTTCGATCATCAGTGTGCCCATTCAGGTTTTTCTGAGCTGGAGATATGGCAAGGTTCTTGAGAGCGCCATCGAATCCGTGATGGAGTTCAATCGAATGCTCTTTTTCTCGATTATCGCAATTGGACTCCTGCTCTACCTGTACTCCCATTTTGCGCCCTCAAGACGAGCGAAATTACATTCCCAACGGATCCACGTCGACCCCGAAACAGGCGAAGACTCTCCACCTCCCCTGGACTTGCCCGACTGATGGCTCTCTTACAGATCCGCGGTCAATTCGTTCGCAGGACGGTGGGTCAACAAAGGCTGATGTCACGATGATCCCGATCAGGAGCGGATGTATCCGCGCGAGTCCCCGTAACAATTCAAGGACGTTTCGTCGATAATGTGTATGGACTCGACCCCGTAAGGTCGACAGAGCACGCGAACCCGCGGAGATAGAATTGACGCCAATGACAAACTGGGGCATCACGGTTCGCATGGTCTTCAGCCTCGTGACCGCTTTTCTGATATGCCTGGCATTCGTACCCTGGTTGATCCAGCACTTCGCCGATCGTGATGTCGGTCAAGCGATCCGCCGCGAAGGCGTCAAAGCTCACCGCTCGAAAGCCGGAATTCCGACCATGGGTGGCCTGGCGATCATTCTCGGGGTCGCGGCAAGCACATTTGTCTGGACGAAACAGTCAACCTTGGTAAACATAGCGCTTGTATCCTTGTTGTTCCTTGGTTTTCTGGGATTCATCGACGACTACCTGAAGGTCAGCAAGAAGAACTCTCGTGGACTGCCGCCACGCGGCAAGCTCTTTGGGCAAATTCTGTTTTCTTCACTACTGGGTATCTATCTGCTCAACGGGGGAGACAGTTCCTACGGTAAGATTTACGTTCCCATCCTGCAGCCGGCGTTCGACATCAATTTTGCCTACGTAGGATTCGTGATCATCGTGATCGTGGGATGCTCAAATGCTGTAAATTTGACTGACGGTCTGGACGGACTCGCAGCGGGAGTCGTGGGGGTCGTTACCCTCTGCTATGCGGGAATCGCCTATGTCGCTGGACACGCTCTGGGCGCCAACCACCTGAACATCCCTCCCGTACCTGGAGCTGGCGAACTCGCCATTTTCTGCGCGGCAATCGTGGGGGCATGCATCGGATTTCTCTGGTTCAACTCTCATCCCGCCTCGATCTTCATGGGGGACACAGGAAGCCTGGCACTTGGCGGGGCAATAGGAACCGTGTCAGTACTCATTCACCAGGAAGTTCTCCTCGTCATCATCGGCGGCATCTTCGTGATCGAGGCAGTTTCCGTGATCATACAAGTGACTTCTTTCAAACTGCGGCGAAAGCGTGTCTTTCTGATGAGCCCCATTCATCATCATTTCGAGCTGGCGGGATGGCCCGAATCAAAGGTCGTGATCCGGTTTTGGATCATCACGATCATGTTCGCCTTGACAGGGCTCTCGCTCCTCGGGCTCAACGCGGTGGTCAATGGATGAAAGCGATCGTGACGCGAATGACGCAAGCGACGCGGGCGATCCGGGAGGCGCCTGCAGATGAGGTCTCTCAAGAATGACTTTGCAAAACCGACCGACAGAAAGTAGCTATTGGATTTATCCCAATCAGCTCATCGCAGGCTCGTATCCATCCGACTTCAGCCATGCTCGTACGGAGATGATACTCGACAATTTCCACACAGCCGGAGTTCGTAGAATCCTGAATCTGACGGTGCACGGAGAACTCGAGAACCGCGCGGACTCCCGAATTCCCTACCGTTGCGATCCAGCCAAGATACAGGTACGGCGCTGCGCGATTCCGGCAGGATCGACACCGAAGCCAAGCGACGCCATGAACATGTGCCGGATATTGCACCAATGGATCGGGGAGGGACACGCAATCTACATCCACTCCATTGACGGAACCGCGCGGGCAGCAATGATTGCAGCGATATACTCAGGAATGCGCGACGCTCTACCTGGACCAAAGGCTCTCGAGAGGGTTCGCGAGGCCCGGAAGCTTGCGGGTTTCGAATCCGAGATGGAGCTAAATCCGGAGCAAGCCCAATTTGTTTCTACATTTCTCGATGCGTATCGACACCACACTCACAAACTTGGTCCCATAACCGAGGGGGAGCGCATTCGTGGCGCCCTTCTGGGTCACGCGGTCGGGGATGCTCTGGGCGCCGGCGTGGCTGGTCTGTCCGCCGATGAGATCCGGATGAGGTTCTCGAACGGACTGTCTGAGATGACCGAGCACAGCGAAAGGGGTCTGAGAGCCGGGGAGACGGCCGAGGATACCGAGCTTCCCCTTATTCTTGCCGAAAGTTACAACAGCGTTGGCGACTTTGATATCGAGGACATCGACCGTCGCATGAAGGCCTGGCTGAGAACCGGACCCAGGGACCTGGGAGGTGTCACCCGCGAGGTTCTCTCCCGCTCTTTGGACGCCAGGGATCTGTTCCGGGTTGCCCA
>Ga0066641_10001388_pt1 | contig 11143 bp, 3 predicted proteins | sample CryGeyCG2114_065_FD_59509 | JGI IMG/M metagenome (GOLD analysis project Ga0066641, IMG submission 59509) | Groundwater microbial communities from aquifer - Crystal Geyser CG12_big_fil_rev_8/21/14_0.65 | ecosystem: Environmental > Aquatic > Deep subsurface > Groundwater | place: USA: Utah: Grand... | reverse complement strand
GGGTTTTTATCAACACCATAAATGCAATTTCCAATAACGTCTCTAATTGCTTCTCTGTATGGTTCCGGTGAAGGTTGGTCTTCGTTTGTTCTAACCTTTGCAAGCTCAAGGGCAATTCTACGTGATGCGGCTAGTAGTATGTGCCCACTTCCGGCTGCAGCATCACATACTTTTATGGAGAGAAGGGCTTCTGCTTGTGCATTTTTTATCAATTCATGAGATTCCGGATCTTCGCTCCGCTTCGTCCGGAATGACATGTTTGCGTTTGCAAGTTTCTCTTCAATAACATAATCTAGAGAATGTTTTATAAGTGGTTGAACAAGCTCTTCGGGTGTGTAGTGAGAACCAGATGAAGAACGTTCGGTTCCTTTTATAAAGCTGAAACTTAAGAGAATTCCATTATCATCAATTTGTGGAGATTTCTCTAAAAGCCCTTCATAAACAGAACCGAATTCTTCAACATTTAAGGCTCCATAATTTACACGTATAATTGAATGGGTTGCTGGGTTTTCGAATATGCATAAATCACGAATGCATTCTAAAAGTGTGTGGTTATCAAGATTAGATTCGCTCAACATTCCAAGTGCATCATATCCAAACAAATCACCAGCAAGCGGATAAATACCAAGTTTGCTTGCTAATCCTTCATCACCAAATATTTTGAATGTATTTCTTAAAGCAATCCAAAGGTCTTCTAGTTTATCATCAAACAGAAATATTTCATCGGCTAATTTTCTTAATCTGGAAATACTGTAATATTTATAGTAAATATCTTTTTGCCTCTGTAACTCTGGTTTACCACGCAACGATGGGTAAACAATATCCCGTTCTTCTATTACCAGTAGGAAAAGTATTCTGTATATAAACCTAAGCATGTACTGATAAAATTGTTCTGACGAAATTAAGTTGTTTCTTAAAACCTCCCTTAGCTGATTATTATCAGGGTGTTTCAAAAAGCCATTTGCAATTGCATCAATAGATTGCTCAACTGCACTGCTTAATCCTTCTCTAATCCTTGAACCCGATTCAAGTGAATCTTGATGATACTGCTCAATTATACTTTCGTTACCCGTTTCAATATTTTGAGGCATTCGTGAAGCATGAATAAGTCTATACATTAAAGCAAATTCCGCATAGAGATCGTCTTCCATCATCTGCTCTATATTAAACTCAATATAAGTTAGCCTTATCAATTTACCCGAATCGCGCAATAATCTTAATTGTTTTCCATTTGTAACCAAAGCATAAAGATGTTCAGTAAGATTTAGATAATCTTGAACTAATGCATGCGGTGATAAACGTGGCCCACCGGATTCACGTTTTTTATCAAGACTATCTTTAAAACTCATTATGTGTACTTTAAAGCCATCTATATTTTCTGCTTTGTGACTAATGGCATAAGATTTCTCATTAACAATTTCAGCGGTTGATATTGATAAGTTGTATCCTAAATTTTCAAGAAATGGGATTATCCAATATTTCCTTGTCTCCGAAGTTCCGCTTACATCCTCACTAAGATTTTCCACTCTTCTCTGGAAGATATTCCACTGGTCTTTTGCATCAGCCCAAGCTCTGGCAATTTCATCTTTAATTTTAATACCAGTCTCAAATCCAAAATCTTTTGGAGATTGACCTTTAATATCATTAGCATCAAATCTATCAAAGATTTCGGGTGATATTATTTGTCCTTCAATACGTATTGCAGTTGTTTTCATAAATTCTAATTTAGATGTAGAATAAAATATTTTATCATGATTTATATTCTGATTTAATGTTTTACCTTATTTTCTATGCACAAATTATCAGCTTTTTTGAGCATGTTAGTAAAGTCATGCTCAATTTTTCCATTATTTTAAGCATAGCATCAGACCTATGCACAAATTCTTGTGTTTTTTAAGCATAGATATAGACCTATGCACAAATTTTCGTGTTTTTTGTGCATAGGTTTGAAAATACATAATATATTGTGGTATAAGTTTGTCATTTTAACAACTCATGGAAGTCAGGACAAAAATATACCTTCTCATTCTTATATTTCTCTTCACTTACCAACCCCATATCTTTTAATTCAGAAAAATATTTGGATGCTGTATTTCTACTCGCAATATTTAATTTAGATTGTAAGGTAGATTGCCTATAAAATGGAAAGCTAAAAAGATATTCAACTAATTCAGCAGAATAGATTTTAGGTCTTTTAGATGAAATAATCTCACGATATTTATTCATCAGCTTACGAATACCAGTAACTGATTCTGTAGTTTTAATGGATTGTTGTTCAACTGCTTCCAGAACGAATAGAATCCATTCTTTCCAACTGTTATTCCTGGTAATATCTCTCAACAACTTGTAATACTCGGAACGATGTTGGTTAATAAAGCCACTTATAAAAAGTATTGGCAGGTCTAAACGTTCTGCTAAACATAGATATAGCACCATTAAAATTCTACCAGTTCTACCATTACCGTCATAAAAAGGATGAATACTTTCAAATTGATAATGTAAAACAGCCATCTTAATTAGAGGATCTACGTCATCATCAAACGAATTAAAATAAGTTTCAAAATTGCCTAATAATGTTCTAATTAAATCTTCACCAACAGGAGGCGTATAAAAAATTTCACCAGTATCTATGTTTTTAATTTGTGTGCCAGGTAGTTTTCTAATACCTTTTTTATCAGGTTCAAGGACAGCCTGAATATCAATAAATGAGTTTGTACTAAGAAAACCTTTTTTCTTTACCAAATCATAACCTGATATCAATGCTTCTCTGTAGTGCTTAGTTTCTTTCTGCTCTTTCTTCAAATCAGCTTCGTCAAAATAAGCTGACTGTATGGCTTCATTAAATGTAGTATGAATATTTTCAATTTCAGAACTTGCTATAGCTTCACGGAATGAAAGAGGTTCAATTAATACTTCTCTATTTGGAATTGATTTTGCTTCACCGCTTAGCCTTGACAATGCAATATTAGCTTTGTTTACCTTTTTCAATATTTCCAGATCATCAAAATTAAAATCTGGAGGTAACTTTGGTAAATCATTATATGGAATATTTGGGTCAAATGTATTCATATCATTTTCCTTTTAATTACTTGGCATTAAAATATAAACGCCTAACAAGTCCGGTGGAAGTACTGGTTCAACAATTTTGTACCTTCCTCCACCAATAACTTTTCTAAATCGTTCGTGAGCTTCAATTAGTTTTTCTGATCTCGCGTGAACAACATCAGCAAATACATCATTTGCATTATCAAGTTTTTCAATCTCATGATTAAACGTGCTGGCTTGTCTTTGCTTTGCCCAATCCGAAGTTGGGACAGTGTTCTCAAGAAGTTCCTTTGCAGTCATTTCATCAATAAACTCTTTATCTTCAAGGCTTCCTCTATAACCCCAAAGAATCATCTCTTCAGCAATTAGCTTATTATTCTTTCTTTCATCAACAATTATGTTTCTAATTCTTAGTTGAATAATTGTAGTCTTTTCATTTACTTTATTCGTAGGAACAACAGAAACACGAGCTGCAGAAAAAGTATCGTTACTATAAATGGAACTGTTAAGTATAAATCTGCTAAGTTGTTCCACAAACTGATGATTCCTTCCTATGTAGCCATACCCTTCTGGAGTTGGGGAATAAAAGCTTAAATGCACTTCGTCTTTATAATCGAATATTTGCTTAAATATTGGAGGTAAATTTGTTGTATAAAGTCTATATCCAATTTTGTATTTGCTAATCTGTCCACCTAAATGAAGAACAGTTGCTACAACAAAATCTCTAACTGCATCGGGGCCACCAATTGCAATATCAACACTTTTTAAGTCTTGTTCAATTTCTTCAACCTTTATGGAGTGTTGAGCAAATACTGAACGTGTAGCCTTATTGTTTTCAGCGGCTCTATCATAAATATCAGTTACACTTATTTCTTTTTCTTCTATTTCCGGTAAATCTAAATCAAGAGATATTTGGTCATCAACAGTAACCGCATTACGGTTTAATAATATTGAATTTAGTAAACTATCAAGAATACTTTGGCTATTATCTGGAAATGGAACTGAAATTCCGGTCTGTTTTTTAATTTCACGAGCTTTTCTAAGTAGCACGTTTAATACAACAGAATCAATTGGATTATCCTTGCCCCATAACATATAAGCTTTTACTTCTGGTGCCGATTGTCCATAACGATCAATTCTTCCTTCTCTTTGCTCAAGTCGATTCGGATTCCAAGGTAAATCATAATGTAACACAGCAGTAAAATGTTCTTGTAAATTTATACCTTCGCTTAAGCAATCTGTCGTTACTAAAACTTTCGGATTAGGGGATTTACCAAATTCTTTAATTCTTTCTCGTCTTTCTTCATCAACAATATTACCAGTAATAATTAGAATTTCGGTTTTGTTAGGAAGTTTACCTCTTAAATATTCGCCCAAATATTCTGCTGTAGAAATAAATCTACAAAATAGAATTGGATTATATCCTTCCTTAACCCACTTGGTGGTTATTACTGCAGCTTCATAAGCTTTGTTGTCTTTAGCAGCAGATAATCTAACGGCAATATCTTTAAGAATATTAGCTTCATTAGTCCTTAAATCAATCTTATCAAATAAGTTAATTGGGGTAGCGTCTGAATCGGTTTCATCACCGTCTGCAACTGGATTTATAATCTCATCAACCATTTCATCGGCAGAAATATTAACTTGTTGAGCTTTGCGTGAGAGCATTTCAATTCCAGTATTTGGACTCGACATTACTCCTCTCAATAAAGATAGAATAGCAAAGTAACGGAATTTTTTCCTTGAATCCATCTCGTCAATTGAAGTTCCAAGTTCACGAACAAACAATAACAAGTCGTGGAATATGGATTTGTATTCTGGAGATAATTTATATTCAATTTCTTTTTGTTCTCGCTGTGGGAATGGAGTGTCCTCAAACCATTTATCAATATCTGCTCTTCTTCTTATTACAACTTTACTAGCAACTTCTTTTCTCTTCTCGGGTCTTGAGTTTACAATATCAACTGTTTCGTATTCCGGTTTTAATAATCCAAGTAATGATTGAAACTCAGGTTGCTTTCCGCTGTGTGGTGTTGCAGTTAACATAATTAAATGCTGCTTTTCTTTTTTAGCGATACTATTAATAAGATGATATCTTTGTTGCTGACTTTCGCTAGCTCCAGCTGGTTTTGTGCAAGTATGAACTTCATCTACAATAACTAATTCTGGGCATTCGGATAAGAATATGCTTTTACGTTTGTCAGATTTAATAAAATCAATAGATATAATTTGGAAAGGGAAAGCCTTGAAAATACTATCATCACCATGAATCTTTCTATCAAGTTTAGCTGCAGTGCTTGAACGAACAATAACAGCATCAATAGAGAATTTATCTTTAAGTTCTTGTTGCCACTGGTCACAAAGATGTGGGGGTGTGATAACAGAAAATCTTTTAATCTCACCTCTATCAAGTAATTCTTTAACAATCATGAGGGCTTCAACAGTTTTTCCAATACCAACATCATCCGCAATCAATAGTCTAATTGGATCTAAGCGTAAAGCCATAACCAATGGTACAATTTGATATGCTCGTGGACGAAATGATAATTTACCAATACAACGGAATGGCCCAGCAACATCTCGGAATGATAATCTTGCAGCGTTATACAATAAATTGGCTGTGCTGAAATTTCCTAAATTATTTTCAGTAGGGGAAGGGAATACTGTAGTAGTAGGCATTTCATCCTTAAGTGCAAAGGGCAAATATATACCAGTTGTCTCGCTATCAGATCCACCTAGTGGTTTCACCATCATTATTTCGGGGTCACTAGATGGAAGTACTATCCAATCTCTATTGCGAAGTTTTACTAAAGAACCTGGTTGAAAAGTTGAACTCATACTTATTTTACCTTCTTAAAAATATCGTTTCTAGCTTTTATTAATTGTTCTAGTGAATCTTTATAATAATAAGTAACAACATCATATCCCTTATTTCTTAAAGCTTCACGTTTCAAATCATCTTGTTTTTTAATTTCCAGTTTATCATGAGGAGTTCCGTCACAGAAGATAACGGCATTTTCTTCTTCATAATAAAAATCGGGCATAACAAACAAATCATCTGTTTTATATTGAGCAACATCAGGAAGTTTCAAATTGTTCTTGTAAAGATAATTCAAAAATTCTAACTCTGTTGATGAATTAGGGTCAAAATTCTCAATTAGATGTTTGTACTGTTCATCATAACTATTGAATTTTGATTTTCCCATTGCTTCAAGTTCACAAGCCATTAGTCGCTCAAGTTGGTCTTTTATGGTAAATCTATCAATTTGTTCATGATACCTTTGATTGTAATAACTTAATAAATCCGAATATGTTGCAGGTACTGGATTTTCAAGTATATCCTTGCCATCTTCAAAATGACATATTTTATAAGCTTCTTTTATAATTTGCTTAAATAATAATGGGTCTTTTACTATTTGTGAAAGCACACCAAGACTACCTTCTGAAGCTTCATAAATTAACATATTTGGTTTTGTTGGGTCTCCCATTACTTCAACACCAATTTCATTTGATTCAACCTGAAATTTAGTTTCAATAGCACGCTTTAGGGCAAACTGTAAAGTAATAACACCATCAGCTTCTTTACCCTTTTCAAATGCTAAGGCTGGGAGTGGATGAATATACAATGCATCTGCAGTATCAGTAGTAAAGAGTCTAATTCGTTTTTCATCATTATTTGTCGGATCCTTTTTCCCCTTTTTCCACATACCTGTTTTTATATTTATTAAAAAACCATCTTCATTGGTTCTTGACCATTTATGATTTATTTTCAATAACGTTGCTGCTGGAATATATTGAAGACGCAATAATGTATCCTTATCGTCCTTTATATTAACCTTTTCAATTCTATTTAAATTCCCGGTTACTGTAAAGTAAGTTCTAATATCATAACCCATTGACATTCGTTCTTCTTCATTACTTGAAATTCTGTCATGAGCAACAGATCTATTGTCCGTCATCTCTAGCAAATCAGTATATAATTTACTTTCGTCATCACCTTTCAGATATGTCTTTGTAAATGGGCAGTATTCTTTTTCAAATTCTTCATCCATTAACGCATAACCAGAATTTAAAGCAATTTTAACTTTCTTCAATTTACTTTCAGCTTCAGGAAGAAGTATTTGTTTTATCTGAAATTTAGATCCATTATGATATATCGTATTCGCAGGTCCAAATTCTTTAAGAGCTAAGAACCTCGGGCGAGAAATATAATCAGCATCTTCTCCCTTAGGAACAAAAACTCTAATTGGTAATCTCGTAAAGTTATATCCTGGCAAAAAACCTTCTGAAGCAAGGTAACGGAAAGGATAGAATTCAGAGAATTGTTGGCCTCTACCTTCATTATTTAGCAAGGCGAGTTGAATACGTGCTTGCCTTTGCTCATTGAACGCAGTCTTAACTTCTGTTGATTTTGCTTTATATACTGGGTTGTTGATAACTTTCTGTGCTCTATCTCTCTGGCTTATAGCAGATTTGTAAAGATCACGCCATCTGTTAATGGCTTTGTTAAATTCATTAGGAACCTTTTCAATTTCTCTCCAGAGCCAAACTTCATTATACCAATAAATATTATTGAGGTCTTCAATACTTTCTAAAGTTACTTTGAAATCGCTATAAACCTCTTGTTTTCTTTGTTTACTAAGATTCAATCGTATTTTAATACTTTCTTTTAAGGGTAAGTCATTATTCTCAATATCGACTATCTCTCCAATGCTTCTTTCTAAATCGCTTAATCCAACATTTGATAGATATACGGCATTTAGATGTGATTTTAGCAATTCTTCATTTATTAAATCAATTCTGGAAGGTGTTACAATTCCAGCAACCATTTCTTTAGGATTATCAAAATAATGTTTATCGTGAGGTGAATGATTAGAACAGAATGTCATTAATAAAGCTGCTTGTCCACTTCTACCTGCACGACCACTTCTCTGCGCATAATTTGATGGATTCGGAGGAACATTTCGCATATGAACCACATTAAGTGAGGCAATATCAATTCCGAGTTCCATTGTTGGAGAACAACTTAGTACACTAATCTCACCATTTCTGAACTTATCTTCTCTATCAATTCTATCTTTGTTCCCAATTTGAGCAGTATGTTCTCTTGCTTCAATTCTTTTTAGCTTTGTAAAATCTTGTGAATAGTATTCCTTAAAAAATCTATTAATCTTTGGTTTATAATCTTTATATGATTGCAACCTAATTTTATCTGGAACTACAGTCTCTCCATCACCTAACTTCCATAAAATAGAATTAACATTTAATCGGTAAATCTTAACTTGAACATTTCCTTGATTTATTAATTGTGGTACGAGCCATTGTGCTTCCTTAAAAGCGTCAAGGATTGCATAAACAACATCCTTATAATTTTCTTTATCTAGAACAAAATCGTATTTCTTTGCCAATAATTTAAGGTACTTTCCAAAATAACTTTGTGAACCAAGACTAACGGTATAAACTCTTTTAGGAACATTTTTTAGAGTTTCAACTCTCATGTAACTTGGAATACTAATGTCTTCATTTGTCTCAAGACCCCAATCAGGGTTTATATTTGATCGGATTTCATTTGAGATAGTTGCAATATTGTTCTCCTCAAATATAAAATGTGAGATTGCATAGTTCTTCCTAAAGAAATCAAGTACTTGAGTAATAAAATCCATTTTCTCTTCAATATTCATCAAGCCAATTAAAGGAATATCCTTCCAGAATGATTCAGCTTCTGCAGTTGCTTTGAGATGTTTGTAATCAATTCTTACTAAACCGCATTGTTCTAAGTTTGGTAAAGTAACTCTCCATCCTTTTTTCAAATCATTTAGAACACGGTACATTAATATTTTTTGAAATATTCTATTGTTGTCATCAGCTTGTGCTGGTAAAGGGGAAGGATGTTGTGCAAATTCTTCTTGAGCCAAACCTAAACTCAGAAATACACTTTCAGCAATTTGAGAATGTTCAAGAGTATTTTCTTTTGCATTATATAATGCATGATATATAGCAGATCTGAGTAAACCTACTTTATAAAAATCATTTAAGTGACCAGCTTGCAATGAAGCATCTTGTCTATTATCCGTAAAGCTTAAAAGCTTCTGTTCTTCTCGCGATTGGTTCTCGTCAGCTAGTGCTTTAATAGTCGAAGTTGCTAAAATTGTTGTTGCGGTTGAACGACCTTCAATACCAAGTGTATTTAATTTAGTATACTCTGAGGTCTTTCTGTCATAAAACACACCTGATGTAAGATCGAATAATATGGGAGCTTCAATATACCAACCTTCAATTGGATAAGAATCTTTTTTATCAGAATAGTTCCCAAATTTATCAAAGTAAACTTTTTGTGGGAGGGCTTTCTTATAATCTGGCTTAATTGTGTTTTCGCCATTTCTATTAATCTTAATCCATGTATCGGGTAAATTAGATAAGTCACCCTCACTCCAGTATTTATCTTTATCATCTAAAAGCAAATATCCGATATTGCGTTCTTCGTCTTCCTCAGCTAATCGTTCCTTAAACTCTCGTGGGCTAAACTGTTCCTTCTTAATATTCTTAGTAACACAAATGAAATCCACACCAGAGATTCTACTGAAAACTAGATTGAAGAGGGGAATCTTATCACCATCATTATCTATATAAAATGCTGAGTTATCAAAAGTTATTGTGCGAGTCTCTTTGTTTGCTAAAGTTGTGAAAACTGAACCCGTTTGAGAAATGAATTGATGTATCTTAAAAGGAAGCACTCGGTTATCGTCATTTGTAACGTTTTTATTAATCTGATTAGCATTGATTAAAAGATTCTTAACATGCTTCTCGCATATATCCACTGAAACTGCTGTGAACTTTTCTAAACTACTTGCAATCTCTTGAATATTCATGGGTTTTCGGCGCACTAAACGACCTTCTCTTAACTCGAGTGCAATTTCTTTCTCAATCCATAAACTGAAATAGCTATTTCTTAATTCATCATCAGTATATGATTTGGATGTATCTTGTGATAATTCTTTTAATAGAGCTGATTTATCAATCTCTCGTTCGTATGGAATAGAAGTAATTAGTTCTTCTTCTATTATTTGATCAGTGCTAAAATCATTTCCAAAGAATTTCTTTGCAACATTAGCTACTTTTTCTTTTTGTTCACTCAGAGATTCTCCAGCAGCCATTGTAGCAGAAGTACCAATACAGACTAATTCCTTATGTGCCTTTGATTGAATTCTTCTGATTAGCATTGATACATCAGATCCTTGTCTGCCTCTGTAAGTATGGAGCTCATCAAACACTAGAAACTTAAGATTCTGGAACATTGATTCACGGATTCTCTTTTCGCCAATTCTTGTCATTATAAGTTCGAGCATCATGTAGTTAGTAAGAATAATATCGGGTAACACGTTTATAACTTTTTCCTTTTCCTCACTTCCTTCTTGGCCTGTATAACGAGCATAACTAATAGGGAAGATCTTTCCGGTATTTTTCTCATAACTGTTTTTGTATTTATCGAATTCAATTAGCTGAGAATTAATTAATGCATTCATTGGATAAACTATAAGAGCTTTTGTGCCAGACTCTTTCTCTGATTGATTGAATAAATAATTAAAAATTGTTCCGATATATGTAAGTGATTTTCCTGAACCAGTACCAGAAGTAACAATAAAGTTTTTATCACTTGTACCAAGTTTTAATGCATCAACTTGATGTTTATAAAGTTGATATCCCTTAAAGACATTATGTATCTCGTCATTTAAAACGCCAGAGTCACATAAATCCTTGATGGAATCACCTTTTGCATATGCAGGGTTAAACTGGATTAATGGTTGTGGCCAAAGACGATGGTTATCAAAGTAAGATGTGACTTCTTCATTAATTCTATCATCTTGAATATCTGTAAAACTAGATACGTATTTTGAATACTGTGTTATTATGCTTTCGTGGACTTTAAAAATATTCATATCTAAGTGCCTATAATATTATATAACTCCAGTTAAAGTTTTGTCCTGGTTCAACGTGAAATGGACTTTTGTTCAATTTAAGACTGTAGAAACCTCTACATAATTTTGTTTATAATTTTGCCAATAATTGCTTCTGATTTCTTTAGCATTTTTCAATTTCA